>Ga0308165_1002522_pt1 | contig 21495 bp, 16 predicted proteins | sample PhyWR2_FD_201032 | JGI IMG/M metagenome (GOLD analysis project Ga0308165, IMG submission 201032) | Phyllosphere microbial communities from UC Gill Tract Community Farm, Albany, California, United States - DLSLW.R2 | ecosystem: Host-associated > Plants > Phyllosphere > Unclassified | place: USA... | reverse complement strand
TATCAACTAAGGGCCGATTTTAGTAAAGATTTTAAAAAAGCAGGAAGATCTTTAAACTTGGGTACCGATATTTCTGCAACTCCGAATCCGATCATAAATTACAATAGAGGTAACGGTGTTTTTTACCTCACCCCTGCTACTTCTGAGATTGATCAGTTGAGAAACAACGCTATTGATAACTTCAGGGGGTATCTTTATGGCAACTATACCGAACCGATCACCAAAAAACTGAATTTCAAAGCAGATGTGAGTGGAAACCTCATCAATAACGAAAATGCATTAAGTACCTTTTATCGCAACCCGGCCAACCAGCTTTATGATATTGTTGTACCAGATTTATCGCAAACGGTTAAACAAGCTGGTTTTAAAACCAATACGAACATCAGTCTGGGTTATAAATTAACAAAGGATCTTTACCTGCAACCCGGTTTGGTGCACAATTACATTTCGTTAAACAACCTTTTCACCAATAGTGCAGATATCAATCAGCGTTATAATTTTATTTGGCCAACATTCCAGCTGAAATACAAAATATTCCGCTTTAACTATTCGGCGCGTTTTACAGAGCCCAATGTGAGTTATCTTCAGCCAGTAGCCGACAATACCAATGCATTTTATATCAGAAATGGAAACCCCAATCTACTGCCCGCCCGCATGCAGGGATTAAGCATGAATATGTATAAATACGATCCTAAAAGCCTGATCAATTACAATTTATATGGTTATGGTAATTTCACAAAAAATGGTATTGTGAATTCGATTACTATTAAAGATGGTGTACAAACCGTTAACCCGGTAAACAAAAACGGTATTTATAATTTTAGTGGTGGCGCCAATATTTCAAAAGATTTTAAAAAGGATAAAACAAGTGTGAAAGTAGGCTTAGGTTTCTGGGCTAATTTTGATCATAGTCCGGTTATTGTGGACAACATTGAAAGCGATGCCAATGTATTTTATGTAGGCCCTAATGGAAGTGTAAGGCTAAACCTAAATGATAAAGTAGAAATTAACCAGTCGTATTCTGTAAATCTTAACCGCAGCAGGTATGATGACAGTTATTATAAGAATGTGAGTTACAATACGCATCAAAGCACTTCTGAACTGATTATCCGTTACCCCAAAAAATTGGTTTTCGAAACCAGTTATTCTTTAACGATAAATGGACAAAAAGTTGATGGGTATAACAATAACATCAAACTTTGGAATGCGGCGCTAACTTACTTGTTTATGAAAAACGATAGGGCGCAGTTAAAATGCTCAATAAATGATATTTTGCAGAGTAACGTACGCAGGAATATCCAGATTACAGGCAATAGCATTATTGATACGCAGAGTAATAACCTGGGCAGATATGGCATGCTTACCCTAACCTACAACATCCAAAACTTTGGACAAAAAGTAGGTGGCAGACAAACGTTTTTTAGTTTTTAAACTGCACCAGCCACTGGATATAATGAAGAATCGTTAGCCTATGGAACACAGATGTAACATGTTCTATAATTAAAGATTCTTCACTACGTTCAGAATGACAAATTTATAAATCACGTGGTCTGTGGTGACACAGACCACGGAAATGAATAATCTTTTATAAAAACACCTCCGCTAACAATTCATACGATCTCACCCTATCCTCAAAATGTTCGGTAATGGTAACCGCCATCAGCTCATTTACATCGTACTTAATTGCCAGTTGGGTAAGCCGCTCTTTAATCACCGCGGGCGTGCCATAGATCATCCGCTGTTTATTTGCATCAATTCTTTCCTGCTCTATGGCGCTATAACTTACATCTTTAATATCATTCCAACCTACTGCAGGTAAGCCCTTACCCTTTTCCAACTGTAAAAACCGGTAACTCATCAGCGCCTCCTGCTGTTTTACCTTTTCTTCATCTTCTGAGCAGAAAACATGAAGTGCCACATTTTCAACTGGCTGTGCCAGATCTAACGAAGGCTTGAAATGTTCACGATAGTATTGAACCGCCTGAGGGCCACCATTTGGATTGATAAAATGGGCAAAAGAAAATCCCATTCCAAAATGTGCCGAAAATAAAGCACTTTGTCCGCTGCTGCTTAACAGCCACTGTGGTGGAACAGTTTCCGAAATCGGTATGGCTTTTATTCTGGCCTGAATGCCACCATCAGAGGTATCGTGTAAATAGTGTTGAAGCTCACGCAACTGCTCTACAAAATCTTGCTCGCTCCAATTGTTTGATGGATTAAGCATTGATGCGGTAATACGGTCGGTGCCCGGCGCTCTTCCCATCCCCAGATCAATCCGGTTAGGATGCATGACCTCCAGTAAACGAAAACTTTCTGCAACCTTTAACGCGCTATGATTGGGCAGCATAATGCCACCAGAGCCAATCCTTAGCGTTTTGGTATGATTGGCCAAATGGGCAATTAAAATCTCAGGTGTTGAACCTGCCAAACTAGTGGTATTGTGGTGCTCAGAAACCCAAAAACGGTGATAACCCAACCGCTCAGTTTCTTGTGCAAGTATAGTGGTTTCTTCAATCGCGCGGCGGGCGGTTACACCTTTACGTACCGGCGATTGATCTAAAACGCTTAGTTTAATTTTCGTATTGCTCATATGCTTATCAAACAAATCTATGAGCCTGTTGATTTAAAATATGATAACGAAAAGTTTTATGACTTTTAAATTATTGCGCCAAAGTCAATTTGACCAAATACTGATCTTCTCCGTCATCGAAAATCATTTCTGTATTCCATCCCGTTTCTTTTGCCGTACGTTTAATGGTTTCCTCATCAACATAAATCCAGTTGAACCAATTGCCTTTTTCGCCTTTATACTCGTACCGGTATGATACCTCGCCATAATATTGATCTTGAGGTTTTGGCATGTCTTCGTATAGATAAGCAATATCAGAAGAATCGAAGATCACCTGCCCATTAGGATTGATGAGGTCCTTTAATTTGATTAAAAAATCCTTAAAACCATGCAATGTTCCGGTAAGGCCGATCCCGTTCATGAGCATGATAATGGTATCGAATTTCTCTTGATAAGCAAAGACATCTTGTAACAGCGCTTTTTTTACGCCACGGTCTTTCATAATGTCTATTGCTGCTTCAGAAATATCAATGGCAGTTACATCAATATTAAAAGCCTGCAAAAGTAAGGCATGACTGCCAACACCTGCGCCGATATCCAACACTTTCCCACTGCACATGTGTAAAGCCTGAAGTTCTAAAACAGGCATATCCTCATCATCACGGAAGAAAAATTCTAAAGGCATTTCTTCTGGCTCGCCATACGAATTGTGTAACCAAAGCGTATCCGCTTCACCTGTTCTGTAAATATCTGTTAACGCTTTACCAAAAACATCCATAGGGCAAAGATAGGAAGGAAAGCTGAAAGACTAAAGCTTAAAGAAACTGAGGAATCAAAAAACCATCATACAGCAAATAAGTTATAAGTTAGTCAGGATTTGGAATCCCGTCTTAAGAGCCAAGAATTTCCATCCTTAAAAGACAAGTGTAAAACCAGATTACAAATCTGAAGGATAAAGGCCCGGATTACAAATCCGGACCAACATATTTAAATTATTCAATCTCAAATACCTGATGGTATTCTGGAATAGCAACATGTTTAAAGCCATTATCCTTTAGCCTGCTGGCAAAGTGTTGCTGCACTTCATATTCCCCATGTACCAAAAACAGCTGTTTCACTTTTGCCGGATCCTGGCAAGATAAAAAGTGTAATAAATCTTCATAATCACCATGTGCACTCATCGATTTTATCGATCGTACTTCGGCTTTAACCTCTAGCTCTTCACGAAAAATCTCTACCACTTTTTGTCCCGAGATTAATTTACCCCCAAGCGAATTGGGCTCACAATATCCCACCATTAAAATGGTATTTTTCTGGTTACCAATATTGTTCCTGATATGATGTTTTACCCGACCAGCTTCGGCCATTCCAGATGCCGAAATAATCACACAAGGCCTTGGATCGGCATTTAACGCTTTCGATTCTTCTACGCTTTCTACAAAACGCAATCCTTTAAAACCAAATACATCATGATCAACTTTTAAAGTTTCCTTTACACCATTGTTATATACTTCAGGATGATTTTTAAGAATTTCAGTCGCCTTTGATGACAATGGACTATCCACATAATAAGGGATATCAGGCAGTTTACCTTTTAATTCTAAGCCGTTTAGCGCATAAAGCAATTCCTGTGTACGGCCAACAGCAAAAGCTGGAATAATTACTTTACCCTTTTTAATTTTACAGGTATTGTTAATGATTTCCAAAAGCATATTTTCAATAGGATCGAGATCTTTATGCAACGAATCGCCATAAGTAGATTCCATTAAAATATAGTCGGCCTGATCAAACTGTTGCGGGCTTTTTAAAAGCAGATCACCATAACGGCCAACATCGCCCGAAAAAGTAATGCGATTAGATTTACCATCTTCTGTAATGGTAAGGTGAACTGCAGCACTGCCTAAAATGTGACCTGCATCTGTAAACTTTAATCGAATTCCTGCTTCGATCTCGAAATCTTCCTCATATTCCACAATCTTCATCTGACTAAGCGTTTTGGTCACATCTTCTTCAGTATAAAGTGGCTCTTCCATTTCCTCACCTTTGTGCAAGTGGCGGTTAGAAAACTCGGCATCCTGCATCTGAATTTTAGCAGAATCCATCATTAAAATGCGGGCAAGATCCATGGTTGCAGCAGTACAGAAAATCTTTCCTTCAAAGCCATCTGCAACCAATTTTGGCAATAAACCACAATGGTCAATGTGTGCGTGGGATAAAACGAGATAAGTAACCTTTTTGGCATCGAAACCAAAATAGTCGTTTAATTTATCGGTTACACGGCCCATTCCCTGGAACAAGCCACAATCTAATAGTATTTGAGTGCCGTTTTTTAAGGTAATAAGGTGCTTACTCCCCGTAACGGTACGGGCGGCACCATGAAAAGCAATGTTCATTTAAATGCTGGTTAGAATATATATAGAATAAAAATGCCGGATATTTCCGGCACTTCCAATTCTTTAAGCATTTATTTCTGCTATTTTATCTTTCACCTTATCTGCAACACCGCTTGCCTTATCTGCTAAACCAGCTAATTTATCTTTTGAAGCATCTAACAGATCAGCAAAAAAATCTGATACCTTACCTTTTAAATCGCTTGTCGAATCTGAAGATAATGCCAATGCGATTGTTGCACCAAGTGCTGCTCCAGCTAATACGCCTACTATAATTTTTGTTTCCTTTGTCATAACTTTAAGTCTTTAAATAATTAAACATTAATTCGCACTTGTTGTTTTGGTTTTATTACAACATAAATCATTCCATTTACATGAAGCATATTTTTTTTATCGATCTAGACAATACCATTTATTTTACCAAACCGAATGAAGAGCAATTAATGGGCGAATTGTATCATTTCTTAGAAAATTTAGACTTAGGCATTAGTGAACAAGATCTTCAGCTTGCAAAAAAAGAGATGCTTAGAACACCCTTTCAAAAAGTCGCTAAAAAATATGGTTTCAGAGAAGAGATAATGCCCGAAATAATTTCTTATCTACAGGATCGAGAAGTAACCCAACCCCTAAAACCCAGCAACGATTACCACTACATCAAAAGCCTTAAGGGCAGAAAGTTTATTGTAACAGCAGGATTTCAGAAACAACAAAACTCAAAAGTAAAGATGCTGGGCATTACCGATGATTTTGAGGCAGTACATGTTGTGGATGTTTCGACCACCAATAAAAAAGAAGCTTTTAAATTATTGATTGATAAATACGGCTTAAAAACGGACGATATCTTAATTATAGGTGATGATGCCGAATCAGAAATTAAATTCGGACTCGAACTGGGGATTAATACTTTTTTGTTAGATCCGGAAAACCTGCATCCAAATGCCGAAAGCACTTTTAGGGGAACGGATTTGAGTAACTTGCATATAGCGGCTGGGCAGTCTTGGTTACGTCAATGGTAGAGGTGAGTTCTTTAAAAAAAAATATTGAAGTGAGAATGACATCTACGCTCCATAACGTCATTCCCGACCCGATCGGGAATCGTAATGCCTTGGTCAGTTCTTTGGGTTGCATTAAGATTTCCGCATCCGCGAGAATGACGACTGATTTTAGATCTGTCATTGATAGCCGAGTGAAATCTAGTCTAGAAATCTAACTACTAAAACTAACTTATATATGCCCCTCGATTCCGGTACACTCCATTCGGGGATGACTATCGCACTTAAAAAACTTATTGTTTTAAGGTGGCTCAGGTGGTCAACAAAAAATGTGATGGGTTGAAAGATATTATGCGAAAACAGTTTTTCCACTTTATTACCACCTCCTTAGTCACCTGAGTACACCTTAGAATTAATGCCTATGAATTGCTAAGGCTAATAAATAAAAAAGTCCCGACTTTCATCGGGACTTATCATTTTATCCTCTGCCACCTCTTGATGGTCTTCCACTTTCACCACCTCCTCTTTGTTGTTGCGGTGGAGCTTCTCTTCTTTGTTCTTGTCTTTGTTGTTGTTGTTGCTGCTGCTGTTGTGCTCTTTGTTGTTGCGCCTGAGCATCTCGTTGTGCACGCTCTTGTTGCTGTGCCTGAGCCTGTTGGGCACGTTGTTGCTGTGCCTGTTCATTACGCTGTTGTGAAGCTTGGGCGTCGCGTTGTGCACGCTCTTGTTGCTGTGCCTGAGCCTGTTGGGCACGTTGTTGTTGTGCCTGTTCATTACGTTGTTGTGAAGCTTGGGCGTCGCGTTGTGCACGCTCTTGTTGCTGTGCCTGAGCCTGTTGGCTACGTTGCTGTTGAGCTTGGGCATCACGCTGCGCTCTTTCTTGTTGTTGCCCTTGAGCCTGCTGTGCACGTTGCTGTTGCATCTGTTCGTTACGTTGCGCTCTTTGTTGTTCCATTTGGGCCGCACGTTGTTGCTGATCTACCTGACCACGTTGCTGGCCCTGAACATCACGTTGTGCACGTTGCTGATCCTGGCTCGCGCGGTCTTGCTGTGTACGTTGTTGTCTGATCTGCTCTAAACGTTGCTGGTCCTGACCACGATTTGCATTTTCCTGCCCGTTTCTTACATCTGCACCATTGGTATTGCCACGGCTAATGCGTCCGTTTGCATCCCTGTTGTATGCTTCTCCCCTATTATTTGGTTGATTGTTATTATCTCTTCCCGGAGTGCTATTACTTCTATCTGGCTGTGTGCTGCGGTTATCTCTTGATCCAAAACGGTTATCATTGTTATTAGGGGTACCGCCTCTTTGATCGCGATTAGTATAACCTTCGTTTCTTCCACCTCTGCTAAAGCCAGCATTACCTTGCTCAAATTTTCTTGGAGCCGCACTACGATTATCCGCATTACGTTCAGGTCTTGGTCTGTAAATGGAAACCTCCCTGCTGTTGATTCTGCTCGCACCAGGTCTGGTACCCTGCGAGTATCTATAAACCGTTACATTCCTATTGGTTGCACGTCTGATATCTTCTATCCTTGGTCCACCATAATAGTTCCTTCTGTTATAAACATAAGTATTGTTGATGATCGTGGTATTGCGGATATATACATTGTTTCTTCCGTAATCGTACCTTGGAAAAGTGTTGATATAAATATTACTTTGGGGAATAAAGTTCCAGCAGAATTCCGGTACTGAATAACGACGGCCAAAGCTCAGGTTAATGCTAATGCTTGGTGCCATCGGTGCCCATCCATAATAACCGTCGCCACTTCTCCAATCTACCCAGGCTGGTCCCCAATTGGTATCAGGTAACCAGATCCATTGTCTGTAACTGTTAATTACCCAGCGGCCATAGTGGAAAGGTGCCCAGCCCCAATCGTAATTAGAAACCCAGGTATTACCGTATTCGGTCATTGCCCAACGGCCGTTCGTATAATATGGACGAAATTCATTCTGATCTACATCAGGGCGCCAAACGTAACCATATTGGGGATCTTGAATCCAGGTACCGTAAGGAGAAAGTTCGTCATAAAAAGTCTGTAAAGAAACGTCGCCAGTGCTGTAACCATCATCCTGGTAATCGTTTTGATAGTCTTGTGCCCTGACAAGGGTTGTGGTTCCGGCAAGGAGCGCGAAGAGCCCCAGCACAAGTGCCGTAGATTTCAGTGTTTTCATTTGTGTGTTTTATTTTAATAACCTAATGTGTGTGTATCAATTAGAGAACCAAAATTATCGAAGGTTTAATATGCATGCATAGTTTTTGCGTTTTCCCTCAAATATTGCCCTACAAGGCATATTTAACTTATATTTAACGTTTTAAGCGCATTTTAATTGTGCAGAAAATAAGTCAGTTAGAAATAAAATTTGCTACACCTTTGTTTATATAAGAGATTATATTGCCAGTATGGCAAACTTTAAAACTTAAATTCTATTTATTGTGAGTATTTTTGTGCCATGCAAAAAGGCACTTTATACCTTATTCCCGTACCATTGGCCGAAGAGGTAGCACACAAAACATTCACACCTTACCTGGTTGATACCATTAACCAGATTGATACTTACATCGTAGAAAACAGTAAAACAGCCCGTCGCTTTTTAAAAGAAGCCGGTTTAAAAACCCCACAGAAAGATTTAATCGTACACGATTATGGCAAACATAACCGTAGCGATTTAGGGCAGTTTTTTGTTGAGCTTGCTGCCGGAAAAGATGTAGGCTTAATGAGTGAGGCAGGCTGTCCTGGCATTGCCGATCCTGGAGCCGATATTGTTGCCGAAGCTCATAAACGCGGTATTAAAGTAGTTCCGTTGGTAGGACCCAGTTCTATCCTGCTGGCTTTAATGGCTTCGGGCTTTAACGGACAAAGTTTTGCTTTCTGGGGTTATTTACCTATCGATAAGGAACAACGCACCAAAAGAATCAAAGATTTGGATTTATCGGCGAGCCGTTACAAACAGACACAGATTTTTATTGAAACACCATTTCGCAACAACCAGCTTTTCGAAGAGGTACTAAAAAGCTGCAAACCCAATACGCAGGTTTGTGTGGCCAGTAACCTTACTGCAGAGGATGAATTTATTAAAACCCAAAGCGTTTATAACTGGCGTAAGGAAGAAATAGATTTACATAAAAAGCCAACGATATTTTTGTTATACTAGTTATAGCTCATTAGTCACCGGTTTTGGCCACATTGTGATTGCAGCTCTGTCTTATTCAAAAAAATAAAACTTATCCTGTCCCCATTGGTTGTTATTATAACGCTCAGTAACATTATTCACTAAATTTTACCGTTATGAAAAATACGAGCACACCGAAAAACAATCCAACCGTTCAGGGCAGTTCAATAGCTGATAGGGCTAACCACGATGTTAAAACGGATAAAAAAATCCAGGGCATTACCAATGGTGGCGGCCAACGATCTGATCAAACCTCTAACAAAGACAATCAGAGGAAATACGACAATAAAAAATAATAGAAATACCCGGTAAAAAACCTGGTCGAAAGTTCATTAAGTAAAAATGAATTTCCGACCAGGTTTTTTTTGTGAAAAGTAGTGATTTCTATTTAGCCATCACATTATAGAAATTATAATCTGTCATTGGTGCTCCAATTACGCCCAGGTTATGGCGAATGGTGATGATTTGACCACGGCGATATGTGCTGTGGTTAAAAACGTGCAGTACATATTCAAAATTTTGAAAGCCGGAAGTAAACCAGGGACTTTGAATTTCTGTTTTTTCATTAAACCGATCTTCATGTATTGCTGTAATTTAAACAGCCAGGTTTTTTGACTGTCGATAAATACACAAGGGAAGTTTCTTCCATTGTTTCTGCGAATAATTGTTCTTGTACTATATCTTTTTGTTTTAATTATACAAAGAAAATATGGCCGACTGACAGCCCTATGGCAGTGTAAAAATGAACCGAAAATATTTATTTAAACAATATGTTCGCTTCCTTTACCTACCTAATTACCCGATCAGGAGAAAAAGCTATAAAATATTCTGATCCTGCCTGAATACTGATCGTTGGGTCAGGGACATTTACTTTAGGTTGTTCTGTTTTAAGCTGAGACAAAACACTTGCGGCAAAATCATGTATTATTTTCGGATCAACCTTAACGGAAACAGTAGGAAAAAAATCATGTTCTATTTTGGCCTTTCCTTCTTCACTCACCTGACTAAATTTCCAGGATTCTTTTGCTCTAAAACCGTTTTCATCATTCGAATTATTTAAGTGGTATAAAAATACCTTTGCCTGTAAGGCAATGTTATCATTTTGCATACAATAAAAATTTCAGCCTTAATGGCCATATTTTGGTAAGGTAAGAAGAATTAATTGCCCATACCTTTTTTTGAGTTATAAGCGCCTTTTAAAAGAACGGTTTTTCTTCAGCCATCAAGATAAAGTGCTTGCTTTTCTATTCTAAAACTTCAAACAACCAGCTGCTCACCAAATTCAAGTAATTGTTATGAAGCTCAGGGATGTTATACAGTTCTGAGCTTATTCTTTTGCCAAAGCTATGATATCTTTCCCTTCTAAAATCCGCCGCTCATCATTGTGGCTTAAAGTATTGATCATTGCATTGGCGAGCTCGGCCATAGTGCAAAATCCATTTGGATAAATACCCCTGCCAATAGGGAATAACCAGTTGATATATTTATAAAATTTGTGGGCATACTTTTGGCCGGGTAAAGGCTTAATAAATCCGGGACGAAAATTAAAAACCTGCACAAAAGGCAATTTCATTAAATCATTCTCGGTTTTTCCTTTTACTTGCGCCCATTTAAGCCGTCCGTTCGCGTTGGTTCCTCCTCCGGAAACATAACAAAAGGTCATATCTTTATTGAGTTTGCTTAATGTTTCGGCCACATGCATGGTCAAAGTATAGGTCATTTTATAATAGGTTGCGCTATCAACGCCTACTGAGGTAATTCCTAAACAGAAAAAACAGGTATTGTAGCCCAATAACTGATTTTCTATTGCAGAGAAATCAAAAAAATCGGAATGGATAATCTCTTTTAGCTTCGGATGAACATAACCACATGGTTTTCGGTTGATTACTAAAACTGAATTAATTTCCGGGCTGCTTAGGCACTGCATTAATACACCTTCACCAACCATTCCGGTTGCACCGGTTATAATTACATTATTCTGATCTCTGGTTTTTCCCATGAAATAATTATTTAAAAATTAAACCGCAAAATAGGAGCATTGTTTAGCATAATATACAAAAAGAGCAACCGGTTAAAGTTGCTCTTAAAAAATTATCTTGCTGTAGGGCCTTTCATCTGGTAATCTTTAGGCGGTTCGGCACCTAAAAGATGTTGTACAAAATAATCCCAGCGACGGCGCATCATATATGGGGAGTAAGCACCATACCCGTGCGCACTGTTTGGAAAAATAACCAAATCGAATGATTTATTTGCTTTTTCTAATGCCTCAACTACCAATAAGGTATTGTAAGGTGGTACATTATCATCCATCAATCCATGTACAAGCATCAATTTCCCTTTCAGGTTTTTAGCATAGTTCTGGTTGGCCTGTGCTTCGTAATCCGCATTTTCAACCAAACCATTGTAGCGTTCGCCCCAATCGTCCTCGTAGTTTCTGTTCTCATGGTTCCCCGATTCTGAGATGCCTACTTTAAAAAAATCAGGATAACGGAACATCGCAGCAGCGGTTGCAAATCCACCACCCGAATGCCCCCATATACCTACTTTAGTGGTATCGATAGGATATTTAGCAGAAAGCTGTCTGATGGCTGCAATCTGATCAGGTAAAGTATTTTCGGCCATGTTGCCATAACTCATATCGTGGAAGCTTTTAGAACGGTCAGGGTTACTGGTTCCCTCTATTACCACCACAATAAAGCCAAGTTCGGCTAAAGCCTGGTTATCTCCTCTCGAAGCCGAAAAAGCCCAACTGCCTACACTGCCTCCCTGAGGACCGGGATAAATATAATCGATAACAGGGTATTTTTGATTGGCATCCATTTTCGTTGGCGTAAAAACCAGCCCGTAAATATCTGTTTTACCATCTTTTGCTTTAACAGAAACCGGTGTTGGCGCTTTCCAACCGGTAGCGGCCAAGCGCGAAACATCTGTTTTTTCTAAATTTGTGATCAGTTTACCATCCAAACCCCTTAATACGGTAATGTTAGGCACATCTGGCTGAGAATAACTATCAATAAAATATTTTTCTGAAGGAGATAATGATACGATATGATTTCCTTCTTCAGGGGTAAGATTCGTTAAATTTTTCCCATCGAAACTTATTTTATAAAAATGACCAAAATAAGGATTTCCTTTTTCACGGCCGTTTGCGATAAAGTAAAGCATACGTGTTTTTTCATCTACCTTGAGCAAACGGGTAACTACAAAATCGCCTTTGGTGATCTGGTTTTTGACTTTTCCGTTTGTAGCATCGTATAAATACAGATGTCCCCAATTATCTCGTTCAGAATACCAGATAATTTCTTTTGAAGCGGCAAGATAACGCCAGTTGATGGCTCCCTGACCGGATTCGAACTGTGTTTTTACCGTTTCTTCGAAAACTTCGCGAACAGCGCCGGTTGTGGCATTGGCAATACGGAATTTTTCGTTTTTATGATCGCGTGAGGTGGAAACAAAAGCAACTTCCGATCCATCAGCTTTCCAATCGATATCATCGAAAGTACCACTGCTCGAAATATCATCACTTAGGGTAGCGCGATGCTGATCTGCAGGGATATTAAGTGAAACCACTTTAGGATTTTCTACATCGATGACCACTCTTCGAATGGTTGCAATCTGCTTATCGCCAGGCAAAGGATATTTCCAGGCTTTTAACACAGGTGCACCAACGTTTGTGGTTACCAGATACATATCAGGAGAATTACGCTGATCTTGTTGAAAAGTAGCTATTTTTTTCGAATCGGGCGACCAGCGCAAAATTGGAGCATCACTGTGTTTCCAACCTGCATTATCGGTAGCATAACCGTAATCTTTAATCCCATCAGTAGTTAATTGTGTTAATTTTCCTGAAGCTATATCTTTAACAAAGAGGTTATAATCTTTAATTAAAATAGACTTTTTCCCATCGGGAGATAAAACCTCATTGCGGCCAGCACTGCGGCGCGATGGCATAGCACTGCCTTTATAATCGGTGGTTAAGGTTTTAGTTTTCTTTACGGGATCTACCAAAAAAGTTTGTTCGGCACCATCGGTTTTGGTACTGTACCAAAATTTATCGCCATCCAGCCAATTCGGTTGTACACTTGCGTGATCGATATACTTTGTAGTGTTATAGCCCATAAAACTTTCGGCCCTTTCGTAATCTTTCACGGTTAGGGCTTTCTGCTGCGCATTTGCTGTAATGGCCAAAGTACAAGCCGTTACGGTAAGCCAATATTTATTCATCATGTTAGTTAATCTTGCGATAAAAATAATACTGTTTTAGGAAATGATTGGTATTAATCGTGATACAAATTTTGAGATATAGGATTGTTTAACTCCAAAGCACACAAAGTTAAGCCACCGGGGGTACAACGTCGGGTAGCATAGGTATAATATCGATAAATTTATCAACATCTTCCATTTTTTATTATCTTTACCTCGAACGATAAATATGAACAAAAAGAGCATTATTTCGCCACCAAAATTTTAATAAGCATGGTTGTACGCAACAGTTAAACTGTCGGCATTTATTGGCAGTTAATCTTGTGCTACAAAGTATTATTTATTAATTTTTAATTCTTGTCCTTTTTTCGGACGGCAGATAACTCTTTATGAAAAAATCATATTTGGTATTACACTTTGCGGTAATACTTGCAGGTTTTACCGGTATATTCGGTAAACTTATATCCCTTAACGAAGGTCTTTTAGTTTGGTACAGGGTCTTTTTCTCAGCCATTATTTTATTATTGGTTTTAAAACTGTTTAAAGTTTCAACAGCTATTAGATGGAAAGAGAAGTTTAATATTGCAAAAATCGGCATGTTTATTACTGTCCATTGGGTATTCTTTTATGCCAGTATCAAATATTCGAATATTTCTGTAGGCGTAGTTTGTTATTGCCTAACCAGCTTTTTTACGGCAATTTTTGCACCAATAATTAACCGGCATAAATTTAACCTATCAGAAACTTTATTAAGTCTCCTTACCTTGTTCGGAATTGTATTAATTTTCCATTTTGATTCTTCTTATCAGTTAGGGATAGGTTTGGGCGTAATATCTTCGGCCTTTGCCGCACTTTACACCATTTATAACGAAAAATTAGTAAAGATTTACGACAGCAGGCTCATCAATTATTATCAAATGCTTGGTGGAACGATAGGGTTGGGTGCTTTACTCCCTGTTTATCTGCATTTCTTCCCCGTAAAAACCCTATTCCCGAACCTTGAAGACACAGGTTATCTCATCGTATTGGCTTTATTTTGCACCGTGGGACTTTACATTCTATTTGCTGAATCTTTAAAGCGGATTTCTGCTTTTACAGTAAACCTGAGCTTTAACCTCGAACCTGTATATTCCATTATATTGGCTTTTATATTTTTTAATGAGGGCAAGGAACTAAATTTATCCTTTTATGTAGGTTTGGTTTTTGTAATGACTTCTGTTGTACTGCAAACATTAATTTCTATTAGAAAATAACAAAAGATTTATGCAAAAAAGACGCTGATTTAGTGCCTTTTTTGCATAGCCTTTTACTTAAGAAAACTTTAACAGGCGTATTTTTTAATGAAAAGACCTATACGCTCATATTCTTACTGAAAGTTATGACTAATAAAAGGATGTTATAAGAATTCAATATATCCGTTCGTTCCATTCACCCTAATTAGTTGTCCATCTTTAATCAGCTTCGTTGCATTTTCTAAACCGACAACTGCTGGCAAGCCATATTCTCGTGCAATTACAGCCCCATGAGTCATCAGGCCACCAACCTCGGTAACAAGACCTTTTATAGATACAAACAATGGCGTCCAGCTTGGGTCGGTAAAGGTGGTTACCAATATATCACCATCTTCAAGATCTGCATCTTCAATATTTAAAATTACCCGGGCCCTGCCTTCTACCACACCTGAAGAGACGGCCAAACCTGCAATGGCGCTTTCAGGAAGATTTTGGTGATTATATCTTCCTGTAATAATTTCACCATCAGAGGTGATTACACGCGGGGGATTTAATTTTTCAAATAACCTGTGTTCTTCCTTTCGCTTATCAATAAGCGTTAAATCAAGCTTTTTCGTAAGTATCACTTCTCTTAACTCTTCAAAAGTAAGGTAATAAGCATCTTCCCTTTCCTGAATAATTTTGGCCTGCAGGAGTTTTTCTATTTCCTTTAGCAAGGCTTGTTTATATACAAAGAAACGGCAAACTATTCCATATTTAGGGTATTCGCGATAGCCAGCAAAATTCCGCAGCAAACTAATCATTTGCCCTGTTTCCCTAACTTTTTGTTCACCATCTGGCAAAAGAGTCAACCTTTTTAATAATTCTTGCTCTTTATTTAATGCTTGTTTTTCACCTTGCCCAAATTTTCTTTTGGCAGCATCAGGCTCAAAATTTTTGATATTATTAAGGATCATGGAAATCAGTATTTCTGGCTTTTCCTTCCAACGGCTTTTTGTAATATCAATCTCTCCTGCACAGCGCATACCATATTTATCGAGATAGGCGTCTATTGCTTCACGAACGCCCTTTCCACCTTCAAAGCCTATGAGTTTATCTAAAAAATCAGCATCTTTTGTGTATTGCAAATACTTAATAATTAGCGGGTAAGGTCGGATCACGTCTGCGACATATAAAAGTGCCAACCCCATTTCTGAGGTGATATTATTTGATACCGATTGAGAGAGTACATCTGCCATGTTTTTTTCACCCAACCATTGATCCATCTTTTCATTAATCCACGATGCGGCATTCATTGTAGCAATGATCACACCCATGTGTTGAGAATCGAATATCATTTTCTTTGATTGCTCGATATCACTGAGGATAAAATCAAATAAATCAACACCCGATTTGGTTTGAATCTTTTGTTTAAGCGCTTCTACAGATGCCTCATTATCTTTAATCAGATTATCAATAATGCCCGGGTTGTTTCCTACCTGAGACAAAATACTGGCTGCCGACAAACCCTTGGTACTTTTTACGATTGTGGGTGTTTTTTCATCATCAGGCAGTGATTTTATAAAGTTGTCCCGCTCTATAATGGTCACCAAGGCATCTTTTATCAGCGGATCGTGTTGTTCCATGGCTTCTAATAAATTTGTTTTTCCTAAAGGCGTAATCAAACTATCAGTAACATCTACAAACAATCTTCCACCTGCCTCAAACATCGGCCTGGCAGCCCGCAATTGCCATAAGGATAAGCCTAAGGGCTTCATAGGGTCAGTCATCATCTGCTGATGACCAACAGATATATAAACATGATTTTCTTGATCACTTCCTTCAGCTTTGCCCGGGCGCATGGGGATGGGATATAAAGTAGTGATCGGTCTGCTCTGAACGATATAAAATGTATATCCGTTTGCCCTGCTGCTATCCTCAACTAAACACCATTCGATATCCTGAGGGCTACCAAAATGTGTCTCAATTTTCCGCCCCAATTGATCCAGCTGTAAAATCTGCTCATTTGTAAGTGCTTGCCTATTCTGCTCCCCTGTTGAAAGTCCTACGGCTTTTGTTCCGCCATCTTTTAAGGCGTAAATGGCCAGTTTCTTTTCCGAGATTTTCTTCTCGGTAATCACGCTGTCGCACACCTGATAATTATCGGCATTTACCAAGCCCGAAACCATCGCTTCGCCTAAGCCGAAGCTAGCCTCAATAGATAAGATTTTACGATTTCCAGAAATTGGATCTGCCGTAAATAAAATCCCAGCAGCCTGCGGAAATACCATTTGCTGCACCACTATAGCGAGCTGAACCTTTCGGTGATCAAAGCCATTTTGAAACCGGTAGGTTACAGCCCTATCGGTAAATAACGATGCCCAGCACTTGCTGATGTGTTTTAAAATGGCCGTTTTTCCAATCACGTTCAAAAAGCTATCCTGTTGCCCTGCAAAAGAAGCCGTAGGCAGATCTTCAGCTGTAGCACTCGATCGTATAGCAAAGGCCTCTTGATTACCAAACCGGCTAAGATAACCTTCAACCTCCCGGGCAATATCCTCAGGAAAAGTAATATGCTCTATGATCGTCCGTATTGCCCCACTAATCTTACTGATACGTAAGCGATCATCAACCTTAAGGTGTATTAATTCATGTAATAGGCGGCTGAACTCCAGATTGTTTTCAGTTACCCTTTTATATGCTTCAGTGGTGATGCAAAAACCATCGGGCACTTGTATGCCATCTATCCCGGATAGTTCCCCAAGATTAGCGCCTTTACCTCCTACAATTAAAATAGCCGACTTGCCGGTTTCCTCAAAACCAATTATGTGTGTACCCATCTTATTCTTCTTTTTTATCTCGTAGATGTCCGGCCTGTAGTTATTTCATCAAAAATCTTTTAAACTTTGTTTATCAGCACTTTAATTACAACTTCCATCAAAACCAAAGGCCAAAAGTATTAGCTATAAAACACGAAAACAACGTTTTTAAACTATATTTTTGTAAGCACAATAATGTAGAAAGCAACAACGTTATCCTTACAACAAACAGTCAACCACCAACATAACATTTTGTACATATAGGAAGTATTGGTTATAAATTGAGGTTCAATAAAATCTATTACTAAAACATTTCCCACTCCCCAAAAGTGTCACTGCCGAGTTAATTCAGGCCACCCACCATCATACAGATCGGCATTTTTGATGATACAAAATAAGTTTGTATTTTAGAATTGAAATGATATGTCATGGCCTTGTATCACTTGTTCTGCTATAAGACAAATATAATCAGGAAAGAAATGGCAGATTCATTGACTATCCAAACGCTATGAACATGAATCTCGACCTAAAATTATCCGTTCCCTCATTATTGCTTCTTGTAGCGTTTTTGATTACTGGCGGCCACGCACAAAACATTTCGCCTGTAGATAGTTTAGTCCTAAAACGTAATTTCTGGGAATCAAAACCGGTTAGGGTTTCAGTTGTTCCTGCTATTCTTCTGGCTGGAAGCGCGGCAACCTGGGCGGCGAGAAAGGATGTAAGAAGTTTTAGAAACCGTTACCTGCCAACCTTCCGTTATCACTACGATGATTATTTGCAGTATGCACCCGTTGTTGCGGTACTGGGGCTTAATGCTGCTGGCGTTAAAGGAAAAAACAAAATGGGCAGGGCTTTGGTTTCTTACGCCTTTTCGGCTGCAATAATGGGAACTGTGGTTAATACCATAAAATATACCGCAAAGGTTGAGCGGCCCGATGGAAGTTCCAGAAACTCTTTCCCATCGGGCCATACGGCAAACTCTTTTATGAACGCGACTTTCCTGCACAAAGAATATGGGCAGTTCCGTTCACCATTATACAGTATTGGTGCGTACACAGCCGCCACAGCTACTGCGGTAGGTCGGGAAATGAACAACCGCCATTGGATATCGGATGTGCTTGCGGGAGCAGGGATCGGTATTCTTTCTACAGAAGTTGGATACATCATTGCAGATAAAATTTTCAAAGAACATGGCCTGCACATCAAGGTTGATCACAATCCGGTGCCCATACAATTAAAACCGAGCTTTATAGAAATGAGACTGGGTTATGCCCATGCCCTGGGAAAAGATTTAACAGATAAATCGCAGGATATTTTTGCCAGGAGCGGCTTTAACCTGGGTTTAGAAGGTGCTTACTTTTTTTCTAAAAATTTTGGTGTTGGTGGAGAATTCGCTTTTTCCAGTTTTCCCATCAACGACGACAACCTTAACCTTAATGATCCCGATATCCCAACCGTTACCGAGGGGCACTATACCCAGCCAATGGGCATTCGCTACCTTCATTTAGGGCCGTACTTTAGTTTACCACTGGCCAGGAACTGGTTCATTACAGGCAAATTGGGTGCAGGTTCGTCTGTTGGTGCACAGGGCGACATCATTTTGAGAATAAAGGAGGAATACCAGGAAGACTTCGGAATAAAAGAACTCCCATTCTTTAAATATAAGCCCAAAAATGCTTTCAGTTGGTCGGCCGGGGTAGGGATTCAAAAACAGATCAAGAGGAATATTGGGATAAAGGCATATGTGAGTTACTTTGATTCTGATAATGATTTTGAGTTTGACATTGTAGATAAAATTGAGGCCAATGGAAATTATGTATATAGAAATTATAGCGCAGAAAAGGTTCGGTTCGATAATATATCTTTCGGACTTGCACTCACCGCTTTCTTATGGTAGTACTACATATAATTATTTTTAACAGGAGGTTAGCGTTTAAATTAAATTTTATTTATTTTAGGTAAACATTACTGATCTAAGCACTTATACAAAATTTGCAATAAATTTTAGTTCAATACCCGATCGCCTACTTTAAAAAAACAATATGAAAAACCTCTTCATTTTTATCTTCATCGCCCTTCTATCTTTTGGCGCAAGGAGTCAAACAAAAAGTACAGTTGCACTGGATATCGTGCAAAAAACCAACGGAGAAACACTCAAAGGAAAAGTGATCAAGATTACCGATCAGGATGTCTCCTTTGTGTATTCCGGTGAGACTGCCGAATATGTGATCAAAAAATCAGACATCGCTCAGATTACCCATTCAAGCGGCCGGGTTGAAACCTTTTCGCAACAGACAGCAACTTCCGATACCCGGCAGAAAGATCAGGTATCTATGGTGGCAACGCCGGTAGATCACCACAACAAGATTGCCATTCTTCCTTTTACATTCGTAATGGACAATCAGCCTGGAGCAGATGCCATTGGGTTAAAAGCACAACAAGATACCTATGGAATACTATCGCAACACTCGGCAGGTTACACCATCGTCGATCCGCGTACCACCAATGCGGCGCTGATACAAGCAGGCGCAACAAAGGATAAACTCATTGGGTTTACAATGAAGAATTTATGTGACATCCTCGGTGTAGAGTATATCTTGGATGGCACAGTAACACAGGCCAAGGGTTATCAAACGAGTTCTACAAGTACTTACGGCAGTGCAGACGTTAAACGCACGGACGGGGACAAGGTAAGTAAGGTTTCGGGCTACGGTGGTGCCAATACCATGGCTGTACAGCGCTATGATGTTAGCGTAAGTTTGCAAATTTATATGGATAACAACGCCAGCATTTACAACGAAAACCATAAAGCGTTTTTGAGTAATACCGATGGTTCTTACAGTGGACCACTCGAATACCTGTTGAAAAGATGTCCGTTATACCGTAAATAAGCGCTAGCATGATTTCAAAATCCTTAAAATACAATGGCTTAATGATGATCTTTTTATTCATCAGTTATCAATCCTGGTCGCAAAAAGGTGTAAATTTGATTCAGCCTTCCGTTCAGGTAAATATTCCAACAGGCAACCTTGCAGATAATGTAAACACCGGATATGGTGCAGCCCTGAAGGGCATGCTGGGTGTGGGCAAGGTGCCCCAACATTTAACGCTGGAAGTTGGCTACAACCGTTTTGGTGTCAAAAACTTACCCTTAAGCGTTGATGCCAGTTATTCATCAATTCCGGCATACTTTGGTTATCGGGCCAGGTTGGGTGGCTTAACCATCGAATCGCAGGCAGGCGTGGCCTTTAATCACATAGAAGGTTCGGGGCCGTTGGGCACAGTGAGCAGCAATCAAACTTCGTTTGGCTGGGCCATAAGTGCAGGTTATGTTTATCGAAATGTAGAATTGGCTGTGCGGTACCAAAACTCCGAATCCGAAAATGACACTTATGCTATCAGATTTGTAGGAATCCGGTTGGCCTATAATATTAGCTTGAAGTAGATTTATGTCCTAATCTGATACACCATTAAATCTTGTAAAAAAGACCAAAACTGCCGTAAATATTGTACATCTTGAAGGAGATCCCGGTAAAGGATGCCGGGAAAGCAGGGATTAATCCCCACTGCAGGTCCAATGAAGCGCCAAAATTTTGGCAAATCAGTTTTTCCATGCCTGCAGATATCCCAAAATCAAACTTTCGTTGCTTATCATCGAAGTTGAAGGTGGCATAATTGATCATTACCTTTTCGCCCAGAGAATTTCCTTTTCTCAAATAACCATCAGATACTGATCCGGAAAAACGGGGGCGTATTAAATAAGCAAAATATGCCCCGAGCTTAAACTTCCAGTTGTGATTCGTGGTGTACGAAACCTGAACGGGCAGCGAAAGGTAAATATTTCTAACATCGGTTGTATTGGTACCGGTAAAATCGCCTTCTATTGTAGATGTATCCATTGATACCAGGGTATGGAAATATTGAACGCTATCCGAAACTTTCATTGCCTTCCAATCCAATCTCACACCGGTACCTATTGCCCAGCGATCGGATAATGAATAGGAGATTTGATAGGATACGTTTGGAGAAGAGCCAGGTGAAAAACTTTTGATTTTACGGATATTATTAGGGAAAGATACCGGCGCAAGGCCACCGATGTTATACCCGATACCAAAAGTATGTGAAAGGGTATTATT
>Ga0308165_1002519_pt1 | contig 21548 bp, 13 predicted proteins | sample PhyWR2_FD_201032 | JGI IMG/M metagenome (GOLD analysis project Ga0308165, IMG submission 201032) | Phyllosphere microbial communities from UC Gill Tract Community Farm, Albany, California, United States - DLSLW.R2 | ecosystem: Host-associated > Plants > Phyllosphere > Unclassified | place: USA... | reverse complement strand
GAACACGTTGCCGAAGTTCGAGCTGGCCGTCATCTTGATGTACTTGAGCATGTTGGCGAAGGTGCGGCGCCCCTCCAGCACGCCCTCCTCCAGCACCATCAGGCTTTTTTCCAGGAGAATGATATCTGCCGCCTCCTTGGCGATGTCCACGGCGCTGTCCACCGAAATGCCGATGTCGGCGGTGCGCAACGCCGGAGCATCGTTGATGCCGTCGCCCATGAAGCCGACCACATGGCCATTACCCTTGAGCAAACGGACGAGGCGTTCCTTGTGCGTGGGTGTCAGCTTGGCAAAGACGTTGGTGGTTTCCACAACCAACGCCAGCTCGGCATCTGTCATTCCCTCGATGTCATTGCCCAGCAGCAGGCCTTGCTGTTCCAGACCGACCTCCCGGCAGATCTTCGCGGTGACCAGCTCGTTGTCACCGGTCAACACCTTCACCGCCACGCCATGCGCGGCGAGGGCCTTCAAGGCCGGCGCGGTGCTCTCCTTCGGCGGATCGAGGAATGCCACATAACCGATCAGCGTCAGAGCCTGCTCATCCGCCAGGCTGTAGGCGTCGCGATCTTCGAGCATCGGCCGGGCGGCAACCGCCACCACGCGCAAACCCTCGGCATTGAAGGTGGCGGTGACCTGGCGAATCCGCGCCAGCAAGTCATCGCTCAGCGCTTCATCGACCACGCCATGACGCACCCGGGTGCACACCGCCAGCACTTCCTCCACCGCGCCCTTGCAGATCAGCAGGTGCGAATGATCATGTTCGGCGACCACCACCGACATGCGCCGACGGGTAAAGTCGAACGGGATCTCGTCGACCTTGCGAAATGCCGTCCCCACCTTCAATTGCCGGTGGACCTCGACGTGTTCAAGCACCGCAACGTCCAGCAGATTTTTCAATCCGGTCTGGTAGTAGCTGTTGAGGTAGGCCATTTCCAGCACGTCATCGCTGTCGTTGCCCCAGACATCGACATTGCGCGCGAGGAAAATTTTGTCCTGGGTCAGGGTGCCGGTCTTGTCGGTGCACAGCACGTCCATGGCACCGAAGTTCTGGATCGCATCCAGGCGCTTGACGATGACCTTTTTGCGTGACAGGAAGACCGCGCCCTTGGCCAGGGTCGAGGTGACGATCATCGGCAACATTTCCGGGGTCAGGCCCACGGCAATCGACAGCGCGAACAGCAGCGCCTCGGTCCAGTCGCCCTTGGTGAAACCGTTGATGAACAGCACCAGCGGCGCCATGACGAACATGAAGCGGATCAGCAGCCAACTGATGTTATTGACCCCGGTCTGAAACGACGTCGGCGCACGATCCGTCGCCCCGACCCGCTGGGCAAGCGCGCCGAAATACGTGCTGTTGCCGGTGGTCAGGATCAGCGCAATCGCCGTGCCCGAGACCACGTTGGTCCCCATGAACAGAATGTTGTCCAGGTCCAGCGGATTGCGGGTGTCGGCGTCCTGCTGGTGGCGGAATTTCTCCACCGGCATCGATTCCCCGGTCATGGCCGCCTGGCTGACGAACAAGTCCTTGGCATTGAGTATCCGGCAATCGGCGGGAATCATGTCGCCAGCCGACAGCACGATCAGGTCGCCTGGGACCAGCAGTTTGATCGGCACCTCCGTGCGCAGCGCATCACGACGCATCACCGTGGCCGTGTTGCTGACCATCGCCTTGAGCGCGTCGGCCGCCTGGTTGGATTTGCTTTCCTGCCAGAAGCGCAGCAGCGTGGACAGCACCACCATCGAGAAAATCACGATGGCGGCTTTCAGGTCCTCGGTGAGCCAGGAAATCACCGCGAGCAAGGTCAGCAGCAGGTTGAACGGGTTCTTGTAGCAATGCCACAAGTGCACCCACCACGGCAGCGGTTGCTCGTGCTCGACTTCGTTGAAGCCGAACTGTTCGCGAAGCGTATCGGCCTCGGTTTCACTCAGGCCATCGGTATGGCTGCCGAGCTGCGCCAGCACTGCACCGGTGTCGCTGTTGGCGGCGCTCACCAGCGTTTGCGCCAAGGTGGGCGGCACCTCGCGGCTGACCGTGGTGTCGGTGAAGGTTTCCAGCAATGCCAGACGCCGGAAGTGGCGGGCAAAGTGGCGAGTGCGCAGGAATCCGGCGAAGAATTCCTTGAGCAGGGTCAGGTTCATGGCAGTTCCCCCAGGTTGGGCCGGGAAACCTTCGAGCGGGCGTGCAAGAGCGCCGCGACAACGACCGCAGTCGAAATCACGCAGGGTTCAGCGTCGATGAGAGGACGTCGGGAACCGGGCCGGGACCGGCCAGGTATCGGGATGCCGCTGCTCGCTTTTACGGCGAGACGACGGCACGGAAAATCAGTGCGTTATCTTGCCGGGAAATTGCCGGTTACTAAAACCGGCCGACTACTGTCACTCGAACAAGTACCCACTGTGGGTCTCCGCAATTGATGAAAACGCGCGAAGCTTACGCCCCGATTTATGGAGAGTAAACGAAGGTTTGGGAGTCGGTGGGGGAATTGCGGGGTTCTTCAGGGAGGGTTCAGGAATGGGGGTTTTGGGGGTGATTTTGAAGGCCCCATCGCGGGCAAGCCCGCTCCTACAGTTTGGGGGGTGTTCACCACAAACCTGTAGGAGCGAGCTGGCTCCGGGAGGCGTTCCGACGATGACGGCCTGGAGGCTGCCGAAAATCAGCTGGCAGTGGCCAACAACAAATCCGCCACCGACCGCCCTTGCCCGCGGTGCTTGCCGTGCTCATACAGCGACCCGGCAATCTCATCGGCACGGATTGGCAGGATAGACAGCAAGGTATCGCTCAAGCCATGGCTCGCCTGGCAGAAGCCCTGCATGTAGAGGCCGGCCTTGCAGCGCTCGTCGGTGATCAGTTTGTAATGGCGGTCCACTTCGAAGTCACCCAGATACTCTTCCAGCGGCGCCAACAGCTGGCGGTGCATCTGCCGCTCATATCCGGTGGCCAGCACCACCGCGTCGTACTGCCGGGCCGTCACTTCACCGGTGGCGTTGTTGCGCACCACCAGTTCAATGCCACGCGCGGTGACGGTGGCCTTTTCGACCGTGGTCAGGGTCCGGAACGCATGGCGGGCGATGCCCGAGACTTTCTGCCTGTAGAAGATGCCGTAGATGCGTTCAATCAAGTCCAGGTCCACCACCGAATAATTGGTGTTGTGGTACTCGTTGACCAGGCGTTCGCGCTCGCTGCTGTCCTGCTGGAACACCAGGTCGGTGAATTCCGGCGAGAACACCTCGTTGACGAACGGGCTGTCATCCGCCGGCTTCAGTGCCGAGCCACGCAGAATCATGTCGACCTGCACCGACGGGAAGCTGTCGTTCAAATCGATGAAAGCTTCCGCTGCGCTCTGCCCGCCACCGATGATCGCGATGCTCATGGGTTGGTTGTTCACGCACGGCTGCTGGGCCATCCGGGACAGGTATTGTGAGTGGTGAAAAACCCGCCCGTCATCCTTCAACGACTTGAACGCCTCGGGAATACGCGGCGTACCACCGGCACTGACCACCACCGAGCGGGCGCTGCGCACGTGCTGCTGGCCCTGGATATCCCGCGAGATCACCCGCAATGCATCAACCTGCTGGCCGTGCACCACCGGCTCGATGGTCAGCACTTCTTCGCCGTAACGACTCTGCTCGGCAAATTGGCCGGCGACCCAGCCCAGGTAATCGTTGAACTCCATCCGGCATGGGTAAAACGTACCCAGGTTGATGAAATCCACCAGACGCCCGTGCTGCTTGAGGTAATTGACGAAGGAGTACGGGCTGGTCGGGTTGCGCAGGGTCACCAGGTCCTTGAGGAACGAAATCTGCAATTCGCTCTGGGTCACCAGGGTGTCGCCATGCCACCGATAGTGGGCCTGTTTGTCCAGAAACAGCACATCCAGCGCGCCCTGGCTCGCGGCACGTTCCTGCAAGGCGATGGCCAGGGCCAGGTTCGAGGGGCCGAAACCCACACCGATCAGGTCGTGAACGAGGGGCGATGCAATTGCCTGTGTCATTTCCAGTGTCCTCTGGATGAACCGCTCAACCGCGGGGATTAAACCTCAATGACTTGATCTGCCCGGAGCAGAACTGCAAGTCGTCTGTTGATAGGGAACGAGGACAGTGAAATAAAATTTAATCCGACTGGCGTGCGATCAGTGCGCCTCCCACTGGCGCATCTGCACGCGGCAATGCTTCATCGCGTTGACGATGTGCTTTTCCACCAGCGCCCGGGAAATCCCCAGGCGCTCGGCGATTTCCGGGTGCGACAAACCTTCGATCTTGCGCAGCAGGAAGCTCTCGCGGCAAGGCTTCGGCAATTCGGCCAGGGCGCGCTGAAGCATCTCGAGGCGCTGGCCGTGATCGAGGCTGTTATGAGGGGATGGGATGAAATAGCGCTCTTCGTTGTCGAGCACCTCAAGCGATTCGACCTGACGCAGGGCGTTACGCCGATGCTCGTCGATCACCAGATTGAGCGCGGTGCGATAGAGAAATGCCCGGGGCTGCTCGATCGGCGTGTTACTGGAACGCTCCAGGACTCGCAGATAAGCGTCATGCACCACATCTTCGGCCACCTGACGGTTGCCCAGCTTGGCGTTGAGGAAACACACCAGCTCGCGGTAGTAGTTTTCCAACCATGACTCCCGGCCGCACGCATGCGACATCTGTCCTTGCGCCAGACCCGCAACCGCCCAATAGGCAGTGGCACGATAGTGGCAATTCTAAGGTGTAATTTATAGTAATTCTCATATAGATTTAAAGTGTTGTTTGAGTTTGCCTACCGAATCGTCATTTCCTACACACCTGTAACTCTGTGTGTCTGCGGTTAAATTCCTTCGCGATTCCATCGTTTACAGGACAGCCCCCGTTTCTGTCGGCCGTCCGACAGCGTTCGCCGTGTCGCCGATTTTGCGCGCAGCCTGCATGACGGGCCGAACTCCATTGGCCGGAACACCGCATGAAACGTCCCCGTCACGCCCGACGCGCCCTGCTTGTCGCGCTTTGTCTGATCCCGATCATTGCCGTGTCAGCCTGGCAGGTGCTGCCACCGGGCCGTGATCAATACGCCACGGTGCAGGTCGGGCGCGGTGACATTGAAAGCAGCGTCACCGCCCTGGGCACCCTGCAACCACGACGTTATGTCGACGTCGGCGCCCAGGCATCCGGCCAGATCCAGAAGATCCACGTGGAAGTCGGCGACGTGGTCAAGGAAGGCCAGTTGCTGGTGGAAATCGCCCCGTCCACGCAACAGGCCAAGCTCGACGCAGGACGCTTTTCCATCGATAACCTCAAGGCCCAGCTCCAGGAGCAACGGGCCCTGCACGATCTCGCCCAGCAAAAGTACAAACGCCAACAGAATCTCGCCGCTGGCGGTGCGACCCGCGACGAAGACGTGCAGACTGCCCAGGCCGAGCTGCGCACCACTCAAGCGCGTATCGACATGTTCCAGGCGCAGATCCGCCAGGCTCAGGCCAGCCTGCGCAGCGACCAGGCGGAACTTGGCTACACCCGAATCTATGCGCCCATGAGTGGCACCGTGGTCGCCCTTGACGCCCGCGAAGGCCAGACCCTCAACGCGCAACAACAGACGCCGCTGATCCTGCGCATCGCCAAATTGTCGCCTATGACGGTCTGGGCCGAGGTGTCGGAGGCCGACATTGGCCACGTCAAACCGGGCATGACCGCCTGGTTCACCACCTTGAGTGGCGGCAATCGGCGCTGGAGCAGCACGGTGAGGCAGATACTGCCGATCCCGCCCAAGCCGCTTGACCAGACCAGCCAGGGCGGTGGCAGCCCGGCCAGCACCAGCAAGAGCGGCACCGGTCGCGTGGTGCTCTACACCGTGTTGTTGGATGTGGATAACGCCGACAACGCACTGATGGCGGAAATGACCACCCAGGTGTTCTTTGTCTCCAACCAGGCGAAAAACGTGCTAACGGCGCCGATAGCCGCTTTGCAGGGCAGTGCGCAACCGCACAGCCAGACTGCCAACGTGGTGGCGAAAAACGGCGCCATCGAACAACGCACCGTGCGTACCGGCATCAGCGACCGCCTGAAAGTACAGATTCTCGACGGGCTACAGGAAGGCGATCACCTGCTGATCGGCCCGGCCGACGGGAGTGGCGGCTGAATGCAGACGCCCCTGATCGAACTGCAGGACATTCGCAAAGCCTACGGCGGCGGCGATTCGCCAGAGGTTCACGTGTTGCGCGGCATCGATCTGTCGATTCATGCCGGCGAATTCGTGGCGATTGTCGGCGCCTCCGGGTCCGGCAAGTCGACACTGATGAACATCCTCGGTTGCCTCGATCGGCCCACCTCGGGTGAATACCGCTTCGCCGGGGAAAACGTCGCGGCCTTGGGTAGCGACGAATTGGCCTGGCTGCGTCGCGAGGCCTTCGGTTTTGTGTTCCAGGGCTACCATTTGATCCCGTCCGGCTCGGCCCAGGAAAACGTCGAGATGCCGGCGATCTATGCCGGCATCCCGGCCGCCGAACGCCACGCCCGCGCCGCCGCCCTGCTCGACCGCCTGGGCCTGGCCTCTCGCACCGGCAATCGCCCGCATCAACTGTCCGGTGGCCAGCAGCAACGGGTGTCCATCGCCCGTGCGCTGATGAACGGCGGCCACATCATTCTCGCCGACGAACCCACCGGCGCCCTCGACAGTCACAGCGGCGCCGAAGTCATGGCCTTGCTCGATGAACTGGCAAGCCAGGGCCACGTGGTGATTCTGATCACTCACGATCGTGAAGTGGCGGCGCGGGCCAAGCGCATCATCGAGATTCGCGACGGCCTGATCATCAGCGACAGCGCCCAGGGCAATCCCGACGCGCAACACTCGGCCAATCCCGGCGCCCTGCAAGCCGTCGACCTGCGCAAGCGACTGAGCGAAGGCGCGGAGGCGACCGGTGCCTGGAAAGGCGAGGTGGTGGACGCGGTACACGCGGCCTGGCGCGTGATGTGGATCAACCGCTTTCGTACCGCACTCACGCTGCTGGGCATCATCATCGGCGTAGCGTCGGTGGTGGTCATGCTGGCCGTTGGTGAAGGCAGCAAACGACAGGTGATGGCGCAAATGGGTGCCTTTGGCTCGAACATCATCTACCTGAGCGGCTCGCCCCCCAACCCACGCACCCCGCCAGGCATCGTCACCCTCGATGACGTCGCGGCACTGGCCAGCCTGCCGCAAGTGATGCGCATCATGCCGGTCAACGGCGCCGAGGCCGGCGTGCGTTTTGGCAACCTCGACCACATGAGCTACGTCGGCGGCAACGACACCAACTTCCCGGCCATCTTCAACTGGCCCGTGGTCGAAGGCAGCTACTTCACCGCTGCCGACGAACAGAGCGCCGCAGCCGTCGCGGTGATTGGCCACAAGGTACGCAACAAGCTGCTCAAGGATGTCGCCAACCCCATCGGCCAGTACATCCTGATTGAAAACGTGCCGTTCCAGGTGGTCGGTGTGCTCGCGGAAAAAGGCGCCAGCTCCGGCGATTCCGACAGCGACGACCGCATTGCCGTGCCCTATTCGGCCGCCAGCGTGCGCCTGTTCGGCACCCACAACCCGGAATACGTGGCGATCGCGGCCGCCGATGCACGCAAGGTCAAGGAAACCGAAGCCGCCATCGAGCAACTGATGCTGCGCCTGCACAACGGCAAGAAAGACTTCGAGTTGACCAACAATGCCGCGATGATCCAGGCCGAGGCACGCACCCAGAACACCCTGTCGCTGATGCTCGGGTCGATTGCCGCGATCTCGTTGCTGGTGGGCGGGATCGGCGTGATGAACATCATGCTCATGACCGTACGCGAACGCACCCGCGAGATCGGCATCCGCATGGCCACCGGCGCCCGGCAGCGGGACATCCTGCGCCAGTTTCTCACCGAAGCGGTGATGCTTTCGGTGGTGGGCGGCCTCGCGGGGATCGCCCTGGCGCTGATCGTCGGCGGCGTGCTGATCCTCAGCGAAGTCGCCGTAGCCTTTTCCGTGGTGGCCGTGCTGGGCGCCTTCGCCTGCGCGCTGGTCACCGGTGTCGTCTTCGGCTTCATGCCGGCCCGCAAAGCTGCCCGGCTCGACCCGGTCACGGCCCTTACCAGTGAATGATCGACCTATGAAACCGCGTCTCAGCCTGTTGACCCTGTGCCTGCTGCTCAGCGCCTGCGCCAATAACGTCCCGCGCCCGGACAGCGGCATCGTCGCGCCCGCCGCGTGGCAGTCGCCGCACATTGCCCAGGCGGTTCGCAGCAACGCCCAATGGTGGAGCCGCTTCGGCAGCCCCGAGCTCGACCGCCTGATCGAGCAGGCCCGGGCCGGCAGCTTCGACCTGGCCGCCGCCGTCGCCCGGGTGCGCCAGGCCCAGGCCGGCACCGTGATCGCCGGCGGCTCGCAACTGCCCGAAATCAAGGGCGCCGCCAACGCCAACCGTCAGAAGCTGCTACGCGGCAACGGCTACAACCAGCTCGACGTCGACGACAGCAACAAGGCCGTTGACTACTTCGACGCCAGCCTCACCGCCAGCTATGAACTCGACTTCTGGGGTGGCCAAAGTGCGACGCGCGACAGCGCCCGCTTCGGCTTGCAGGCCAGCGAGTTCGACCAGGCCACGGTGGAGCTGACCTTGCTCAGCGGCGTGGCCAGCACTTACGCACAAACCCTGTCCCTGCACGAACAACGGCGCATCGCCGAACTGAACCTGGCCAACGCCCAGCGCGTGCTGAATCTGGTGCAGACCCGTTTTGATTCAGGTTCGGCCACGGCCCTGGAACTGGCGCAACAGAAGAGCCTTGTGGCCGCCCAGCAACGGCAATTGCCAACGGTGCAACAACAGGCGGTGGACGCCCGGATCAGCCTCGCCGCCCTGCTCGGCCACCCGGTGCAGGAATTGCCGCCGTTGCAAGAGACGTTCGACCAATTGCAATGGCCCACCGTCGACAGCGGCGTACCCAGCGACCTGCTCAGCCGACGCCCGGACATCGCCCGCGCCGAAGCCCAACTGGCGGCGGCTCAGGCCGACGTGCGCGTCGCCCGCGCGGCCATGCTGCCAACCGTGACCCTGAGCGCCAACCTGGGTTCGGGGGCCAACACCGCTTCCGATATCTTGCGCAGCCCGTTCTACAACCTCACGGCCGGGCTCGTTGCGCCGATCTTCAACAACGGCAGGCTGGGTGCCGAGCGCGACAAGGCCAGCGCCCGGCAGCAAGAGCTTCTGGAAAACTATCGCGCCAGCATCATCAACGGCTTCGCCGACGTGGAAAAAGCACTGAACAGCATTCGTGGGCTGGATGAACAACGTCAATGGCAAAGCGAGGAACTGACCCAGGCGCAGACCGCCTTCAACATCGCCCAGAGTCGATATCAGGCCGGGGCCGAGGATTTGCTGACGGTGCTGGAAACGCAGCGCACGCTGTATGCAGCGCAGGATTTGAATGTGCAATTGCGGTTGGCGCGGTTGCAGGCGAGTGTGGCGTTGTACAAGGCGCTTGGGGGTGGGTGGCAGGCGCTGTGATTGGCGGTGACTGTCAGGCCGCCATCGCGGCCAAGCCGAGTCGTCGCACCGCCGTTTCGACAGTGGCACGCATTCCCTTGTGGGAGCGGGCTTGCTCGCGATGAACGATAACGCGGTCTTACCCCTCAACTGCTGATCGGATTCACCTTCAAATGCCGCGCATACCAAGGCCGCTGCGGCACACGCCGGAACAACCCGGCCAGTTTTTCTTCATCGTCGATAAAGGTAATCCGCAACGCCAGTTTCATGGTCTCGGGGTCCATCTCCATCGACTTGCCCACCTGCAAACCTGGTGTGGTGCTGCATCCGTGGGTATCCGGCCCCAGCCAGGGATCAGCCACCTCGACCCAGCGCCCCGGCGCAAACCACGGCACACCATTGACCTGCAACCGACTGACTTCCCCCGGATGGAAACGCTCATGGGCGCGAAACCAATCTTCCAGGCGATCGTCGATCCAGCCGTGGAACTGCCAGAACACCGGATTGACGTGGGAAGAAAACGGGTCGCCGAGGAAATCATTTTCCGGCGCATACCAGCGCGCCGCGAAATCCGCCGGATCCCGGGCGAACGGCACCGGCTGGCCATTCGACGGATCGCGTGGCACCGAGGCCCAGCGCATGTGCAGCCAGTCATGCAAGCCCAGCTCGACTTCCGATCCGAACTGCCCCAGGGTCATTTTCGAGAGGTAACGTGGGTCGCGGTAGCGTGACTCCCAGACTTCGAAATTGCTGTGGTAGGTCTCGGCGGTCTTGATGTCGCTGACCCACTGCGTGTACTCGGTGTCTTCGGCGGCCTGCCAGGTGGGCGGCAGCGCCGTGCCGTCGAGATTGTCGAAGTAGCGGGCGAAGCCCTGGCGATCCCGCTCCAGCTCCGGTTGGGGCATGGGGAAGCTCGACCACGACGGCAGGTCCTGCATCGAACGCGCTGTGCCGAGCATGTGCCGGTGCATGAAGAAAAAGTCGATGCCCGAGCCATTGCGGTCCTTATGGTCCCCGCGGGCATCGCGCTCCTGTCCCCGTGGGCCGGGCTGCCAGCCGATGCCGCGCAAGGCATTGCGCTTGTCTTCGGACAGGGTGTGCCATTTGTCCCGGCTCGCGTGCCACAGTTGATGGAACAACCGATGCTCGGGGGACACCAGCCAGGCCAGCAGCGTCGGGTTCAGGCCGACACGCTCACGGGCTTCGGGGAACAGGCGTTTACGCGCAACGAAGCGATTGTCCCGCTCCGGCTCGGCGAGTGGCCGGTCCAGGCGCAGCAGACGGCCACTAAGCGTGCCGCTGCCGGCGTTGCCGAAATCGGCCCAGACTTCATCGAGCACCACCGCCAGCTCATAGACGGGCGCGTCGTCGCTCGACTGGCTGTCGAACAGGCGCCAATACAGTTCGGTGGGTTGTGGCTGTACCAGATCGCCGATCACCCGATAGCGCGGTGGCGCGTCACCGCGCAATTGCTCGGTGGTGTCGAGGAAGCCACGCAGCCCGCGACCGCGCTGGGCAACATCAAGAAACAGCTCCAGGCCGGTCAACGGCAAGCCTTCCAGCCCCGCATGCGAACCTTCGAAACGAATGTCCCAGACCCCGCGCAGCGCGTTGGCCAACTGTTGGCCGGCGGCATCAGCCAGCTCGACCGTGGCCTCCCCGGGGGTGATCGTCGGGTCCGGTTTCGACCACTCACGATGCCCGAAAAAAGCCGCCGGCACCGCAGCGCCTGTGAGCGCCAGGCCTGCCATGAACCATCGTCGAGAAATCTTCATTGCCCTACCTGTGTCAGCCGTGAAGCAGGCTTTATCCAAGCTAGAACGAGCGTTGCCCGGCTAAATTTAGAAGCCATCGCGAGCAGGCTCGCGATGAAGCCCGCACAAACACTAAATTCCTCCCTCAGCCACTCGTTCTCCCCAGATAGCAAAGGCCCCCGCGCCTGCACTTCGACGGCGAACCTGACTGAGACGGCAATGAAAAGACCACGTTCGAAAAAGGCTCTGTACATCGGCCTGCCATTGGCTTTGGCGATCGCCGCCGCGGGCGGGTTCGCCGCCTGGGATCACTGGTTCAGCGACGATCTCGGTTACCCGGCCAACGTGGTGAAGCAGGCTGATGAGCTGCACCAGCGCCTGCTCTCTTTCGACAGCCACGTCAGCCTCACGCAGAACTTCGGCACCGACGGCAACGAGGCTGACAAGGATGGCGACGGCCAGTTCGACCTGGTCAAGGTCAACCGTGGTCAGTTGTCTGGCGCGGCGCTGACCATTTTCGGCTGGCCGGAAATCTGGAACGGCGCCAACGCCCCGCACAAGCCCACCGACGGGTTTGTCGACGAGGCGCGCAACCAGCAGGAGATCCGCTACAAAATCATCACCGGCCTGGTCCGCGACTTCCCCAACCAGGTCGCCATCGCCTACACCCCGGACGATATGCGCCGCCTGCACGGCGAAGGCAAGTTCGCCATCTTCATCAGCATGCTCAACGCCTACCCGCTGGGCCACGACCTGAGCCAACTGGACCTGTGGACCGCGCGCGGCATGCGCATGTTCGGCTTCAGCTACATCGGCAACAACGATTGGGCCGACTCCTCGCGCCCACTGCCGTTCTTCAACGACTCGCCCGATGCACTCAACGGCCTCTCGGATCTGGGCAAGCAAGCGGTCACGCGCCTGAATGACCTGGGCGTGATCATCGACGTGTCGCAGATGTCGACCCAGGCCCTGGAACAGGTGGCGCAGCTGAGTCGTACGCCGATGGTGGCTTCGCACTCGGCGCCACGGGCGATGGTCGACATCCCGCGCAACCTCAGCGACAAGGAAATGCAACTGATCAGGAACAGCGGCGGCGTGGTCCAGATCGTCGGCTTCTCGCAGTACCTCAAGCCGCTGACGCAGACCACCCAGGACAAGCTTAACGAGCTGCGCAACAGCTTCGACCTGCCGCCGCTGCCCAACCTCGCCATGGCCCTGATGCCGGGTGACCCGATCATCGCGGCGTGGTCCGAAGAGAAGTTCGGCAAGTACGCCAGCCGCCTCTACGCGATCCTCGAGGAAGAACCCAAGGCGAGCCTCAAGGACCTGGGCGACGCCATCGACTACACCGTGCGCAAGATCGGTATCGATCACGTCGGCATCAGCTCCGACTTCAACGAGGGCGGTGGGGTCAAGGGCTGGGAGAACGTCGGTGAGATCCGCAACGTCACCGCCGAGCTGATTTCACGCGGCTACTCCGAAGCCGACATTGCCAAGCTCTGGGGCGGCAACTTCCTGCGGGTCTGGGACCAGGTGCAGAAAGCCGCCAAGCCCGCATTGATTTCCCGCCAGGACACACCATGACTGATCGTCGCACCTTTCTGAAACAGGCCGGCCTTCTGGCCGCCGCGCTGCCATTAAGTGGCGGCCTGCCTAACGTCTGCGGCGCAGCATCACTGGCGCCCCCCCTGCCACGGAACAAATGGGCGCAACTGCGGCAATTGTTCGATCAGGATCCGGACTACCTGCATTTCTCCAATTTCCTCGTCACCTCGCATCCCAAACCGGTACGAGACGCCATCGCCATGCACCGCGAGGCCATCGACAAAAACCCCGGGCTGGCCATGGACTGGGACATGGGTGTGACTGAACAGCGCGAGGAAGAAGTGCGCGTCTGGGCCGGTCGTTACTTGAACGCCGACGCCAAGCAGATCGCCTTGACCGGCAGCACCACCCAAGGGCTGGCGATGATCTATGGCGGCGTGCAGGTGCGTCCGGATCAGGAAATCCTCACCACGGTCCATGAGCACTATGCGACCCATACGATTCTCGATTTGCGCCAGGAACGGGACGGCACCCGCGTGCGCAAGATCGAATTGTTCAAGGACCCGCAAACCCTGTCGCGCCAGGAAATCCTCGACAACATCGACCGGGCCATCGAGCCGCACACCCGCGTGCTGGGCATGACCTGGGTGCATTCGGGCAGCGGCGTCAAACTGCCGATTGCCGACATCGGCGTGCTGGTGGACAAGCACAACCGCAACCGCAGCGAACAGGACCGCATCGTCTACCTGGTGGACGGCGTGCACGGGTTTGGCGTCGAGGACCTGGATTTCCCGACCATGAACTGCGATTTCTTCATCACCGGCACCCACAAATGGCTGTTCGGCCCCCGTGGCACCGGCCTCATTTGCAGCCGCAGCGCCGAGGTCAAATATGTCACGCCAATCATCCCGACGTTCTCCGAGGCCGAACACTTTTCCACCACCATGACACCCGGTGGGTTCCACTCGTTCGAGCATCGCTGGGCGCTCAACGAAGCCTTCAAGCTGCATTTGCAACTGGGCAAGGCCGACGTGCAGGCGCGTATCCATGAGCTCAATACCTACTTGAAACAACAGTTGGCCAAGCACCCGCAGATCGTACTGGTGACACCGCGCAGCCCGGAGTTCTCCTCGGGCTTCACCTTTTTCCGGGTCAAGGGCAAGGACTGCGACGCCATCGCCGCTTACCTGATGCAAAACCGCGTGGTGGCCGACGCCGTGGAGCGCGACGTCGGCCCGGTGATCCGCACTGCGCCTGGCCTGCTCAACAACGAGAGCGAAATCGATCGATTCATGCTGTTGCTGGCCAGGCAGCTCTGATTTATCCACTTGTTGACGAGGGAAGCGATGAACCGTTCGTTGTCAGGTTTTTCCATGGGGGCGTTGTTGACGCTCGCCATCGGCGCGTTGTTGCCGGCCAGTGCCCAGGCGGACGCCATTGCCCCGGGCAAGGTGTTCAAGGACTGCAAGGATTGTCCGCAAATGGTAGTGCTGCCCGCAGGCACCTTCACCATGGGCACCCCGGAAGATGAGGTTGGCCACGAGCCCGACGAAAGCCCGCAACACCCGGTGACCTTTGCCCATCCGGTGGCGATCAGTCGCTTCCAGGTACTGGCCGGAGAGTGGCAGGCCTACTTGCGCGACACCGGTTACGTCATGCCCGACGGCGACGACCGTCCAGGACGCGAGTGCAAGGCGGGCATCCCGCGTTACGAATACACGGCACGGCACCCAGCGGTGTGCATGGATCTTGAGGAAGCGCGTGCGTATGTAGTCTGGCTGTCGAAAAAATCCGGCAAAAATTATCACCTGGTCAGCGAATCCCTGCGCGAATACGCCGCCCGCGCCGGCAGCACCGGGCCGTTCCCCTTCCCGTTCGATGAAGGCAAGGAATACAGCATCGCCAAGCACGCCAACACCTACGGCGCCGCAGACGGCTACAACTTCACCTCGCCCGCCGGACGCTTCCCGGCCAACGCCTTCGGCGTGTATGACATGCACGGCAACGTCTACGAATGGACGGCTGATTGCTACACCGAAAACTACGTGGGCGCCCCCAGCGACGGCAGCGCCTGGCTGACCGAAGACTGCAAGGTCCAGCGCCTGCGCGGCAACGACTGGGGTGAAGCACCGGTGTTCTCCCGCTCAGGCAACCGCAACGCCGCCTACGGCGATGCCCGCGGGGATTGGCTGGGCTTTCGGGTGGCGCGGGATCTCTGATCCCCACCCGCCCCTATACGGTGAACACAAATCAACTGTGGGAGCGGGCTTGCTCGCGATGGCGGAGTGTCAGACACCATTGATACTGAGTGTGCCGGCCTCATCGCGAGCAAGCTCGCTCCTACAGGTCTCGTGTTTAGGCCGGTATTCCCCCACAAGCCCGTGCGCGGCTAAATCGTCGCCCACGGGTTTCGTCTTTTAACCAGCCCAACTCTTTGAACCCCCGCCCTCGTCGGCACTTGCAGTGGAATTGCCCATGACCTCAAAACCCCGCGGAGCCATCAGTGAAGTCCTTGGCCTGCTCAGGCCCTATCGGGTCGTCGTGGTGCTGTCCATCCTGCTCGGCATGCTCGGGGGCCTGTCCATCACGGCGTTGCTGGCGACCATCAATGACGCCCTCAACGCCGAAGGCATTCCTTCACCAAAGGTGCTCGCCACCTTTGTCGGCTTGTGCATCGCGGCGCTTGCGACCTCGATCCTGTCCGACATCGGCACCAACCATGTCGGCCAACACATCATTGCCGGGCTGCGCAAATCCCTGGGGGAAAAGGTGCTGCTGGCCCCCATCGAACAGATCGAGCGTTTTCGCAGCCACCGTCTAATCCCGGTGCTGACCCACGACGTCGACACCGTCAGCGACTTCGCCTTTTCCTTCGCCCCGCTGGCCATCGCCTTCACCGTAACCCTCGGCTGCCTGGGTTACCTGGCTTACCTGTCGGTGCCGATGTTCGCCCTGCTGCTGGTCGCCATCGTCATCGGCACGGTGGTGCAATACGTGGCCCGGGCGAAGGGCATCAGGGGATTCGAGGCCGCCCGTGAAGCCGAAGACGAACTGCAAAAGCACTACAGCGCCATCGCCGCCGGCGCCAAGGAACTGCGCATCCATCGCCCGCGCCGCCAGCGCATGTTCAGCCAGCGCATCGAAGGCACCGCCGACTACATCTGCAACACACACATCCGCTCGATCAATACCTTCGTGGTCGCCAAAACGTTCGGCTCGATGCTGTTTTTCGTGGTGATCGGCCTGGCGCTGGCCCTTCAAGCGTTCTGGCTGGGCACCGACAAAGCCGTACTCAGCGGTTTCGTGCTGGTGCTGTTGTACATGAAAGGCCCACTGGAATACCTGGTGACCACCCTGCCGGTAATCAGCCGCGCCAACATCGCCTTCAAGCGTATTGCCGAACTGGCCGAACAATTCTCCTCGCCGGAGCCGCACCTGCTATTGCGCGAAAACGCCGCCGAAAAGAAAGCCACCGTTCAGCAGCTGCAAATGCGCGACGTGCACTATGCCTTCCCCGCCGTCAAAGGCAGCGCCGCGTTCGAACTGGGCCCGGTCAACCTGACAATCAAACAGGGCGAAATCGTGTTCATCGTCGGCGAAAACGGCGGCGGCAAAACCACCCTGATCAAACTGCTGCTGGGCCTCTACGCGCCGCAACGCGGTGAAGTGCTGGTCGATGGCAAGGTGGTTGGCGCCGAAGGCCGCGACGACTACCGCCAGCTGTTCACCACCATTTTCGCCGACTACTACCTGTTCGATGAACTGGTACAGGGCGACCAGCAGGTGCCGGACGACGCCAACCGCTACCTGGAACGCCTGGAAATCGCCCACAAGGTCAGCATCCAGGATGGCGCCTTCAGCACCACCGACCTGTCCACCGGCCAGCGCAAACGCCTGGCCCTGCTCAATGCCTGGCTGGAGGAACGCCCGGTGCTGGTGTTCGACGAATGGGCCGCCGACCAGGACCCGACGTTCCGACGGATTTTCTACACCGAGCTGTTGCCCGAACTCAAATACCTGGGCAAGACCATCATTGTGATTTCCCACGATGACCGCTACTTCGACGTCGCCGATCAATTGGTGCGCATGGAAGGTGGGCGGGTCGTCGCGCAACAGCAACCGCTGGCGACAAACGCATGATGAACGATCTGATCGACGACGATGTACTTGCCCTGTTGCTGGCAGACGCCGCAGACCACACCCGGGACATCACCGCCCGGCCCCGTCAGGCGCCGGCTGCCATGTCCTTTGCCCAGCAACGCTTATGGTTTTTGCAGCAACTGGCCCCGGCCAGCGCCGCCTACAACCTGCCACGGGTGATTCGTATCGGCGGCGCGTTGCAGCCCCAGCGCCTGGAGCGTGCGTTGAATCAGTTGCTGGCCCGTCACGACATCCTGCGCACGGCGTTCCGCGAAATCGACGGTGTGGCGATGCAGGTGGTCGATGACCAGGCCCGGCTGACCCTCGACCAGCACGACCTCACGCACCTGGCCGAACAGCCCCGCACCGAGGAGATCGCCCAGCGTATCGAGGCCCAGGCCAACACGCCGTTCGACCTGCGCCAGGCTCCGCTGATGCGCGCCACCCTGCTCAAGGTCGACGCCGATGAGCATCTGTTGCTGATGGACATGCACCACATCGTTTCCGATGCCTGGTCCAACGCGATCCTCATGCACGACCTGACCCGCGCCTTTGTCCACGACCAACCGCTGCAGCGCCCCGCGATGCAGTACGCCGACTACGCCACCTGGCAACGCGGCGAGTACCTGCACAGCGCGGCCTGCGCCAACAGCGCCACGTACTGGCAAAACTACCTGGGCAAAGCGCTGCCGACCCTCGACATGCCGGTGGACTTTTCGCGCAGCGAGCAGCACCGCCATCCGGCCGGCCAGCACGACCTGCGCCTGTCGGCCGAGCTGTGCGCCGACCTCAACCGCTTTTGCCAGCAACAGGGCCTGACGCCGTTCGTGGTCGCCCTGGGCGCCTGGCAATTGCTGCTCAGCCGCTACAGCGGTCAGCAGGACTTCACCGTTGGCGTGCCCAACGCCACGCGCAATCGCAGCGAAACCCAGGAACTGATCGGTTGCTTCGTCAGCAGCCAGGTGTACCGCGTGCGGATCGACCCGCTGCTGCCAGCCCGCGACTTCCTGCAACGACTGCGCCGCGAATCCATGGCAGCCTTGGACCACGGCGACTATCCACTGGAACTGAGTTTCGACGCCCTGCAATTGCAGGCCAGCGCGCAAGCCAACCCGCTGTTCCAGGTGCTGTTCAACTGGCGCACCGACAGCATCGCCCACGAACGGATCGAACTCGACTGCCTGTCGCTGGAGTTTCTCGAAAGTGGTCCGGGCCAAGCCAAGTTCGACCTGTCGCTGGATGTCAGCTACTCGCTGCTGGGTATCGAGGCGAGCCTGGAATACAGCCGCGACCTCTACCTGCCGGCGACCATCGCGCGCATGGCCGAGCATTGGCTGAACCTGCTGCGGGCGCTTGTGACTGAGCCGGCCTGTGCCCTGGGAGAACTGGCGCTGCTGAACGACGCCGAACGTCAGGTGCAACTGCACCAGTGGAATCCGCCTCTGTCGCCACCGCCCGAAGAGAGCGTGCATCAGTTGTTCGAACGTCAGGCACGGGCGACACCGGATGCCGTAGCGCTGATCTGCAACGAGCTGACGCTCAGTTATGCACAGCTCAACGCCGCCGCCAACGCAGTGGCCCATGGCTTGATCGCCCAGGGCGTCGGACCCGAGGTGCTGGTAGGCATTGCCGTCGAGCGAAGCGCTGCAATGATCATCGGCCTGCTGGCGGTGTTGAAGGCCGGTGGCGCCTATGTGCCGCTTGACCCCGATTACCCGCAGGAGCGCCTGGGCTGGATGATCGAAGACAGCGGTCTGAGTGTGTTGTTGAGTCAACAATCCCTGCTGGGACGCCTGCCGTCATTACCAGGCGTGCAGATCCGCTGTGTCGATGATCTCGACGTTCCGGGCACATCGAACATGCCCAATCCGCCTTGCCGCACCACCGGCCACAACCTTGCCTATGTGATGTTCACCTCAGGTTCCACCGGGCGCCCCAAAGGCGTCGGCATTACCCAGGCCGCGCTGACTCGCCACACCCAGGTGGCGTTGGCGTTTCTCGGCCTCACGCCAGAGGACCGCTCGCTGCAATTCGCCACGTTCAATTTCGATGCCTTCGTCGAACAGCTTTACCCGGCGCTGATCTGCGGCGCCTCGGTGGTGCTGCGCGGCCAGGACATCTGGGACAGTGCCACCTGGTACCGCGAACTGCTCGACAAACAGTTCACCACCAGCGATCTGACCACCACCTACTGGAACATGCTGGCCAAGGATTTTGCTGCCGCAGGCAATCGCGACTACGGCGCGTTGCGCCAGGTGATCGTCGGTGGCGAAGCGATGCCGCCGGAGGGCGTGGCGGCCTGGGGCCAGGCGGGACTGGGGCATGTAAAACTGCTCAACACCTATGGGCCAACGGAGACGACAGTCAGCGCCACCCTGCTCGATTGCAGCGGCTACGTGACCGGGCTATTGCCCCTTCCCCGCAGCATGCCGATTGGCCGACCGCTGGGCGGACGCAGCATTTACCTGCTGGACAATGGCGGCCAACCGGTGCCGGTAGGCGTGGTCGGTGAACTGGTGATTGCCGGCGACCTGCTGGCGCGAGGTTATTTCAAGCGCCCGGACCTCACCGCCGAACGCTTCATGCCCGATCCGTTCAGCACCCCGGGCGGGCGTCTGTATCGCACCGGCGACCTGGCGCGCTATCGCGCAGACGGGGTGATCGAATACGTCGGGCGACTGGATCATCAGGTGAAGATTCGCGGTTTTCGCATCGAGTTGGGCGAGATCGAATCCTGCCTGCTGCAATCGACGGCAGTGCGCGAGGCCTTGGTGGTGGCGCGTGAAGGGTCGGCCGGCATGCAACTGGTTGGCTATGTGGTCCTCCACGACGCGACCTTGAGCGAGCAGCAACAATTCGAACTGCGCGACTCCCTCAAGGCCGAGCTGAAGGCCACCTTGCCGGGCTACATGGTGCCCACGTACCTCATGGTGCTGGCCGCCATGCCGGTAAGTCCTAACGGCAAACTCGACCGCAAGGCGCTGCCGCTGCCGGAGCTTAGCCAGTCCCAGCGCCCCTTCATCGCTCCCGAAACGCCTCTGGAACAGGGTTTGGCCCAGCTCTGGCAGGAAGCGTTGCAGATCGAACGGGTCAGCCTCGACGACAATTTTTTCGAACTGGGCGGCCACTCGATCCTGGCCATCCAGTTCATCTCGGCGCTGCATGCGCGCCTGGGCATCAAGCTGGCGCTGCAACAGATGCTGGCGCACCCGAGCATCGAGGCACTGGCGCGATTCATCGCCCTGGAGCACCAGCAGACTGTGCGATGCGTGGTCGAGTTGAATACTTCCACGCCGACAGCCGCCCCCCTTTTCTGTCTGCACCCCAGCGGCGGCATCGTGTTCTGCTATCAGCCGCTGGCGAAAAAACTCGGCCCCCATGCCCGGACCTATGGCGTGATGCACAAGGGGTTCGCCAACAAGGACGCGAACCCGCAGGGCTGGGCCGAAATGATCGATGACTACAGCGCGCAGATCATCGACAAGCAGCCCTACGGGCCTTATCGACTGATGGGCTGGTCGCTGGGCGGTGCGATTGCCATGGATGTGGCGGCGCACCTTGAGCGCCAAGGTCATGAAGTGGCTTTCCTCGGTCTGGTCGACACCACCCTGCCGGACCGTTACCTGCCAACCGATCTGCCGCGCAAACCACTGGAAGAAGACAACCCCGACCACCTGAGCCCGGAGAACGAACTGCTGGCGACGCTGGAAGTGTTCAGCCTGATGTTCGTGCATCTGGAAGAAGCCGCCTCGGCCTACGTCGCCGAACATCCCGGCACTGACCTCAAGGCGTTCTACCGCTGGGCCAGCGCGCAGACGGCCACCGGCGAACAGGAAATGATCGCCACCCTGGACGGCATCAAGCAGGAAATCATGAACGCCCAGGCCTATGCGATTCATGATCGGCTGGTCGATGCGTTCGACACCTTTACCCTGCCGATGCTGAAGGTCCAGGCCAGTTGCTGGTGGTCGCTGTCGCACAAGAGCCTGGAGCAGGTGTTGCATTCGGAGCATTTGCTCAGGGCTCACAGCGTGAGTGGGCAGTTACAGGGCTCGATCCATTCGCCACTGCCGCACAGGAGCATGATCTACAGCGAGGCGTTATTGGCGTCGTTTTTTGAAGTGTTCCTGCAGAGTCTGTAAATCCCCGACCCTCTGGAGAATCACCGCAAACCCTGTAGGAGCTAGCTTGCTAGCGATGGTGGTTAACGATGACACGGGCGGCCTGATGCCCCGCGGCGCCTGGTCCTCCATCGCGAGCATGCTCGCTCCTACAGAATCACCGCCGTCCCTGTGGGAGCGGGCTTGCCCGCGATGGTGGTTAACGATGACACGGGCGGCCTGATGCCCCGCGGTGCCCGATCCTCCATCGCGAGCATGCTCGCTCCTACAGAATCACCGCCGTCCCTGTGGGAGCGGGCTTGCCCGCGATGGTCGTCAACGACGACGCGGGCGGCCTGATGCCCCGCGGGGCCTGGTCTTCCATCGCGAGCATGCTCGCTCCTACAGAATATTTGGTGTCACAAATATCCAGGGACCCACCGCCCCTGTAGGAGCTAGCTTGCTAGCGATGGTGGTTAACAATAACGCGGGCAGCCTGATTCCCCGCGGTGCCCGATCCTCCATCGCGGGCAAGCCCGCTCCTACAG
>Ga0308165_1002516_pt1 | contig 21569 bp, 15 predicted proteins | sample PhyWR2_FD_201032 | JGI IMG/M metagenome (GOLD analysis project Ga0308165, IMG submission 201032) | Phyllosphere microbial communities from UC Gill Tract Community Farm, Albany, California, United States - DLSLW.R2 | ecosystem: Host-associated > Plants > Phyllosphere > Unclassified | place: USA... | reverse complement strand
CGGTTCATCGTTTCCATCGGGTCCCTCAATGCCAATTTTCATTGGCGAGCCGTCGGGTTTTGGTCCCGCGATTCTAATTTCTCCGCCCAGCTCTACCACAAAGCTCTTAATCCCTTTTGATATCAGGTAATTAGCCAATAAATCGACACTATAGCCTTGCGCAATTCCATTCAAATCGATGTGGATGCAAGATTTCGTCTTGCTTAAAATTCCATTTTGTAAAGAAATGTTTTTCATCCCTACACAGTCTAAAATAGATTTAATTTCGGCTGTACTGGGTTCTTTCGAAGTCGATTTCGGACCAAAGCCCCAGGCCTGTACCAATGGTGCAACCGTAATGTCGAAGATTCCTTTCGTATCGCGGTTAATTTCGAAACTCCGTTTTAACACATCATTTAAATAGCGATCTGTTTTAATAGCCTTTTGCGAAGCATTGAATTGGTTAATTAAGCTACCCGGCTTATATAACGACATGGATTGGTCTATTTCGTCCAAGAGACTATCGATTCCTTTCTTCGTGGCAACACTATCGCTGGCATAATACATGATATTGTAATCCGTTCCCTGTGCCAAACCGCTGATTTTATATTGCCTGATTTCGTCAGCGTTGAAGAAGGCTGAAAACAGGGGTAAGCAAAGGAACAGAAAACGATACATATTGGCTTATAAAACTTTGGTTTTTCCCGGCATTGGGACAGGGTACAACCCGTTGGCATCAGGCATTAACCGAGGATTTGCGTCCCACGCAAAACGTTCGGGCAGCAAACTGTTGTTTGCCGCTAATGCTTCATCCCATTTAATGGTTTGCCCCGAATAGGTTGCATAACGGCCCATTATGCCCGAAAAAGTTGTTGTTGCCCCATAATCGGCGTTGGTAAATTTATATTCACCTTTCGATATGGCCTCAAAAAGTTCATCGTGCTCAGTTTGGTAAGGGTTGGCATTGCCTTTGGTGTTGTGGTTGTAAATTTCCTTTCCATTGGCATCCCAGAGAATGGCCTGGTTTCCACCCGATAAGTAAACCTTACCTTTTGTGCCCTGAAAACTTTCGTCGACCCGGTTGCTCGTTCCTTCGAAATGCCTGCACTGGCTATACACTACAACTCCGTTTGGGTAAGTAAACTCGTTGGCATGGTTATCATAAATCTCTCCGTAATCTTTCCCGGTGCGCCAGGCTCTGCTTCCCGTTCCTTGTACCGATGCCGGATGCTGACCGGTAATCCAATTGGCAATATCAATGTTGTGAACATGCTGCTCTACAATGTGATCGCCACATAACCAGTTGAAATAATACCAGTTGCGCATTTGATATTCCATTTCCGTTTGGTTGGCCGTACGCGGGCGAACCCAAACACCTCCACTATTCCAATACACCTGTCCAGAGACAATATCGCCAATGGCACCATCCTGAATACGTTTCATTGCTTCGCGATAATTGCTTTGGTAACGGCGTTGTAAGCCCACAACAACATTTAATTTTTTCTTTTTGGCTTCTTCTGCCGCGGCCAGTACCTTTCTAATTCCTGGTGCATCAACGGCAACGGGCTTTTCCATAAAAACGTGCTTGCCTTGCTTAACAGCCTCTTCGAAGTGAATGGGCCTAAACCCCGGCGGCGTTACCAATAAAACTACATCAGCCAGTGGAATTGCTTTTAAATAGGCGTCGAAGCCGACGAATTGGCGCTCTTTTGGCACATCCATCTTAGCTGCAAACTTCGAGGTCAGCGATTGATAGCTGCTATCCAGTCGATCTTGAAATGCGTCGGCCATGGCCACCAGTTTTAAGTTAAACTTAGTGCTTAATGCCTGAAACGCGGCCCCCGTGCCTCTGTCGCCACAGCCAATCAAAGCAATTTTAATGGTGTCGCTGCCCGATGCATACGCGCCAGCAAGTGGAATACTGCTTAAAAGCGCACCTCCCGCCAGTAGCGCCGAGGTCTTAAGGAAATCTCTTCTTTCTTGTGTGTTTGGTTCTTTTTTCATTTCGAGGTTTATATTGGTCGTTGTATTAAAAATCTTTGATGGGTTGTTTATTATAATAGGCATCGATTTCCGCTTTCGATGGCGTTTTGGCGGGGCGCACTAATCGCATGCCCACAAAAGGTGCCTCTGGAAACCACCAGTTACTTTTTGGAATTTGTGGATCGAGCTGTTTCCAGGCGGGATCAGAAGCCAGCCTTACGGCAGAAGTCAAATTGTTCGGCGTTTCATCATAAGAGCCTCCGCGAACAACATTTGGATACAACTTATCCGGAATTGCAACCGGGTTTTCCAACGTTTTATCCTTCCCCTGACTGTAAAAATCAGCAATGTATTGGTCGTAAGTCCATTCGCTCACGTTTCCATGCATATCAAACAAGCCCCATGCGTTTGGTTTTTTTTGTCCAACCGGATGCGTTTTGTTTGCGCTGTTTTCCTTGTACCAGGCATAGTCTTTCAAGTTTGCCACATCATTTCCGAATGAATAATCGGTGTTTGTTCCTGCTTTGCAGGCATATTCCCATTCCGCTTCGGTTGGGAGACGATAAAAAACGCCCGTGCGAACATATAGCCATTTGCAAAACTGAATGGCATTGTATTGTGTCATTGCAACGGCCGGCTGGTGTTCTTTGCCCATGCCAAAAGTCATATCCAAATAAGGTTTGGTAGGTCGGGTAACTGCATCTACCTCAGCCGAAATGGGAGAGGTGCTCGCCTGTTTTTCGTAATCGCGGTACAGAAAGGGCTCGAAGATATCCCATGTTACTTCATATTTCCCTATCCAGAAGGCATCAAGCTTTACATCATGAACGGGTTGCTCGTCGGGTTTTCCTGTTTTGCTGCCCATTTTAAAACTGCCAGCTGGGATAGCTTGCATATCGAAGGTTAATTTAGTTCCGTTAACGGTTTGCGTGTATGATTTTAGACTTTGGGCATGGATCAGTTGCCCATGTAAAACGGTAATCAATGCAAGAGCAAAAAATTTCTTTAACATAATAGTTGGTTAGCATGCTTGCAGAAAGCATTTTGTGGTTTACTCAATAATCTGGTTACTAAAGTAAGTAACCGCGGCTAAACCAACGAAGAATTATGTAACAATAAAGTTATGTTGGTTGCTTTACTAGCAACTAAAAGGATTTACCTCCTGTCGGTTGGCCTGTTGCTCAAATTGGTATAACCGATTAGCGTTTCCCATCGGGCGCCGGAACGGCGGTAGTAAACAAAAATCTGGTAGCTGTTTTCGGTTTGAAAAAACGAACCTTCAAATGGCAGGCTTTCCAGTGTTTTTGTCTCATTATCAAACCAGGCGTACTCATAATCGTATAAGCCCTGTTTCAGCATTACATTTGCATAAAATTGCTTCAGGCCGGCATCGTAAAGCATTTTGTTCTCTTTACTTAGCGTAAAGTTGTTAAAACGGCCAACAATGTAAGCTTCGCCATTTGCATTCGGCGCCGGGGCATTTAAGGTAAAAAGGACGCCCATGTATTCTGCTTCCGTATTATCATCCCTGCCGTCGGTATTGCGAACATAGAAGTTGCCATTTTCATCGTATTGATTTGCGAAAGCCCCGGCATTTCTTGGCGCATCTTGAAAAAGTGCAACATTAACCGACTCGTTATCCCGATAAATATTCTTCACATTATCACCCTTAAACCGGAGGCTCCTTGTATCGAACTTTCTAAATTCGTTGTTGCCCCAAAAATCATTTGTTTTCAGGTCGTTGTAAACCAATTGGTTGGGACGAACAAAGGCCGGTTTGGTGTTAATTTGGGCCGTTTTCTGATTAAAGTTTTGAAGAACCACCGCCTTTAAGTCCTGATACGGGTTTGGGATGGCTATTGAATGGTTAATGGTAAAGTTTATCTTCTGCTTCGCATTGCGATCGGCAACTTGAAGAGAATTGGTGATCTCGGCAGCAATTGCAACCTGATTATCAACAACATAAAACTGTTGAGAAATTACTGGTTGACTTTTATCGCCATCTAAATAAACCTTTAAAATATAGTTGCCACCAATTTTGGGCTGTACCTGGCTATTTGGTAAGCTCAATTCATAATGCGTATATTTTCGGGCAGTGTTGGTTGAGTACCGGTAATCGATTATTCTATCGCTATCAAATCCCTGCAGATAATCAGCTGTCGATATTCGCGAAGTTTGCCAATCGGCCGTGCAATGTTCTATCGTATACCAATAGTTTTTTGTGCCGCCCAGTAAATCATCAAAAGAGAAGAAGATTTTTTCGGCTGCGTTAAGCTGAATAATCGGCAGACTTTGTTCTTTACTGCTGTTATAACATAAAACGGTTTTAATATTTGGCAGGTAAGTTTTATTCTCGTTTACAAAAGTTTTGTCGCTTTGAGCAAATATCTGGGTAGACGAGAAAAATAAAATAATTGCGATTAGTTTTTGCATGGCTAAAAATACAGCGAATTAACCACAGATAAAAGACTCTCTTTGTTAAAGTTTAAGCCTCTCCCTATCAAGGTTGTGCGTTTTGGTCTTTTCTACACGTCCCTCTCCGAAAGAGAGGGAAACACAGGAACTGGTTTAATCTCGCTTGTATCCAAACTGGGTTTAAAGCCCTGTTTCAAAAGTCAACTTTAAGATTTCCTTTCCAAATTAAATCCGATAGCTATCCGATTCGCCTTACGTTTCATAACCTCTCCCTATCAACGTTTGGGTTAAAAGCAATGCCTTTGCTTTCCCTCTCCTTGAGGAGAGGGATGTATAGACAGCGCAAAAACCACCGCCATTAAAAGGGAGAGGTTTAAGGCGCCAAATAAAATCCTATAGCTAATCGGATCTGAGCTTAGGGTGTCGTTTTGCTGTTTGATACAGTCTCCGGCTACTTTTTTTGTCTAACCACAGCCTTTCGAAATCGCTTAGCCTTCCAGTTCCATAATATCAGCGGCTAAGGTTTCCCATTTTGCCTGGTTGTTATCTAAATCTTGTTTTGCCGCTAAGTAGCGTTTGTTTGTTTCGGCCAGTTTATCGGCTTTACCATACACATTTTCATCTGCAAGTTCAGCTTCAATGTTTTTTACTGTTGTCTCCAGATCAGAAATTAGCGTTTCCGTCTTCTTCAACTCGTCGTTCAGCTTTTTCAGCTGATTGGCCGTGTTCGGTGCTGCAGGCTTTGGCTCTTCTTTTGTTTTTTCGGGCATTTTAACCGGAATGGGTTTCGAAGCAGGAATTACCCGTTTGCTGTTCCATTCTTCGTATTCGGCGTAAGTGCCAGGATATTGTTTAATCTTTTCATTTTCTATAAACCAGATCTTGTTCGCTACATTATCAAGAAAATACCTATCGTGAGAAACTGCAATAAAAGTTCCCTCGAACTGCTGTAAAGCCTGAATTAATATATTAACCGATTGAATATCCAAGTGGTTGGTAGGCTCATCCAGAATCAAGAAATTAGAATCAGTTGTTAACGATTTGGCCAATGCCACACGCGATTTTTCGCCTCCCGAAAGTACTTTGATCTTCTTAAAAACATCGTCTCCGGTAAATAAGAAACAGCCTAAAATGCTGCGCAATTCCGTATCAGAGTGCTTTGGCGCAAAGGCCTGTAATTCTTCCAATATCGAATTCCCAAGGTGCAACGATTCCAACTGGTGTTGGGCAAAAAAGGTTGTAGTAACATTATGGCCCGTTTCGCACATACCATCGAATTTCTCTGTGCCGGCGATAATTCTGAGCAACGTAGATTTACCCTTACCGTTGGCACCGATCAAGGCAATTTTATCGCCTTTTTCAATTACAGCCTCCGCATCTTCCAAAATATGAACATTTGGATAATGTTTAGTTACATGCTCTAAACGTACCACGTGCCGGCCAGATGGCTTGGTAAATTTAAAACTGAAGTTAACCGTTGGGTTATCATCATCAACATCCTCAACCCGCTCCATTTTATCTAAAGCCTTCATACGCGATTGCGCCATTTTTGCCTTCGATGCTTTGGCCTTGAAACGTTCAATTAAACGTTCCTCTTGCTTAATCTTGGCTTGCTGGTTTTTAAATTCGCCTTTCTGGATCTCGCCACGCAAAGCCTTTTCCTCTACATAGAAGCTGTAATTTCCCGCATAAACGGTTAACTTTCCTTTACGCGACTCTACAGTACGGTTTACAATTTTATCCAGGAAATACCTATCGTGAGATACGATAACAATTGCTCCCTCAAAACCCATTAAATAGGTCTCCAGCCACTTAATCGATGGTAAATCCATGTGGTTGGTAGGCTCATCCAGTAACAAGATGTCAGGATCTTGCAAAAGAATCTTCGCAAGCATCACACGCATACGCCAACCACCCGAAAAAGTGTTTAACGGGCGTTGCTGATCGGCGGTGCTAAAACCAAGTCCGGCCAGAATTTCATTTGCCCTGTATTCGATGTTATAACCGTCTAACGCCTCAAATTCCTGTTGCTTGTCGCTTAATTTGTACAAAACCTCCTCACTGTAGTCGGTTTCGATTTTTTTAAGCAACTCTTCAATTTCATCATGTAGCTGGTTCTGGCGCTCAAAAGCCTCCATGGCCACATGCAAAATGCTATGGTGAGAATCGTAAGAGAGCAAATCCTGGTTCAGATAGCCGATTTTTAAATCTTTCGACATTGAAATCGTGCCCGAACTTGGTGCATAGTCTCCAACAATTAACTTTAAAAGTGTCGATTTTCCCGTTCCATTGGCTCCAATTAGTCCGGCACGATCGCCAGGTTTAATATGCCAGTTCGCTTCGTCGTATAAGGCCCTCGAGCCTATTAGGAATGTTAAATTATTTATTGAAATCATTTCGGCTGCAAAAGTACAAATTTTAAAGGCTTTTTTCCGTTAGAAGTTTAAATAGGAAATTACCTTGATGTAACTGGATTTTTAAAGGATTTGAGAAGCAAAAATAGCAGCTTTTTTTAAAGTTTGTTCCTGTACCGAAGGTACTCCCTTGGAGCTTTTTGCTGGATTAATTTCATTGCCGTTGACTTCAGTCAACGGACAGATAACCCGCCCATTAAAATAAATTTGTTTTTCAAATAATTCTCTTTACATTTGTACTGTAATAAAAATAATTACAGAATGAATAATAGCCGATTCCCAATCTCCTTACACATATTAACTTTGCTCGATGATGCGAAAGGTGGCGTGGTGAGCTCGGAATATTTGGCTGGCAGCATTAATATCAACCCCGTTTTAGTGCGTAAGGAAATTATGAACTTACGCAAGCATGGTTTCGTCGATAGCAAAGAGGGAAAGGGTGGAGGTTCATTTCTGGCAAAAAAAGCTGAAGACATCAACTTGGGTGAGGTTTACAATGCAGTTAAAAACAACAACGTTTTAGGTCGAAGCAAAAACGAGCCCAATCCGAAATGCCCGATTGGAAAGCAAATCAGCCAGCACTTAAATTCGTTGTACAACGACGCAGAAAAAGCTTTAATAGATAATTTATCAACGCAAACTTTGGCAGATTTTGCCGGGAGGTTTAAATAAAATTTTTTTGAAATCAACTGTAATAAAATATGTTACAATTTAGGGATAAATTATCCGAAGTCATCCGATGAATACTTGCGTGTTGCCTATATTCATCGGATGACTCAATTATCAATGAATCAATGAGCTAATGAACTAATAATCAATTTCAAAAGCCATCCGATGAATACCTGCGTGTTGCTTATATTCATCGGATGACTTAATCACGAATGAACCAACGAGCTATTGAACTAATGAACCAATAATATAAAAGTGTAATCACCCCGAAAGGGAATTAAAATTAAAACAAAAATAACATGAAAGTAGCATTAATCGGCGCCTCAGGATTTGTAGGCAAAGCCCTCTTGAACGAATTGGTAAATCGTGGAAACGAAGTAATCGCCATTGCCCGCGATACAGAAAAAATCGAAAGCACAAACGAAAAAGTAAACAAAGCAGCGGTTGATGTTCTGGATACCGAAAAATTAGCCCAAACTTTAAAAGGTGCAGATGCCGTTATCAGCGCATTTAACGCAGGCTGGACAAACCCAAACCTGTACAATGACACAATAGCCGGAGCAGAGGCCATTCAAAAAGCGGTTAAGGCATCTGGCGTTAAGCGTTACATTTTTATCGGCGGTGCCGGTACATTGCAAATTGATGGAAACCAGTTGGTAGATGGACCTCAGTTTCCTAAAGAAATTTATCCCGGCGCATCTGCAGTGAGAGACTATTTCAACACGTTAAAGCAGGAGACGGAATTAGACTGGCTGTTCTTTAGTCCAGCGATCGAAATGCACCAGGGCATTACCATTGGCCGCACCGGCAATTATCGTTTAGGTAAAACTTCACCGGTTTTTAACGACGAAGGCCGGTCGATCTTATCTGTAGAAGATTTGGCAATCGTACTGGCCGATGAGCTCGAAAACAATGCGCACCACCAAGAGCAGTTTACAGCAGCGTACTAGAAAGTAAATGTGGCATAAAGGTGGAAAATATGCGAGCCGCTTGCGGTAAATACGCTTATATATTTTCCACCTTTACATTTTCCATATTTTATTTATCTTCGTTGCCATGTATCGCCTTATTAAACCAATATTTTTCAAGTTTGACCCCGAAAATGTACATTATTTCGTAGTAAAGCGCCTGAAATGGTTTAATGACAAGTTTCCGCTTGGTAAAACCATTATTCGCAGCAGCTTCGATGTACATGTTAAAGGGCTCGAAAAAGAAGTGTTTGGCATTAAGTTTCGCAATCCCGTTGGTTTGGCCGCGGGCTTTGATAAAAATGGCGAATATGTAGAGGCACTTAGTAACTTGGGCTTCGGCTTTATCGAAGTTGGCACCGTTACCCCAATGCCTCAACCCGGAAACGATAAGCCACGTATGTTCCGCTTGCCCAACGATGAGGCGCTCATCAACCGAATGGGCTTTAACAATAAAGGCGTTGATGTGATGGCAGAGCGCCTGCGCTTGCTCAAAGATAAGCACCCCGAAATTGTTGTTGGTGGCAACATCGGCAAAAACAAGGCCACGCCCAACGAAGATGCCGTTAGCGATTACATCAAATGTTTCGACAGATTGTTTGACGTGGTAGATTATTTTGTGGTAAACGTAAGCTCGCCCAATACCCCAGGTTTGAGAGAATTGCAGGAAAAAGAGCCATTGAAAAAAATACTGAACACACTGCAGCAGCGCAACCGCAAAAACGACATTTCGCGACCGATCTTACTAAAGATTGCTCCTGATTTAACCGATGCACAGCTCGACGATATTATTGAAATTGTTGCCGAAACCAATATTGCAGGAATCATAGCCACCAATACAACCATTAGTAGAGAAAACCTTGCAACTGAGAAAAGTCTGGCTGGAGAGTTGGGCGGCTTAAGTGGCAAGCCCGTAAAAGAACGCTCGACCGAGGTAATCAGGTACCTTTCAGAAAAATCGAACAAGGCATTTCCAATCATAGGCGTGGGTGGAATCCACTCGCCCAAAGATGCGCAACAAAAGCTCGACGCAGGCGCCAGTTTGATTCAGCTTTACACTGGCTTTATATACGAAGGCCCGGGATTGATCAAGTCGATTTGCAAATCGCTTATTAAATAAGTTCGACCAGTCGAAATTCTTTTCTAACTCAAATAGCCGCTACTAAGGTGGTACTGCTATTCTACGCGCCTCCAAACGCTTACTCAGTTCATCGCGTTTTGTTTTAAGTGGTACAAAAAGAAGCCCATAATTTAGCAATTTAAAATAGATGTGCTATATTTGGGCACTTCCCTTTATAAAAGTAGTTTTTTACACTACTATCTGCCAATTTATTGATGCAGAACCGAACGAAACAATAAAGTAATTTTTTCATTTTATGAATAAACCAAAAAGCGAAGCGCTTTTGGCACGCAGAAGAAATGCGGTGGCCAACGGAGTGGGCGTTTTTAACACCGCCACCGTACAATCGGCAAAAGGGGCAATTATCATTGATGTGGATGGGAACGAACTCATCGATTTTACAGGCGGAATCGGCGTAATTAATGCAGGCCATTGTCCTCAGCCTGTAATTGATGCCATTACACAACAGGCGCAAAATTATATTCATACCAGTTTTAACGTCGTTACTTACGAACCGTACATTGCGTTATGCGAAAAACTGAACAGCATTTTTCCGCATGGCGGAAAAGCAAAAACCATGCTCGTTAGCACAGGTGCAGAAGCAGTAGAAAATGCCATTAAAATCGCCAAACAGGCAACCAGGCGTAGTGCAGTAATCTGTTATACCGGCGCTTTTCACGGCCGCACGTTAATGGCCATGACGTTAACCTCCAAAACATCGTACGGTAATGGCTGTGGGCCCTTTGCCCCAGAAGTGTACCGCATCGATTATCCTGATTTTTATAAAAGAGGAGCCGGGAAGACCGAAGATGAATTTGTAGCTAATGAACTGCGAAAGCTCGAGGAATTCTTCAAAACAAACGTTCAACACCAGGACGTGGCAGCTATAATTATCGAATTGGTGCAGGGCGAAGGGGGGTTCAAGGTAGCGCCAAAAGCGTACGTAACAGGTTTGCGCAAAATTTGCGATAAATACGGTATTGTATTAATATTCGATGAAGTGCAAACCGGATTTGGCAGAACAGCTGCCTGGGGAGCCGTAGAACATTTCGATGTTCAACCCGATATTTCAACATGGGCAAAATCAATGGGATCGGGGCTGCCCATTGGTGCAGTAATCGGGAAACATGAAGTGATGGATGCAGCTGCTCCAGGTACGATTGGTGGAACCTACATCGGCAACCCGCTGGCCTGTGCCGCATCGTTGGCCACCATAAAATACATGGAAGATATCAATCTGAACGAAAAAGCCAAAAGCGTTGGCAATATCGTTAGAGATCGGTTCGATAAGTTAAAGGCAAAACATCCCGAAATTGGAGAGGTGAGGGGACTCGGTGCGATGTTGGCAATGGAATTTGTTAAAAACAACGATCCTCAACAACCCGATACCGAGCTTTGTGCAAAGCTGGTAGAAGCCTGCGCCGAAAAAGGATTGATAATAATTTCGGCTGGCCTTTATAAAAATGTATTAAGGATTCTCGTTCCCCTGGTTATTTCCGAAGAGCTTTTAAATAAGGGATTGGACATTATTGAAGGCGAATTAACCAAACTGACTGCATAAGCCACAAACGCTTAAAATGTTACGAGGCGGTTTATCGTTATCGAAAACAGGCTGGGCAGCCAAAGTACAAGTCGGCATGAAACGCCGCAACGAAACAATTATAAATTTTAAAACAACAAGAATGAAACCATTTTCAATAGGAGGCATCCAAATGCACGTATCAGCTAACCAGCGAAATATTCCGTTGATGAAACATAAAATCGACGTGATGTGCTCCGTTTACCCTTGGGTACAAATGGTAGTGTTTAGCGAACTCAGCGCATACGGCCCATTAACTTACTACGCACAAGAATACCCTAATAATGATGAGCTCGAGTTTCAGGAAATCGCTAAACGTTACGGTATCTGGCTTATTCCCGGCAGCATGTTTTACAAGCGAGACGGACAAATATTTAATACCGCAATCGTAATTAATCCCCTCGGCGAAATTGTCGGCCGATACGATAAAATGTTTCCTTTCTATCCTTATGAGGTTGGCGTAACCGGAGGCGATCAGTTCTTGATGTGGGATGTTCCGGGAATCGGCAAGTTTGGTCTCTCAATTTGTTACGACATGTGGTTTCCAGAAACTTCGCGAACAATGGCCGTTAACGGCGTTGAAGTGATTATTCATCCAACATTAACCGGAACGATTGACAGGGATATTGAGTTGGCGTTAGTACAGGCAACTGCGGCCACAAACCAGTGCTATGTTTTCGACATTAACGGACTGGCGGAAGGCGGCACAGGCCGTTCGATTATTTGTGGCCCCGATGGAAGGGTTTTATACAAAGCAAGCACAGGCCCGGAGTTAATCCCGATCGAGCTCGATTTAGAACGAGTTAAAAAGAGCCGCGAAGATGGATTGTTGAGATTGGGTCAGCCACTTAAGAGTTTCAGAGACAGGCAAGTGGCGTTTGATATCTACGAAAAAGGAAGAACTTATCCAGAACTGGATAAGCTTGGCCCACTGGCAAAGCCAACCAGATTGAAAGAAATTGAGGAAGCGCTTGCCAATCAGTATCCCACTGACAAACTAATATAATCCGTTTCAACTCTTTAATTACCAGGGACTTTGTAAGAGATAAGAACTGACTATTTAATTCATCCGATGAATATCTGCAGATCGCCGTTATTCATCGGATGAATGTTAATAATTTGATTCATCCGATAAATCTTTCTAAAATGCCATTATTCATTTGGTGATTAGTGTTGCAGCTATTTAACGGTCTAAATCTCAAAAATCGTGGTGTTAATTCGCGATTTTGCGAAAATTATTCGGTTTTTTCGAAAAAAAATCGTATATTCCTTGAAATCCTTCCCTATTGTTTGCATCATGGTATGCAATCATTGAAATACACACCTTTAAGTTTAAAATTCTATGGTTTCGCATGTTCATGCCGAACTAACTGCTAGTGTTTTATCATTAATTAATTTGAAAGTGGTTTCAATGAGTATTTTTTTTTGACCTTAAAAATGAAGACACAATATGAAATCACCGCCAAGGCGTCCACAAACAAACGAAATAAAAATAAACGGAAGTTTTATCAGCTGGTTCGAAATACCGGCATTAAACTTTGAAAGAGCAGTAAACTTTTACAATTACATCTATCAAATTACCATGGAAACCAATTTTATGAATGGCTATTCTATGGCGTTTTTTCCTGGCGAAAGCGAAATAAGCGGTGCCATCATTTTTGGCGAAGGCTCGGTGCCAAGCGATAAAGGACTGCTAATTTATTTAAACGGAGGCAATGACCTCGATCTTGTTTTAAACAGAATAGAGCCCGCTGGAGGAAGAGTGCTCATGCCCAAACAAATAATTAATGAAACTGCCGGATATTTCGCCCTATTTATCGATAGCGAAGGAAATAAAATGGCACTTCATTCTAACAACTAATAAATGATCGAAGAAGTAACATACAACAAAAAATTTAAAGCCAAAGACTATTTTAATATTGCCCAATATCGCAGCGACTCATGGAACAATCTGAAGCTGGTAGCTAATCATTTCTCTAAAAACAATTTTGAGCTCTCGGCGCCAAACACATTTGCCGAGCGGATCTCGACCTCCTTTATAGCGCTGAAAACGATAGAGCATTATTTTGCCTATCCGGGTGTAAAATACATCGAATCGTTAGAGGAAATGTACAAAAGAGGCCAATATGCGGCCTTTACACATTCCATTTCGGAGGTTGTGCGCTCGTTAATCAGCGAAAGTTACCGAACCAACAGGGGTGCTACTGAAACCGACGAAAAAAGGAAGAAAATGCTGGGCGATGCCAAATCACTCAAGCCCAAAAAGCAAAACTACTTTGAGGCCATCGTTGTTGACGACCTAAGCGACGAGGAGCGTGAAAAAGTACGTGCAAAATTCGAACAGTTAAAAGCCGATAATGACCAGTTTACTTACGATGTGATCTTTTTCTCCAATTTGGAAGATGCGCTCATCGCTTTATTGTTTAATCCCAATATACAAACAGCCATTATCCGTTCGGGCATCAATAAAAAATCGCCGCTCGATTTAACTTCCATACAATCGTTTATCGTTGGTCTCGAAGGTATAAAATTAGAAGAAACAGATAATCTCGACCTGGGCTTAAACCTCGGGAAAATTATCAAACTGCTGCGTCCAGAAATCGATTTGTTTTACATTTCCGATATCTCGGTGTCGCAATTGAGCGACAGCACTTTAGACTGTTTCAACCGGGTTTTTTACCGAACAGAAGATTTGCAGGAAATTCATCTGAGCGTGTTGCATGCCGTTAAAGAGCGGTACAAAACGCCTTTCTTTTCGGCGTTGGTAGATTATAGTAAAAAACCAACCGGCGTATTCCACGCCATGCCAATTTCGAGGGGAAATTCTATTTTCAGATCCTCCTGGCTTGAAGATTTCGGGAACTTTTACGGAAAGAACATCTTTTTGGCAGAAACCTCGGCAACCACTGGCGGACTTGATTCGTTATTGCAGCCAACGGGCCCACTAAAGAAAGCGCAAGAATTGGCATCGAAAGCCTATGGCTCACTCAATACTTTTTTTGTGACCAACGGAACATCAACGGCTAATAAAATTGTGCTTCAGGCACTGGTTAGGCCCGAGGATTTGGTTTTGATTGACCGCGATTGCCATAAATCGCATCACTACGGTATGGTACTTTCAGGCTCGTTGCCCGTTTACTTAGATTCTTATCCGGTTGAGGAGTACAGCATGTACGGTGCTGTTCCGTTGAGCGAGATTAAACACAGGCTGCTGAAATTGCAAAACGCAGGCCGATTAAGCAACGTAAAAATGCTGCTGCTTACGAATTGCACTTTCGACGGAATCGTGTACAACGTTCAGAAGGTTATGCATGAAATTTTGGCCATTAAACCCGATATGATTTTCCTTTGGGATGAAGCCTGGTTCGCATTTGCAGGTTTTACACCCATATATAAACAGCGTACGGCTATGTATTCGGCCCGAATGCTGCAAAAGAGATACAAAAGCGAAGCTTACCGCAAAGAATTTGAGGAAAACAAAAAATCCGAAAATCCGGTGCCGATGCCCGATCCCGATTTAGTAAAAATACGCGTTTACGCCACCCAATCTACACATAAAACATTAAGCTCGTTGCGTCAGGGTTCAATGATTCATATTTATGATGAACTTTTTAAACGTAAAGTAGAAGATTCTTTCCACGAAGCGTATAAAACCCATACCTCAACATCGCCTTCGTATCAAATCCTCGCCTCGTTAGATGCAGGTCGCAGACAAGTGATGTTTGAAGGATATGAAATGGTAGAGAAAAGTATTGAAATGGCGATGGTGCTGCGCTCGAAAATAGTTACGCACCCGCGATTGAAAAAGTATTTCGACGTGCTTACGGTTGAAAATAATATCCCCGAAGAATATCGGACGTCGGGAATAGTTGAATATTACAACGCGAAAGATGGATGGACGCGAATGGAAGAAGCCTGGGCGAATGATGAGTTTGTGTTAGATCCTACAAAGATCAATCTTTACATTGGCCGCACCGGGGTTGATGGCGATACTTTTAAAAACAAGTTTTTGATGGATCAATTTGGGATTCAAATCAATAAAACCTCCAGAAACTCGGTGCTCTTTATGACAAATATCGGAACAACCCGAAGTTCGGTCGCCTACCTCATCAGTGTGTTGTTAAAAATAGCCAATCAGCTCGATGAAGAAAGGGAGTCTATGAGCGAAGTACAGTTGAAGATTGTAAATAAAAACATCAAATCGTTAACTGAAGACCTGCCACCGCTGCCCGATTTTAGTCATTTCCACAGTTCTTTTCAGGCCGTGCCCGGTGTACCCGGTGGTAACATCCGCGAAGCCTATTTCTTATCGTACGATGAAACCAAGTGTGAGTTTATCAAACGAGAAGATTGCAAAGAGGCGCTTGAAAGCGGCCGCGAGATTGTGTCGGCATCTTTTGTAATTCCATATCCCCCCGGATTTCCCATCCTTGTTCCGGGGCAAGTACTCAGCAACGAAATACTCGAGTTCTTTATCAATCTCGATGTAAAGGAAATTCACGGATATAGAGATGAACTGGGGCTCAGGATTTTTACCAAGAAGGCCCTGAACAGGAAAAAGACCGCCACCGCCATGATGGGCGCAGGCGCTATGAACAGAATGTCAAATAAACTTAACTAATAATACCCATAAAACACCAAAAATGTCAATAACCAAAACAAATACAGTACAAAAAACAGAGAAAAAGGAAGTTTTACAAGGATTGTCAGAAATCCGCAGGTTCTTTTACAGAAACGAAAAGCCGATTTATTTTATCAGCGCCACCAATTTTAACCTTTTGGGCGCCGACGAATGGGTTAGAAAATTTAAGTTTATCTGTTACATTGAATGCTTTGATGGCGATCACCCGAACGTATTTTCTCCACAAGAGGAGTTGGCACACGAAGAATTTACCAGTATTGAAGATATTAATAATTACCTTTTAGAGCACAAAGAGGTTGTAGATTATATTAAAAGCCGGGGCGACGGTGGAAAAGCACTTTTCTTGATGTTCGATGAGCGCACCGAAGAATTAGCCAAAAAGAATAACCTCGAAGTTTGTTTTCCATCGGCAAAAATGCGGAACTTTATGGATAACAAGGTGAACACCAATCGCATTGCCGAAAAAGCAGGCGTGCCTTGTGTTCCTTATGTGTTAACAAAAATTTCGTCGTATGCTGATTTGGGCAAAAAAGCAAAGGCGCTTGGCACCGACCTCGTTATTCAGTTGCCGTTTGGCGATTCGGGGCATACAACATTCTTTATTAATGATGAGGAAAGTTATAAAAAATATGCTGACGAAATTGAAAAAGAAGTTGAGGTTAAAGTAATGAAACGCATTAATTGCAGAGGCTCGGCTATTGAGGCCTGCGTTACCCAACATGGAACAATTGTTGCTCCATTAATGACGGAGCTTGTAGGTTTTAAAGAATTAACTCCATACAAAGGCGGGTGGTGCGGAAATGAGATTTATGCTGATTCATTTACCAAGGCCATTCGCGATAAAGCAAGAAAATATACACAGTTGTTTGGCGATCAGTTAAAAAAAGAAGGCTACAAGGGATATTTTGAATTAGACTTTTTGATAGATCAGGATAACGATGAAATTTATCTGGGCGAATTAAACCCAAGGATAACAGGAGCTAGCTCAATTACCAATCATGCCGTGTTTGCACTGGCAGATATGCCATTGTTTATGTTCCACTTATTAGAATGGATGGATCAACCTTACAAAATTGATGTTAATGCCATTAATGCTCGTTGGGCGAAAAAGGAAAACATCGACGATTGGTGCCAATTGGTAATTAAATATACCGAAGACAATATTAAATTGGTAACAGATGCGCCGAAATCGGGTATTTGGAGGTTGACCGACGATAACGAGTTTGTTTATGACCGTATGGACACACACAGGCGTGCAATAGAAAATGAAAATGAAGCGTTCTTTTTAAGGATTACCCGTAAAGGCGATTACTTGTACGAAGGTGCCGACATGGGCATACTGGTTCTTAGAGGAAGGTTGATGACCGATGATTTTGAACTTAAAGACAGGGCAAAGGTATGGATTGACGCGATGAAAGGAAAATACGCTTCAATTGACCCGAGTGCCGCACAATTAGAAGTAGTTGAAGCTGAAATAGCCGAAATTGGTGGCTTTAAAATGATGTAAATATGCTTATTTCACTTCAGAGTGTAAACGAAGATAAGGTAGGAGAGAAGTGGCAAAAGTGTTTCAATAAATCCTGGCCGTATTATAAAAGCTGGTATTTACAAGAGAGTCTGGTAGCGCGTTCGGGCTATTTGACCTGTGTTGGGCAGTTAGAAATATACATGCCAGAATTATTGCCCATTTACGAAGAAGTAGTTCGATTGGCGGGCGGCGGCGATTTGGTTGCCCGTTACTTAAGTATGTACAACCCGCCCGCATTTATGAGCGGTTGTACGCAAGTGGCGTGGAATAAACCACCGTTCTCACTTATTCGAAATTACGATTACAATCCGAAATGGTTTGAGGGCAATGTGTTTAAAACGAATTGGCTTAAACCTGTAATCGGAACATCAGATTGTAATTGGGGCCTGCTTGATGGTATGAATGGCGATGGACTGGCAATCTCGTTAACGTTTGGCGGAAAGAACAAAAGTGCAAACGGATTCGGAATACCGCTAATTATGCGCTACATTTTAGAAACCTGTGCAACCACGGCAGAGGCCGTAGATTGTTTACTCCGGATTCCATCGCACATGAGTTACAATATTACCATTATTGATAAGCAGGGCGAATACCGAACGGTCTATCTCTTTCCGGGGAATACACCTGTTGTCGATTTTGAAAACGTGGCCACCAATCATCAGCAAAAAGTAGAGTGGTCGGCCTACGAAGAATTAACCCTGACAAGAGAACGTAAACAGTTTTTAGATGAACTGGTTGCCGTGCCGGGCATTACGAGAGATCAGATAAAAAACAGGTTTCTTTATCCGCCTTTGTACAACAAAGAGCGGTATAAGAATTTTGCCACGTTATACGGCGTTCAATACGATATTGAGGAACTGTCTGCCACTTATTTTTGGCCGTTTAAAAGTATGAAACAAAGTTTTGAGATTTTTACTGAAGAGCGGCTGTACATTAATATCAACAATTTAAACAAAGGCGAGTTTGGGAAGGGCTAATCTCAATGCTAAATCCGTCAAATTCGATGGGTTTAGATAAAAGCAGCGCTCAATAGCTTTGTAATGATCGCGAATGTTGGGTCGAAAGCACCAACCCCAAACTAAAGCAATTTTCCATAACAAAATCAAATTATACAATGAAAAAATACCAATCCAATAATTTTATAGCCGGAAAATGGGAAGCAACAGGAAACGGAGCCTTTCAGGTCGTATTGGATAAATATATCGGAACAGAAATTGGAAAATTGCCAAATGCAACAGAAGCGCAGATGGAGTCGGCCATTGTTTCTGCTCTGGAAGCATTTGAAATTACAAAAAAGTGGTCTGCAGGAAAGCGTGCAGCTATGATGAACAGTCTGTACCTTAAATTAGAGGAAAAGAAAGAGGACTTTATCAACCTGATCATCAACGAAGGTGGTAAGCCACGCTCATATGCTATTAACGAAGTAGACAGAAGTTTGACCACCTTGCGGTTGGCAGCAGAGGAAGCAACCCGCTTTGGCGGAGAGGTGGTTCCGATGGATTGGGGCGCTGGAGAAGGAAAAACGGCCTTTACCAAGCGGTTTCCAGTTGGTGTTGTGGCCTGCATAACACCCTTTAACTTTCCATTAAATCTGGTTATGCACAAAGTTGCTCCGGCATTGGCCGTAGGTTGTACCACCGTGATAAAACCCGCTCCACAAGCACCGCTAACCTGCCTTGCATTTGCCGAATTGATGGAAGAAGTGGGCTATCCCGCAGGTGTAATCAATGTGTTGGTTTGCGATATTCCGGTGGCCGAAAAACTGGTGAAAGATGACCGCGTAGCGAAGCTGTCTTTTACCGGCAGCGATAAAGTTGGATGGCACTTGAAAAGTATATGCGGAAAGAAAAAAGTAACCTTGGAACTTGGCGGCAACGCTTCGGTAATTGTTGATGAAAATGTAGATGTTGAAGCTATTACCGACAGTATTGCCAAAGGCGCATACTTATACGCAGGGCAGATTTGTATCTCAACACAAAGAATTTTTGTGCACGAAAAAGTGTTCAATCGCTTTCAATCTGCTTTAATTCAGTCTATCCAGAAACTAAAGGTGGGCGATGCTCAGGATGGCGAGGTATCTGTAGGCCCGATAATTGATAAAGGCCACTTAACCAGGATACACGAATGGGTAACTGAAGCGAAAGAAAAAGGTGCTAAAGTGCTGATTGGGGGCACTATAAAAAGCAACGAACATAATTTGTACGAACCTACTTTAATTACTAATAGCAATAGCTCAATGAAAGTGGTAAGTGAGGAAGTTTTTGGCCCTGTTGCAGTTTTGGAGCGTGTTGATAGCTTCGAGGAGGCTATAAAAATGACAAACGATTCGAAATATGGATTGCAAGCGGGTGTATTTACTAATTCGTTCAAAAACTACAAGCTGGCAACCGATGAATTAGAAGTTGGAGGCGTGATTATGAATAACATCCCAGGCTTTAGGATAGATCACATGCCCTATGGCGGTGTAAAAGATTCTGGCCTCGGCCGCGAGGGTTTACGGTATGCCATGGAAGAAATGACCGAAGGCCGATTGATTGTGTATTAATATAGTTAAAATCAAATACTTATAAAATGGGGGGGTAAAGCCCCCATCATGCATAACAACCAGTTATTCAATTTGCAGCTTTTTACACAGTAGGGACGGAACCTGCAAGAATATTTTTCATGAAACAACGTCGATTTTTCATATTATAGTACCAAATAATTGATGGAGATTAGACGTTAATATACTGCGAGCTTTTTGATCATTGGTTTTCCCTGACACGCCTTAATCGTCAACCGTATTTTTTTGTAAGCAGTTGGATTTGGCAACACATTAATATATTTATGCCCGATAGATGACCCTGTAAATATTGTTTCCCACTTGCCGGCCTTAAAACCTTCGATAGCAAAAACTTCAACCCTCTGGCCATTACTAATGTCTTCTTGAACTACGATGCGCTCAATGATTTTTCCTGGGGGAACGGCTAATTCTATTTTGTGTAAGTTACCGCTTGCGCTTGCTATTGGCTTGTTATATAATTCATTTATCTTTTTGCCAAAGGCCGCCAAAGTGTCCACGTCAGCTTGTGGAAGTAGCCCGTTGGGACCTGGTGTAAGCCCCAATATCAACGTAGAATTATGTCCGACTGATCCGTGGTACATATCAACAAGCTTTTGCACGGGGTAGATATGGGCTTCATCTCCAGGTTCCCAAAACCATTCGTGGCGGCCATTGTAACCGCGTAAAGGGGCGTCAGACATGGCTGGCATATAATATGTGCCCTTTGGGTCGCCTCTTTTCAGTAGCAAGAAGTCGTCTTTCGACACTTGTTCTATATTCGCTGCATGCGATGAACGATAAGAAAACGTGGCCCAACTGGGGTAGGGTACTGTACCGGTTTCAGAGCCTCCCCACCTAAAATCAGCTCTTTGCGCATTATGATAAAATAAGCATTTAGGCTGATTTTTCTCTACTATTGGCAATACGTCGGCACCATAGGTTTTAGGATCTGACGCACCTCCATCAAACCAAATCATAAAAAGATCGCCGTAATGTGTAGTAACTTCCTCTACCATCCCTTCGCACATCTTTTTGTAAGCTTGTTGCCTGTTTTTAGCAAACTCGTCATCGCCCTGCACTCTAAAATCGTAAATTCCGAGTCGGGCATTCCATCTAATCCCGACATAAACCCCTGGTTTTACACCGTATTTTCGGCACGATTTAACAAAATTAGCCAAAATATCCCCTTGTCCGTTTTTCCATTTAAGGGCCTTTAAACTGTATGGATTTACATCGCTTTGATACAATGCGAATCCGGTTTCGTGCGTCACAGTAAGTACAGCGAACTTGGCGCCGGCAGCTTTCGCCGATGAAATCCATTGATCAGTATCTAGCTTTTGCGGATTGAAAATATTGTAATCGGCAATAGGAACTATACGGTTTTTCGCCTGCTTATACTTTTCACCGTCGAAAACATGCAAATCATAGTGAAATACTACACCAATCTCTGCCTCTTGCCAGCTAATTTGCTCTGGACTTGGTAGGGGTATTTGCGCTTTGCTGCTCCAAGCCATTACTAAAAGTGTAAAACTAATGATTAATAGTTTGGTGAGAATGTTCATTTGGTTAGATTTAATCATAGCTTGATGTTTGCATCCTATAATGCTACCGATTATTCTTTTGCTCAAGGCTCCTTAGCCAGTTTCTCAATGGTTAAACCTTGAATAATAATGCTAAATAAAACGCAGAAATAGGTGGCTACCAAAATGATGTTCTTGGTTTCGCTATTG
>Ga0308165_1002514_pt1 | contig 21572 bp, 17 predicted proteins | sample PhyWR2_FD_201032 | JGI IMG/M metagenome (GOLD analysis project Ga0308165, IMG submission 201032) | Phyllosphere microbial communities from UC Gill Tract Community Farm, Albany, California, United States - DLSLW.R2 | ecosystem: Host-associated > Plants > Phyllosphere > Unclassified | place: USA... | reverse complement strand
TAACGGGTCTGGTGACCAAAGTGAACACCAGCCTTGAGCATGTCGCGCATGGAAACAGTTGCCATGGTAAAAACCTCTATATTAAATGTTGGGGTTATGCCTCCACGTATCCCATATTACCGACCCCAAGGGGCACCCCGGAATATGTGCCGATACGTGTGTGTAATTACACAAAGTGAGATTTGTCGCTTCTGGTCCATCTTGTGTATACGAAATGGATCGGAAGTCCGGCGCGCTTTATACCACAAAACACGGACAGAAACCAATAATTGTTGGCCTGATGTGCTGTTACTGATTCTCAATTTGGCACCGAGTGCGAGGGACTGTTACCATTGACAACACTTAGACTAGTATCGTCGAAATAATCGACACTGATGGACAGATTACATGGCTATCTCTATTAAGACCCCTGAAGAAATCGAAAAGATGCGCATCGCCGGTCGTCTGGCCGCTGAAGTGCTGGAAATGATCGAGCCGTTCATTAAACCGGGCGTGAGCACCGGCGAACTGGATCGCATCTGTAATGACTACATCGTGAATGAACAGCACGCGGTCTCCGCATGCCTGGGCTATCACGGTTTCCCAAAATCCGTCTGCATCTCTATTAATGAAGTCGTCTGCCACGGCATCCCGGATGATGAGAAACTGCTGAAAGACGGCGATATCGTCAACATCGACGTGACCGTCATTAAAGACGAATATCACGGCGACACCTCTAAAATGTTCATCGTCGGCAAGCCGACCATTCTGGGTGAACGCCTGTGTCGTGTGACGCAAGAAAGCCTCTATCTGGCGCTGAAGATGGTGAAACCGGGCATCCGTCTGCGTACCCTGGGTGCAGCCATTCAGAAATTCGTCGAAGCGGAAGGTTTTTCCGTGGTTCGCGAATACTGCGGTCACGGTATTGGTCGCGTCTTCCACGAAGAACCGCAGGTTCTGCACTACGATGCAGATGACGGCGGCGTGGTTCTGCAAAAAGGCATGACCTTCACTATCGAACCGATGGTGAACTCCGGCGACTATCGCATCCGCACCATGAAAGATGGCTGGACGGTAAAAACCAAAGACAGAAGCTTGTCTGCGCAGTACGAGCATACTATTGTGGTCACAGACAACGGCTGTGAAATTATGACGTTGCGAAAGGATGACACCATCCCGGCGATACTCTCGCACAACGAATAATAAGAAGCCGGCAAATGCCGGCTTTTTTAATGGCGATAGCTTTTACTTATGGGTGACGTAGATGAATAACCTTTTACCCGAACAGTATGCCAACACGGCGCTCCCCACCCTGCCCGATCAGCCGGACAATCCGGGAGTGTGGCCTCAGCGTGAGCTGACGTGTGCGGATATCAAAGCGCACATTGAGGTCTTTCAGCGTTGGCTGGGTAAAGCCTTTGACGAAGGCATTTCTGCGGAAGCGCTGATCGAAGCGCGCACCGAATTTATCGATCAAATGCTGCAACGCCTGTGGATTGATTATGGCTTTGGGCAAATCAGCGACGTCGCACTGGTCGCCGTCGGGGGCTATGGGCGCGGTGAGTTACACCCGCTGTCCGATATCGACCTGCTCGTCCTGAGCCGTAAAAAGCTGCCGGACGAACAGGCGCAGAAAGTTGGCGAGTTGCTGACACTGCTGTGGGACGTCAAGCTGGAGGTCGGGCATAGCGTTCGCACGCTGGAAGAGTGTCTGCTGGAAGGGTTATCCGATCTGACCGTCGCCACCAACCTGATTGAAACACGATTGCTGATCGGCGACGTGGCGCTGTTTCTTGAACTGCAGAAACACATTTTCAGCGAAGGTTTTTGGCCTTCTGAGAAATTCTTTGCCGCCAAGGTGGAAGAACAAAACGTGCGTCACCAGCGCTATCACGGCACCAGCTATAACCTTGAGCCGGATATCAAAAGCAGCCCAGGTGGATTGCGTGACATCCACACGCTTCAGTGGGTTGCCCGCCGCCATTTTGGCGCGACATCCCTTGATGAGATGGTCGGCTTTGGCTTTTTAACCGAAGCCGAACGCAACGAGCTGAACGAATGCCTGCATCTGCTGTGGCGGATCCGTTTTGCGCTGCATCTTGAAGTCACTCGCTATGATAACCGTCTGCTGTTCGACAGGCAGTTGAGCGTCGCCCAACGCCTGAATTACAGCGGCGAAGGCAACGAGCCAGTTGAACATATGATGAAGGATTTCTTCCGCGTCACCCGTCGCGTGAGTGAACTCAATCAGATGCTTTTGCAGCTTTTCGATGAAGCGATCCTGGCGCTGACGCCGGATGAAAAGCCGCGTCCGATTGATGACGAATTCCAGCTGCGCGGCACCTTGATCGACCTGCGCGACGAAACGCTGTTTATGCGCGAGCCGGAAGCGATCCTGCGTATGTTTTACACCATGGTTCGCAACAGCACGATCACCGGGATCTACTCCACAACGCTGCGCCATTTACGCCACGCGCGTCGCCATTTGAAGCAGCCGCTTTGCTACATTCCGGAAGCCCGCTCGCTGTTTCTGAGCATGCTGCGCCATCCGGGAGCAGTCAAACGTGGCCTGTTGCCGATGCACCGACACAGCGTGCTGTGGGCCTACATGCCCCAGTGGTCGCATATTGTCGGCCAAATGCAGTTTGACCTTTTTCACGCCTATACGGTGGATGAACACACTATCCGCGTGATGCTGAAACTGGAAAGTTTCGCGAACGAAGAGACACGCTCCATGCATCCGTTATGTGTGGATCTGTGGCCGCGCCTCAGCCATCCGGAACTGATCCTGATTGCGGCCCTGTTCCACGATATCGCCAAAGGGCGCGGCGGCGATCATTCCGTGCTCGGCGCGCAGGACGTGTTGAAATTTGCCGAGCTGCACGGGCTCAATTCGCGGGAAACCCAGCTGGTAGCCTGGCTGGTGCGTCATCATCTGTTAATGTCCGTCACCGCGCAGCGTCGTGATATTCAGGATCCGGAAGTCATCAAGCAGTTCGCCGAAATCGTCCAGACGGAAAACCGGCTGCGTTTTTTGGTGTGTCTCACGGTTGCGGATATCTGCGCCACCAACGAAACGCTGTGGAACAGCTGGAAGCAAAGCCTGTTGCGCGAGCTGTACTTTGCCACTGAAAAGCAGCTGCGCCGCGGGATGCAAAACACGCCCGATATGCGCGAACGCGTGCGCCACCACCAGCTTCAGGCGCTGGCGCTGCTGCGCATGGATAACATTGATGAAGAGGCGTTGCATCAGATCTGGTCGCGCTGTCGGGCGAACTATTTTGTGCGTCACAGCCCACATCAACTCGCCTGGCATGCACGCCATCTGCTCGATCACGACCTGTCGAAACCGATGATCCTGCTGAGTCCACAGGCCTCACGCGGCGGGACCGAAATTTTCATCTGGAGCCCCGACAGAGCCTATCTGTTTGCCGCAGTCTGCGCTGAACTGGACAGGCGAAATCTCAGCGTCCACGACGCGCAGATTTTCACCACGCGAGACGGCATGGCGATGGACACCTTTATTGTGCTGGAGCCTGACGGAAGTCCTCTTTCCGCCGATCGCCACGAGGCCATCCGCTTCGGACTGGAACAGGCCATTACACAGCACAGCTGGCAGCCGCCGCAGCCGCGTCGCCAACCGGCAAAACTGCGCCATTTTACCGTCGATACCGAGGTCAATTTCCTGCCGACCCATACCGATCGTAAATCGTTCCTCGAACTGATCGCTCTCGACCAGCCGGGCCTGCTCGCACGCGTTGGCCAGGTGTTTGCGGACCTGGGAATTTCCCTGCATGGCGCCAGAATTACAACCATTGGCGAGCGAGTAGAAGATTTATTCATCATCGCTACTGCCGACAGGCGTGCGCTTAATAATGAGCTGCAACTTGAGGTGCAACAACGGTTGACAGCGGCCCTCAATCCAAACGATAAAGGGTGACGTGTTTTTTAGTGAAATGGAAAGTGTAAACAATGCAGCAGTTACAGAACGTTATTGAGTCCGCCTTTGAGCGTCGCGCCGATATTACTCCGGCAAATGTGGATACCGTAACCCGCGAAGCGGTTAATCAGGTGATTTCTCTGCTTGATTCCGGCGCGCTGCGTGTAGCAGAAAAAATTGACGGCCAGTGGGTCACGCATCAGTGGCTGAAAAAAGCCGTGCTGCTCTCTTTCCGTATTAACGATAACCAGGTTATCGACGGTGCGGAAAGCCGCTACTTCGATAAAGTCCCGATGAAATTCGCTGATTATGACGAAGCGCGTTTCGTGAAAGAAGGTTTCCGCGTTGTGCCGCCTGCGGCCGTTCGCCAGGGTGCATTTATTGCACGCAATACTGTGCTGATGCCGTCTTATGTGAACATCGGTGCTTACGTTGACGAAGGCTCAATGGTGGATACCTGGGCGACCGTTGGTTCTTGCGCCCAGATTGGTAAAAACGTTCACCTGTCCGGCGGCGTCGGTATCGGTGGCGTTCTGGAGCCATTGCAGGCCAATCCAACCATTATTGAAGACAACTGCTTCATCGGCGCACGTTCTGAAGTGGTTGAGGGCGTGATCGTTGAAGAAGGCTCCGTGATTTCCATGGGCGTTTATATCGGTCAGAGCACCCGTATTTACGATCGTGAAACGGGCGAAGTACATTATGGTCGCGTACCAGCAGGTTCCGTCGTCGTTTCCGGTAACCTGCCGTCGAAAGACGGTAAGTACAGCCTGTATTGCGCGGTTATCGTGAAAAAAGTCGATGCCAAAACCCGCAGTAAAGTCGGTATTAACGAATTGCTGCGTACCATCGATTAATCAGGTACAACAAAAAGCGGGGTTACCCCGCTTTTTTTACATCTGAAGGTGGCGAAAATAGATTTTTTCGTTAATTATTCATGGGTTATGTTGAGATCAAGGGTACCGCTATGTACGATAATCTGAAAAGTCTGGGCATTACCAATCCTGATGAAATTGATCGTTACAGCCTCCGTCAGGAAGCGAACAACGATATTTTGAAAATCTATTTTCACAAGGACAAAGGAGAGTTTTTCGCGAAGAGCGTGAAGTTCAAATACCCACGGCAACGTAAAACCGTCGTCGCTGATGGTGTCGGCCAGGGGTACAAAGAAGTTCAGGAAATCAGCCCTAATCTGCGCTACGTGATCGATGAACTCGATCAGATCTGCCAGCGCGACCGCACCGAAGTCGATCTTAAGCGTAAGATCCTCGATGACCTTCGCCACCTTGAAAGCGTTGTGACTCACAAGATCAGCGAAATCGAAGCCGATCTTGAGAAATTGACCCGCAATAAGTAAACCGTTAATACAGGGTGAGGTGTTGTCTGATTCCCTCACCCCAACCCTCTTCCAAAAGGAGAGGGAGTACACATTAAAAACGGCAACTCAGGTTGCCGTTTTGCTTTTACCTATCTCTGTTCATCCAGCTGCAACGCCACGTACAACAACAGTCTGTCGTCAAAATTCCCCAAATCCAGCCCTGTTAATTCTGAAATACGGTTCAGACGGTATTCCAGCGTATTACGGTGAATAAACAGTGCCTTCGACGTCGCCAGCGGCTGAACGTTATGGCGAAACCACGCCTGCAACGTCCGACGCAGTAATCCGTTGTTATCCATTGCCTTCAGGCGCACTAATGGCCGCGCCAGTTCGTTGGCCTGCCAGCCACCGCGTAAACTGTCCAGCAGCACTGGCAGCATCAAATCCTGATAAAAATATCCCCTGCTTTCCGGCATGCGCTGCTTACCCACCATCATGGTGGTGCGCGCCGTTCGCCATGAACGCGCAATACTGCCGGGACCGGTAAAGTAGTTGCCCAGCGCAACACGAAAACGCAGTTGCCCGTTCTCTTTCATTCGCGCGATCAATTGCTCAACGCGACGGCGGTGATCTTCAGCATCCCAGCGGCCAAACTGATTCAGCGCGGGCTTCAGCACCACCATTTCAGTTAACGAAACAATCGCAACCAGGTTATTACGCTCAGGCGTCGCCAGCGCGTTTTGCAGTTGTTGTAATTCCGCCATCGCGCTGTCCACGCCGAGCTGGCCGCTATCGACTTCAATAACCGCCACGACACGCGGCTGATTGAGATCAATTCCCAGACGCTGCGCCCACTCCGTTAGCGCTGGCGTATGCTCTTCGGCCTGTATCAGGTTCATCACCAGCTCTTCGCGCAGGCGACTGTCTTGCGCCAGGAGATGCATCAGCCGCGATTGCTCGAGCATCATCTCGGCGGTCATGCACACCAGCTCACCGTATTTGCGCAGAGATTCTGGTTCGCCCGTCAGGCCAATGACGCCTACGATTTCCCCTTCCAGACGTAGCGGCAGGTTGATGCCCTGACGCACACCATGCAGATGCCGCGCGACGGCATCATCAATATCGACCACGCGCCCCTGAGAAAGCACCAGCAGCGCGCCTTCGTGCAATTCACCAATACGCTCACGATCGCCGCTGCCAATGATTCGCCCACGGGCATCCATTACGTTGATATTGGTATCGATGATGCGCATCGTGCGCGCCACGATTTCCTGCGCCATTTTGGTATCAAGATGCCAGCCAGCCATGTAATCCTCCCGTGAGCAGAGCTCAAGCATAGGGAAATTCAAAGACTGCTGCATTGTGCGAATGCACAAAGTCGGGGGAATAAGTATGGACTTGTGGGAAGGGTCACAGAAAAGAAGAAGCCCCAGCCTGATGTCAGGCTGGGGCTGAGGAGATTACTGCATCAACAGGTAAAGAGTGGTATCACCACGCTGGATATTCAGCGCCAGCACGTTGGGTTTGCTGTCGAGAATTTTACGCAGCTCAGCAATGTTTTTCACTGGCTGCTGGTTAGCGCCAATAATCACATCGCCTTTTTTCAGGCCGATACGGGCCGCTGGGCTGTTGGCTTTAACCTCACTCACCACCACACCTTTGTCAGCCCCTTTGTTGCTCATATCCGCACCTTCAATACCGCTGAAGATAGAGCTAGAATCAACCTGAGTCTGACTGCTCTGCTGCAGTTCAAGGTTAACGCTGACCGGTTTGCCTTCGCGCAGCAGACCCAGCGTCACTTTACTGCCCACCGGCATGGAGCCGACTTCAGCGCGCAGTGCCGCAAAGCTGCTGATTGGCTTACCGTTCAGGGTGGTGATCACATCACCTGCCTTAATACCGGCTTTTGCCGCAGAAGAATTTGGCATCACCTGGCTGACAAATGCCCCGCGCTGCGCGTCAACTTTCATCGCCTTCGCCAGCTCGGAGTTCAGTTCAGTACCCAAAATGCCCAGCTCACCGCGTTTCACCTGACCGAATTCAACCATCTGGCCGGTCAGGTTTTTCACCATGTTACTTGGAATCGCAAAACCGATACCGATGTTGCCGCCGTCCGGTGCCAGAATCGCGGTGTTGATACCGATCAGCTCGCCGTTCAGGTTCACCAGCGCTCCGCCGGAGTTACCGCGGTTAATAGCCGCATCCGTCTGGATAAAGTTTTCGTAGTTTTCCGCATTCAGGCCGCTACGACCCAGCGCAGAAACGATACCGGATGTCACCGTTTCACCCAGACCAAACGGGTTACCGATTGCGACGGTATAATCGCCGACACGCAGGGCATCGGAGTCAGCCAGCTTAATGGCCGTCAGGTTTTTCGGATCCTGAATCTGAATCAGGGCGATATCAGAGCGCGGGTCTTTACCCACCACTTTGGCATCAAATTTACGCCCATCGCTCAGCTGCACTTTGATAGTGCTGGCATTATCAACAACGTGGTTGTTAGTGACGACATAGCCTTTCGCTGCGTCAATAATCACGCCCGATCCCAGCGCCATGAATTTTTGCTGCTGACCGCCACCATTACCGCCCTGGCTGTCATCGCCAGCCCCACCGCCCTGACAGAACGGTGAACTCTGGAATGGCGAACCTTCCTGGCAGAACGGAGAGTTATCGCCAAAGAACTGCTGGAAGTTACGCGGCATGCGCGGCGTATTAACGGTTGTGCTCCCCTCAACGTTAATACTCACCACCGATGGCATCACTTTCTCAAGCATCGGGGCCAGGCTTGGCATCTGCTGCGCGGTCGGTGCCGAAGATGCGGTCTCGGCTGCGCTTGCAGACAGAGGAGACAGCGCTAAACCTAAACTCAAAGCGAGTGCACTCATTGCTAATGTTGTTTTTTTCATGTTCTCAATCTCGATTAACAGATTACGCAAAATTGCTGTGTACATCAGATTCGTTTTCAGCGGCGAAGTTCCGGGATTAAGTTTCTGGAAAAAGTAAAAATTTATTGGCCGTCTTTACAAAACTCATCACTTATTCCACAGCCATCAGACGACGGTATTCATCCCATGCATACAAATCTGTCATCCCGCTGATATAGTCCTGAATAAGGCGGCAGCGATAATAATATTCCATCACCGGCCACTGCGCAGTGGTGCGATCAATTTTACTCACGGCCTCGACATAGGCAAGACGATGGCGGGTCGAGAGTTTATGTAATAGCCGTGTTTCAATCGGCAGGCGCTTCACCCGATCTGTTTCCACGAGCTCAGTAAATTCCTCTACGGATAATTTCAGCAGCGGCTGGTAAATATCCAGCAGACCACTGATCACCCGATAGCCTTGTAATTCCAGCTGTTCGACATCCGGGTGGCTAAACACATGACGGATGGCGACATTCTTATACAACTCAAGCAGTTGACTGAAACCGCTGTCGTCTTCCAGCAACGCATGATTAAATTCGCCGGAGAAAATCGCGGGCAGATTGTCGATAAAACGCGCAGCGGAATAAGGCACCAGTTTATTTAAAGTGTTAACGCGCAAATACATAAAGAACTGATCTTCGGTGCTGCGACTGAGGGTATTTGAGCGCGATTTATCCCAGGCGTTTTCCACCACCTGAGAAAACAATGAACCTTTTTCGTGCGTGCCCCAGGCATCATAAAGATGCTGATAAAGTTCCTCGACGCTGAATATTCTTTTCTCTACGGCGTCTTCCAGATCGGCCACGCAATAGGAAATGTCATCGGCAGCTTCCATAATCCAGGTCAATGGAAAACGGCCGTGAGGCGTCAGTGAAAGTTCCTTACGCAGCCGTTCAATATAGGACTCTTCAGACAAATAATAGCCGGGCTTTTTCATTAAATAACTGTGGGACGCGGGCGGTTCCCCCATCCACCATGCCGGACGGGTGTATTTCAGAATACAGCCCACCTGCGCCCAGGTCAGGTTCATCCGCATCAGGGAGTGCACCAGCCTGATCCCCTGCGCATTGCCTTCAAACTGACACAGATCCTGACGCACTTTGCGCCGCAGATCGTTTAATGGCTCTTCACCCTCACGTAACCGCAAATCCCGGACGATACAGCGATCGTCGCTTTGCGGTTGGCTGGCAGCGTCCAGCGGGAACAACCGCTGTTTAAACCAATCGTTAATCGCCGCTTCACCAAAATGACCAAACGGCGGGTTGCCGATGTCATGCATAAGACACGCCATCTCAACGATGCTCTCGAACGGGCCGGTCAACTCATCCAGACCGTACGTTTCCAGTAAGCGCTGTTCTTTCAGGCGGCTTAAAATTTCTTTGGCGATATAGCGCCCCACCTGCTGAACTTCCATAGAGTGGGTCAGCCGCGTACGAACGGCTGCATTACGCTCCAGCGGGAACACCTGGGTTTTTTGCTGCAAGCGGCGGATGGCAGGAGAGTTAATGATGCGCCCACGATCGCTTTCGAAGATCCGCAGGATCTCATGCTCGCTCTTGCTCCCCTGTGGGGATCGGAATCGACGATGCCAGTTAATTTTGTTGCGAAAATCGATTGGTGCCATGTGCTCCCCCGCGTGAGAATGCGTTTCCCCTTAAGCGCATGATAGACTATGCATCTTAACAAGGCACATCGCGAGTAAATCTATGAAAATCGGCATTATTGGTGCAATGGAAGAAGAAGTTACGCTGCTGCGTGACAAAATTGAGAACTGTCAGACTTTGTCTCTGGGCGGCTGTGAAATCTATACCGGCCAGTTAAACGGCACTGACGTAGCTCTGCTGAAATCAGGCATCGGTAAAGTCGCTGCCGCGCTGGGCGCGACGCTGCTGCTGGAGCGCTGCAAACCTGACGTGATCATCAACACCGGTTCTGCAGGCGGTCTGGCTCCGTCCCTGAAAGTGGGTGACATCGTGGTTTCTGATGAAGCACGCTATCACGACGCCGATGTGACCGCGTTTGGCTACGAATACGGCCAGCTTCCGGGCTGTCCGGCTGGTTTTAAAGCCGACGACAAGCTGATTGCTGCCGCTGAAAGCTGCATCGCTGAGCTCAACCTGAACGCCGTGCGCGGCCTGATTGTCAGCGGCGACGCTTTCATCAACGGTTCCGTGGGCCTGGCGAAAATCCGTCACAACTTCCCGAATGCCATTGCCGTTGAGATGGAAGCGACGGCCATTGCGCACGTATGCCATAACTTCAGCGTGCCGTTCGTCGTCGTTCGCGCCATCTCTGACGTGGCCGATCAACAGTCTCATCTGAGCTTTGACGAATTCCTGGCCGTTGCCGCTAAGCAGTCCACGATCATGGTAGAAACCCTGGTGCAGAAACTGGCGCGTGGCTAAGTTTTTAAGGGCGCTGGTCGCCCTGTGTCTTCTCGCACCGGCATGGCTTCAGGCTGCGCCGCGTGTGATAACCCTCTCCCCTGCCAATACCGAACTGGCCTTTGCTGCGGGGATCACGCCCGTCGCGGTCAGCAGTTTTTCTGACTATCCCCCCGAAGCGAAAAAGCTTGAGCAGATCTCCACCTGGCAAGGTATGAACCTTGAACGCATTGTGGCGCTGAAGCCGGATGTGGTCCTTGCATGGCGCGGCGGGAACGCTGAGCGGCAGGTCAATCAACTCACTTCACTCGGCATAAAGGTGCTGTGGATTGATGCCATCAGCATTGAGCAGGTCGCTCAGGCGCTACAGGATCTTGCGCCTTACAGCCCGACGCCGAAAAAAGCCGAACAGGCCGCGCAGCAGCTGTTGAAAGACTATGCGGATCTGAAAGCCCGCTATGACACGCCCGTCAAAAAACGCGTGTTCCTCCAGTTTGGCCATCAGCCGCTGTTTACTACCGGAAAAGGCTCGATTCAAAATCAGGTGCTGGAAGTGTGCGGCGGCGAAAATATTTTTGCGGCAAGCCGCGTTCCCTGGCCGCAGGTCAGCCGTGAACAGGTACTGGCGCGTCAGCCGCAGGCCATCGTCGTGGCTGGCAATGCGAGCGAGATCCCTAAAATTGAACAATTCTGGCAAAGCCAGCTAAAAATTCCGGTTATCGCCCTGCACAGTGACTGGTTTGAACGCGCAAGCCCGCGTATTATCCTCGCCGCAAAACAACTCTGCTCTGCGTTGTCGCAGAGCCATTAATATAGCCCCTGGTCATTTTAGGACTCGACGATGCTCGTTTATTGGCTGGATATCCTTGGCACCGCCGTCTTTGCCATCTCTGGCGTGCTGCTTGCAGGCAAACTGCGCATGGACCCGTTTGGCGTGCTGGTGCTCGGTGTGGTGACGGCAGTAGGCGGTGGAACGATCCGCGATATGGCGCTCGATCACGGCCCGGTATTTTGGGTGAGAGATCCCACCGATCTGGTGGTAGCGATGGTCACCTGCCTGTTAACGATCGTGCTGGTGCGTCAGCCTCGCCGATTGCCCAAGTGGATCCTCCCGGTGCTGGATGCCGTCGGATTGGCAGTATTTGTTGGGATCGGCGTGAACAAAGCGTTTATGGCCGGCACGGGTCCGATGGTCGCCATCTGTATGGGCGTATTGACGGGCGTCGGCGGAGGGATTATCCGCGATATCCTGGCGCGTGAAGTGCCGATGATTCTGCGCACTGAAATCTACGCCACAGCCTGCATTATCGGCGGGATCGTTCACGCGACGGCGTTTTATACCTTTGGCGTTGAGCTGGAAACCGCAGCGATGATCGGCATGGTGGTGACGCTGGCGATTCGTCTGGCGGCGATACGTTGGCATTTGAAATTGCCGACGTTTGCGCTCGATGAGAATGGAAGGTAAAAGCAAAACGGCAACCCATGGCTGCCGTTTTTAATTTTTTCTCACTCTCCCCGTGGAGAGAGTGAGAGCATCAGACCTTTAGTGTTTCTCCCTCTCCCCGTGGGCTGAGGGTCGGGGTGAGGGCATCAGACCGCACCGCACCGCACCGCAAAACCATCAGACGCTAAAGGAAGAACCGCAGCCGCAGGTGCTTTTCGCGTTCGGATTCGTCACCACAAAGCGTGAGCCTTCAAGACCTTCGGTGTAATCCACCGCGCCGCCCACCAGATATTGCAGGCTCATCGGGTCAACGACCAGCGCAACGCCCTGCTTCTCGATGGTCATATCCCCATCGTTGATCTGATCGTCGAAGGTAAAACCGTACTGGAAGCCGCTGCAACCGCCGCCAGTAATATACACTCGCAGTTTCAGCTCCGGATTATTTTCGTCGGCAATCAGGACTTTCACTTTTTTGGCTGCTGCTTCAGTAAATTGCAACGGCAGTGCTACGTCATCACTCATTTTTTGCTCCCATGAATACTGCTATTGAGTAAAAATCACCCAATTCATATTTTCATTATCTAATACCCTGGTAATTCATTCAAGTATTCTGCTTCTCGGCAAGTTCAGCCTCCTGCTTCGCCAGGGTGCGAGCAAGGATCGTGGAGTATAGCGGCTTTCCGCCCAGGAATTGGGCTAATAGTGTCGCGCCGAGACAGGTAATGATCATTGGCAAAATGAGCTGATAATTGTCCGTCATTTCCAGAACCAGCACGATTCCGGTCAACGGAGCCCGCAAAGACGCGGCCAGTAGCGCGCCCATTCCGGCAATAGCAAACGTACCGGCCTCAAGATGATAAGCCGGGAAACCGGCCGCGGCCGCCATACCAAACGCCGTGCCGAGCAATGTCCCTAACGCCAGCATAGGCGCAAAAATCCCCCCCGGCGCACCGGAAGAAAAGCACAGCAGCGTGGTGACGACGCGCGTGATAAACAGAAACAGCAGCATCCCGATGCTGAAATTCCCCGCCGCCGCGATAGGAATCAAGCTGAACCCGCCACCGGAAGTCTCGGGTTCGATGACGCCCAGCACGCCACACATCCCGCCGAGCAGTCCCCCCACCAGCACCCACTTTGTTATATTGCCGCCGTGAATACGCTGGAACAGATCCTGAGTGCGCAGTATCAGCGTGTTAAATAGCGGTCCGACAACGCCGAAAATCATGCCCAAAATCAGATACAGCCAGAGCGTGTTCACGGGCGCGTTGGTCAGTTTGCCGACCTCAATCACTGCCCCTTCACCGTTGAAAATGCGAAACACGATGCTCGACATGATCACGCCAGTGAAGACCGCTTTTATCGATATCAGGTTGTAACGGAACTGCGGGCGCATCTCTTCGATGATAAACAAGATCCCGGCCAGCGGCGCGTTAAACGCGGCGGAAAGACCCGCGGCGGCCCCCGTCGCAAGCAGCGTGTGCTGCGCTTCGCCGCTGCGCATACGGAAAATATCCGCCACCATGCGCCCGATATTGCCGCCCAGTTGCACCGTTGGACCTTCGCGTCCCAGCACCATTCCCGCGCCGAGCGTGCCCATCCCGCCCAGAAATTTGACCGGGATAACTCGCCACCAGCGAACCGGGCGCAGCTCTTCCAGCGCGCCCTCAATTTCCGGGATCCCGGATCCGCCCGCTTCCGGCGCGAATTTACGCACCAGAAAATAGCCCACCATCGCCAGCAACGCCGACAGCCCAAAAGCCAGCGGCCACACCAGCCACGGATGTTCAGCCGTGGCGGCCAACGTCCCGATACGCCAGTTAAGTATGGCGTTAACGGCTTTCTCGAACGCAATGCCTACCAGCCCCGCAAGCGTGCCGACCACTGCCGCCATCAGCAGGATCATCAGCGGCGTTTTGTCGCGATTAAGCAGGCGTCGGACACTGTTCCGCCGGCGCTGGCGCGCAAATTGCTGCTCTTCAAATGAGGAATTGTTTGCTGTCATCACCGATTCTTATATTGATCATACAAATATTTGAGGGGATTTTAATGCGCCTGACACCGCCCGTCGCCTGAAAAATCCTTAACCTTTGTTCTGTATCATTTCGGCAAAAATTTTATAACCCTCCGCGAATCACTTAGAATAGCTGGCTAAACCTTTTTCTACGAACCAGGAACACGCTATGAGCAAGTCTGAAAACCTGTACAGCGCTGCACGCGAGCTTATCCCGGGCGGCGTGAATTCTCCCGTCCGCGCCTTTACGGGCGTCGGTGGAACGCCGCTGTTTATCGAACGTGCAGACGGCGCGTTTCTGTACGATGTCGATGGCAAAGCCTATATCGATTATGTCGGTTCCTGGGGTCCGATGGTACTCGGTCACAACCACCCCACCATCCGCAACGCAGTGATTGAAGCCGCGCAGCGCGGGTTAAGTTTCGGGGCACCTACCGAAATGGAAGTCAAAATGGCGGAACTGGTGACAGAACTGGTCCCGACCATGGATATGGTGCGCATGGTGAACTCAGGTACGGAGGCGACCATGAGCGCCATCCGTCTGGCGCGTGGTTTTACCGGACGCGACAAAATCATCAAATTCGAAGGCTGCTATCACGGCCACGCGGACTGTCTATTGGTCAAAGCCGGTTCTGGCGCACTGACGCTCGGCCAGCCGAACTCGCCGGGCGTCCCGGCGGATTTTGCCAAGCATACGCTGACCTGCACCTATAACGATCTCGACACCGTGCGCGCGGCGTTTGAGCAATATCCGCACGAGGTGGCCTGCATCATCGTTGAGCCTGTCGCGGGCAACATGAACTGTATTCCGCCACAGCCAGACTTCCTGCCGGGCCTGCGCGCGCTGTGTGACGAGTTCGGTGCGCTGCTGATTATCGACGAAGTGATGACCGGTTTCCGCGTCGCGCTGGCGGGTGCGCAGTCTTACTACGATGTGGTGCCTGACCTGACTTGCCTCGGCAAAATCATCGGCGGCGGTATGCCTGTGGGCGCATTTGGCGGGCGTAAAGATGTGATGGAAGCGCTGGCGCCAACCGGTCCGGTTTACCAGGCCGGTACGCTGTCCGGTAATCCCATCGCCATGGCTGCCGGTTTTGCCTGCCTGACCGAAGTGGCGCAGCCCGGCATTCACGAAACGTTGACCGACCTGACGACGCAACTGGCCAACGGCCTGCTGGAAGCGGCAGAAGAAACCGGCGTTCCGCTGGTAGTGAACCATGTTGGCGGCATGTTCGGGATTTTCTTCACCGATGCGAAAACCGTGACCTGCTATCAGGACGTGGTGAAGTGCGACGTTGAGCGCTTTAAGCGTTTCTTCCATCTGATGCTGGAAGAAGGCGTTTATCTGGCACCGTCCGCGTTCGAAGCAGGCTTTATGTCCGTGGCGCACAGCGTGGAAGACATCAATAAAACCATCGACGCAGCGCGTAAGGTGTTTGCGAAAATCTAAAGCAAAACGGCAACCTCAAGTTGCCGTTTTTAGTGTTTTCTCCCTCTCCCTGTGGGAGAGGGTTGGGGTGAGGGCATCAGGCCGCACCCCCAGTCACCGACTCTGCTTTCTCAACAGATAAATAAAGTACGGCGCGCCGATAAAGGTCGACAGCAGCCCTGCCGGGATCTGATACGGAAACAGCACCATTCTGCCCAGCCAGTCCGCTATCACCAGCATCATCCCACCTGTTAGCGCCGACATCACGATAAACGGCATCGTGCGACGGAAGCCCATCATGCGCGCGATATGAGGTGCCATCAGGCCAATAAAGCTTAACGGACCAATTGTCATGGTTGCGACCGCCGTCAGACAGGCCGCCAGCAACAGCAGCCCCACGCGGGATGGCGTCAGCGCGACGCCCACGGCACGCGCGGTTTCACCGCCCAGCGGTAAAATGGTCATCCAGCGACGGCAGAGCGGCGTTACCGCCAGCAGCAACAGCATCGCAATACCGGAATGAACCACCTGAGCGCCCGTGGCGTTATACGTCGAACCTGAAATCCAGGTCAGGATCTGCGCCATGCGCGGATCGCCGCTGGCCTGCAGCATCATCAGCAGCATGGTAAACGCGGTACTCAGCGCCATCCCCGCCAGCAGCATGCGATGTGGCGAGAAACCGCCGCGCCCCGCCGCGATCATGATAATGAAAAGCGTCGCCGCCGCACCGAGACTGCCCGCCGGCATCAGCCAGCCAAAGGCATCGCCCGGCACAAAGAACAGCATCAGCACCACGCCAAACGCCGCGCCGGAGCTGATCCCCAGCACTTCCGGACTCGCCATCGGGTTGCCGGTTAAACGCTGAATAATACAGCCCGCAACGGCCAGCATGACGCCCGCAATCAGCGCGGAGGAAATTCGCGGCCAGCGCCACTGCGCCAGTTCGTTGAGCAGGGTTCCGCTTGCCCAGTGCCAGCCGCTGGCATCGCGTCCCAGAGACAGCGCCAGCCAGCAAACGAGAATCAGCACGCCGATACCTGCCAGGGAAAACCACAGAATGTGCTGGCGCTCAGCGTGCACTTTGTCCCCGGCATCCATCGCCGGCGCGCTCATGCTGCGCAGACGCGGCAACAACCATAGCAGAAGCGGCGCGCCAATTAACGCCGTGACGGATCCAGTCGAGATTTCCATCCAGACGCGCGCCAGCCACAGAATAATTTGGTCAGAAAGCCAGAGGATCAGCGCCCCAATCAGCGGGGCCAGTATCAGACGCGCCAGCAACCGACGCGCACCAAGCATTTTCGCCAGCAGCGGCGCAAACAGCCCGATAAAGCCGATAATCCCGACCGCGTTGACCAGCAGCGCGCTGATCACAATCGCCAGCGTCAGCGCTCCCAGACGCGCCAGCGACAGCGCCAGGCCGAGATTGCGCGCTACGCCGTCATCCAGCCCCATCAGCGTCAGCGGACGCAGCAGCAGCAAGGTCAGCAGCACGCCGCCCAGCAACTGTGGCCACAGGCGTTGCACGATGCTCCAGTCGGTTTGCGTCAGCGTTCCGGTGCTCCAGAGGAACATGCTTTGCAGCTCGTCGTGATGGAACAGCACCAGCAGCTGATTGATCGCCCCGCAGTAAAGACTCACCACCAGGCCCGCCAGAATCAGCGTGACCGGGGAGAGACGTTTACCCCAGGCGACACCAAACACCAGCGCCCCCACGATGCATGCGCCCGCCAGCGCGGCAAACTGGCTGGATAACGCGCCAGGCAGCGCCCAGAGCGTGGTGATCGTAATCCCAAGCTGTGCGCCGGTGGCGACGCCAAGCGTGGTCGGCTCGGCCAGCGGATTGCGCAATACCTGCTGGAAAAGCACGCCCACAAGACCCAGACCTGCGCCGACCAGCAGCGAAATCGCCAGGCGTGGCAGCAGGCTATAGTGGAAAATCATCTGCTGGATATTGTCGATATCCGGGATAGAAATGGCCTGGCCCCACTGCCCGCGCGGCAGCGCAATCGACAGATTTGACCAGGTCAAAAGCAGCGCAATAATGAAGACGACGCCCAGCAGGAGCGCCGGGAAAAGAGCGAAACGTGATTTCATGCTTTGCCTCCGAGCGCGCCGTCAAGCACGCGGGCGAAGTGCATCGCAGAGAGCGTTGCGCCGTAGAACCACACCGCTGGCGCGCGCTGGAAACGCTGCTCGCGCACAAACGGCATGGCCTGCCACAGCGGGGTCGCCATCAGGGTTTGCATTTCACGTTCATTGCCATGATCAAAACAGAGTACGTCTACATCGCGGAACTGCGCCAGGCGATCGATACCGATCGCGGTACTGCCCCAGAACGTCATCTCACCTTCCCAGGCATTCGGGATCCCGTATCGATCGAGCACTTCCTGGAACAGGCAGTTTTTGCCAAACACCAGCATATGCCGCGCATCCAGCAGCGTGACCATCAGTAGCGGCCGATCGCCACGATTGGCAAAGCGCGGTTTTAAGGCGTCGATAACGCTGTCGAAATGATCGAGGTGCTGTTTAGCAGCGGCCTCTAAATCCAGAAGCTGCGCCATTTCAGACAGGGAGTGACGCGCCATGGTCAGCGGTTTTTTCCCGTCGCTGAACGAGAAACCACGGCCCGGCGCGATACGGGCCAACGTCTCTGGAGAAGGACCGTAACCTGCGGACCAGACCATATAGGACGGTTTCATCTGGGTCAGCAGTTCAAGATTAGGCTCGGTACGTAAACCGATATCAATCACCGAGTCCGGGATTTTCGGCTCGTTGACCCACAGATTGTAATTGGGAATATCCGCCACACCGTAGGGCGTGATGCCCAGCGCCAGCAGCAGTTCAACCGGTAGCCACTCCAGCGCCACGATTCGGTGCGGGTTGATGGCGGCGGCGTGAGCGGTGCCCATTTTCAGCAGCAGTGGCGAAAGCGCCATGGCCGTCAGTAAGCGACGGCGACTTATCATAGGATCCCGCATCAGTACACAAAGCTCACCGGCGCAGCGCCTGCCGGATGCGGCAGAATACCCATTGGAATGCCGTAAATCAGCTCCAGCGTTTCGCTGCGCATCAGTTCAGATGGCGTGCCCTGGGCGATCATTTCCCCACCGCGTAGCGCCACCAGGTAGTCGCAGTAGCGCGCGGCCATATTGATATCATGCAGAACCGCAATCACCGTCAGACCTTTTTGCTGGCTGAGGCGATGGATTAACGCCAGGACATCCACCTGATGGGCGATATCCAGCGCGGAAGTCGGTTCATCAAGCAGCAGACAGTTACTGTCCTGCGCCACCAGCATCGCAATCCACGCACGCTGACGCTCGCCGCCGGACAAACTATCGACCAGACGATGCGCCAGCGGTTTTAAGCCCACAAGCGTTATCGCCTCTTCCACTTTTTCTCTGTCGGCCACGCCAAAACGCCCGAGCGCACCGTGCCACGGATAACGCCCAATCGCCACCAGCTCACGCACAGTCATCCCTTCGGCCTGCGGCAGTTGCTGCGGCAGATAGGCGACTTTGCGGGCAAACGCTTTGCTGTTCCAGCTATCGAGCGGCTGTCCATCAAGCAGAATATCCCCTTCTGACGGCGGCTGATGGCGACCCAGCATTTTGAGCAATGTGGATTTTCCCGAACCGTTGTGCCCAATAAGGCCGGTCACTTTTCCGACAGGGAAGGTCAGGGAGAGCGGATGCAGCAAGGTACGTCCGGGCACGCGAAAGGAGGTGTTATCGAGCGTAAAGGTGGTATCGAATTGCGCGTTTTTATCCTGCATTGTGGCCAACTTCAACGTGTTGAAGGGCACGGCGAACCGTGCCCGAAGAGAGATTAGAAGCGGAAGGTCGCGGTAGCGACAACCTGACGTTCAGCACCCCAGAAACAGCCGTAGGTGTTGAAGCAACTGGCGACATATTCACGGTCAAGCAGGTTGTTCACATGAAGCGCCACGTTAGAGCCAGCCATACCCACGCGCGCCAGATCGTATCGGATCAACGCATCAACCACGGTATAACTGCCCACTTTGAAGGAGTTCGCCGGATCGCCATAGCTGGAGCCGGTTAAGCGTCCGCCAGTACCCAACGTCAGGCCAGACAATGCGCCGTCATAGAAGGTGTAATCACCCCACAGGGACGCCATGTGTTTTGGCACCTGCGCTGGCGTGTTGCCTTTGTAAATGGTGTCAGTGGTGTATTCCGCATCGGTGTAGGTATAAGAACCGACGATATTGACGCTGGCAGACAGTGCCGCTTTCGCTTCGAATTCAAAGCCACGCGCACGGATTTCACCGCCTTCAACCGAGAAGAACGAGCCCGCAGGATCGGCCATCAGGTTGTTGGTTTTGGTGAGCTGATACACCGCACCGGTCAGCACAATCGGACGATCTTCAGGGACGTACTTCACACCCGCTTCGTACTGTTTACCCTTAGAAGGTGAGAACAGTTTACCTTGAGCATCGGTTTGTGAGGCAGGTTCGAACGATTCGCTGTAGCTGAAGTAAGGGGTAACGCCATTATCAAACAGGTAGTTCACACCGCCACGCCAGGTGAACTGAGTGTCGTTACGTTCGGAAGTGGTTCCGAAAACGCGGTTGTACGATTGCTGATCGGCCCAGTCATAGCGGCCACCCAGCGTCACCAGCACTTTATCCCACTGCGCCTGATCCTGAACATACAGGCCCGTTTGTTTTTGACGGTTGAGAATCTGATAAGCGCCAGAGTTTGCCGGATCTTTTGAACCGAAATCAAAATCGCTATACACCGGGTTGTAGAGATCCAGCAACGGTACGGAGTCGTCATAGCCAAACCATGAGTTGATATCATTGCGCATGCGCATGAAGTCAACGCCGGTCAGCAGAGTATGGTCCACTGCGCCGGTTGCAAACTTACTCTGCAACTGCGTATCAACGGTGAGGTTTTGCAGTTTTTCATTGTCGACAACGTACTTACGAGCCAGATAATGACCTTTATCAGCAGGCGCTAAAGCCGCACATTGCTTGCTGTAGACGTTAGCCGGATCGGAACATACGCCATAACCGTAGACGCTGTTCTGCGACGTTTTATTCTCGGCAAAACGCAGATTCTGACGCACGGTAAAGGTATCGTTGAATTCGTGGTCGAAGCTGTATCCCACCATTTTCTGGTTACGGGAATAGGTGTTGTTCTTCGCACCTTCATTGAAGTCCGTCGGCAGACGATCGCCATTTGGCAGCGGATCGACCGTCCCTTCTTTCGGCAACCAGCCGTAATAGCCTGTTTCAGGCTCATTCTGGAAGTAAGAGAGGAAGGTGAACGTCGTCTTATCACTCGGACGCCATGAGAAAGACGGCGCGATAGTGTAACGCTGCTCTTCTGCACGTTCCTGCTGCGCATTGTTAGAACGCGCCACGCCTGTTAAGCGGTAAGAGTAAACACCGTCATCGTCAATCGCATCGCTGAAGTCAAAACCGGTCTGGAACAGACTGTCCGTGCCGACTTTGAACTGGATCTCTTTCAGCGGTTCCGTTGTCGGACGCTTGCTGACCATGTTCAACAAACCGCCGGGGCTGCTTTTTCCGTACAGGACGGAAACTGGGCCGCGCATGATTTCGGCGCGTTCAATCATATAAGGGTCGATCACCGCGTCGTTATAGAAGTTGCCCTGCATCTTCATACCGTCGAGGTAGTTATTCTGGCTCTGACCATCGGCCGCAAATCCGCGAATAATCAGATAGTCATAGGTATTGGACGCACCGCGGGTGCCAACGGCTACCCCTGGCGTATAGCTCAGCGCTTCTTTGACTGATCTAGGCTGATGCAGCGCCATTTCTTCGGCGGTCACGACAGAAATAGACTGCGGCACCTTTTGAATAGGCGTGTCTGTTTTCGTCCCTGTGGCCGATTGTCTTGCCGCGATAGTCGCTGCCGGACCCCAGGCGCTTTCCTGCGCAGCGGGTGCAGCCGTCACGGTAATGGTTTCTTCTTTAGGGGTATCAGCTGCATGTGCAAAAACAGACATGCCACTTACCGCTGTGGCTACAACAACTGCGATTTTACGCAGCGAAGCATTCATTGGCTGAGCAGTTTTAAGCGCCATTGGTATATCTCTGATGAAAGAGTGAATGATAACGTAAACGAGAATTATTATTATGACCGCAGAAT
>Ga0308165_1002513_pt1 | contig 21575 bp, 23 predicted proteins | sample PhyWR2_FD_201032 | JGI IMG/M metagenome (GOLD analysis project Ga0308165, IMG submission 201032) | Phyllosphere microbial communities from UC Gill Tract Community Farm, Albany, California, United States - DLSLW.R2 | ecosystem: Host-associated > Plants > Phyllosphere > Unclassified | place: USA... | reverse complement strand
GCGGACACCAGACCAGTCGCGCGCCGGCCAACGGATTCACGCGTCGCGGGCTACATCGGCTTCCGTTCCTGTAGGCTGCGCATAGTAAGAACATTAAGCTAGAGGGGGATAAATTGGGTCGCAATGTTCAGTTAGTGCTAAATGGTGAGGAAACCGGTCACTCACAAGCTCTTCTTGCGTCAATTCGGCGAGCGCGTCACCTGGACTGCATGGTGGCGTTTGCAAGGGGGTCGGCGCTCAAGCTTATGTTTAAGACACTGGAAAAATCTCTTGACCGAGGCATGACAGCTAGGTTTGCCATTGGGCTCAGTTTTCACCTCACTGAGCCCACGTTGCTCCGGGCTCTTTTCAAACTTTCCAAGGCTCATTCCTTGGAGCTATACCTGAGTGACACGCAGGAAACGTTTCATCCGAAGATCTATGCATTTGCGGACTCGAGTCGATCGACGGTCTTCGTAGGGTCGGCCAACTTGACGGCCGGAGGCCTTTCAAAGAACTACGAGGCTTCAGTCCGTGTCGACGATGCAGATGAGGCGCTCGTCGCCGAAGTGGCGGCGCATTTTGATGAATTGATTGAAGGCGAAGTAGTCGTGCTCGCGACCAAAGAGAAGATCGACAACTACGCGCGAGAGTTTGCCGTCCAAAGGGCTTGGCGCGACATGGCAAAAAGACGTGCCGACAAGATCAATCGCGCAGTGGTTCCCGATATGAGCGTGCTGGAGTACCAATTGGAGGAAATGAAGCGAGACGCATCCGAAAACGGCTTCGTCGCGCATAGAGTCAACCGAGCGCGGCACGTTGTCGAAGCGAAAGCGCGCATTCAGCAACTAGCAGCCTTGCAACTGCCTGCCGCGACGACCTTTCTTCCTATGTACGAAGGCCTATATCACCGATTCCACTCAGGCGGCCTACATAGACAGAAGTCCAGGATTGCGGCGCAGGCGTCACGCTTTGTGGCCGCTTTGGCAGACATCCTCGGGCGCAGCAAGCCACATCCCGCAGAAGCCTTCGAAATACTTCGGCAACACTTCCTTGGAATCAAGGGCGCAGGAGTGAATCTGCTGACCGAGGTTTTGCATTCGATTGACAATAAGCGATATGCAGTTATGAATCAGAACGCCGTGTCGGGTCTAATGGCCGCTGGGTTCGCCAGCTACCCATTGCACCCAAACAAGACAAGCGTTGATGGCGAGCTATATGGCCGATTCTGCGAGGAAGCCCGAACTGTTCAGCGCCAGCTAGGTTTGGCCAACTTCTCGGAGCTCGATGCCTTGTTCAACTACCTCTACTGGCAGGAAGGCGAGGATGATGGGGATGCCTAGCCCCACATGGCAGGGCAACGCGGTGGGCCTAGTCGTAAAGGAGGCTTCCGTGTTGCTAGGCTATGACGCACAGGACATCTAATTAGCGATCGGTGTCCCGGGTAGCAGCGGCTTTAGAGGGCATGGTCGCCGTTGACGGCTTCGTAGCTGGTAGCATCAGTCTCCTCGTATTCGAGCAGCGGCAGCAGTCGCTGCAAGCCGATCATTCGCGGAACCATCAGATCGCTGAGTTGCTGCCGCATCGGTGGCGGCCTGCTACGTAGGCTGAACCGTCAAGGGCGTGTTCGGCAGGCCCTTACGGTTGAGCAGCATGAATAACAAGAAAGGCACTCAACGTTTGCGTTCAGCGGAGGCCGAAGGCCGTCAGTGGAACCAATGGCTAGCCGTGGCTACTCATGACAGGGATTTCACTTGGCGCCAGGTATCAACGCCCAGGCGCGTCATTGCGTCGAACGCGGCCTGCTTATACCTCATGTACTCGATTTCATTGAAGTTACTGTTGTCTGTTTGCGCTTGCTGGAAGAGTGGCATCATGAACGCCAGTGCTCGTTGAAGCGCGTCGCGAAGCGCGGCTTGATCAGGTTTGGCTGGATTCAACATTAGCGTGATCATGTTGCACTGGCCCATGATCTCGCCAGACAACGCATCAAGTTGCTGTTGTGTAGTTGCGCTTGCCTCGGTAGCAACAGGACGCTTCAAATAGTTGTACTGGAGGTCGAGTTGCTTATACAAATTCGAGAGCCTCTCACGAATATCTTGCAGCCAGCGAAGACGCTCGGTTGCTACAAGATTTGCCTGTAGCCGCTTGGTTTCGAGTTCAGAGTCAGACGTTGCCTGATGTCTAGCAACTAAGAAGCTAGCAAGTCCCCCGGCCAGCGCACCCAATACGCCAGCAGCTGCAGAGATCAGCGCGACAAGAGTTGACGAATTCGCGGGCGCATTGCGCGATATGCCAAGTCGCTTGGCAATCTCTCGTAAAGAGACATGATCACGCAAGTGCCAACGGCGAATAATGCTGAGAAGAGCGACGTCGATCACTCCTGTCTCCTGCACGGGTACCGAGCAGGATAGTGTTCACGACGTGGGTCAGAATTGGATGCAAATCAAACGTAAAAGTGGGTCAACTCTGCCTGCAAATCAACACCATAGAGTCTTCAGCAGTGCTCAGCCCGCTTCGAGATGCCAGCATAGGGCTCACATCGCGCAACGCCTCATATGTCGTGTTATGGATGACGGGGACGAGCAGATTGCCGGCGAGCAGCGTGGACAGTTCTTTGTCGGCCACGCTTTCGGTAGGAAGCCGCTCCAACAGCGCAGGCGTTACCAACACGAGGCCGATGCGCGAAGCAGCCAATCCCTTGTCGATGGCGCGCATCATCGGCACGCCTAGGGGGAGGTCGTTCTCACTAAACCAAACTTTGACGCCGGCTGCCACTAGCAACTCACGCAGCTCCTTAGCTGCCCCTTGCCTATCACCCCATGCGTGGCACAGGAATATGTCGCGCAGTTCGGGCTTTTCCGCTGCTCGCCGCTCGACGGCCTCACGAATCGGGGTGAGGGATTGCACTTGGGCTGGTGTGTACGAAACGGACGATCCGCCACCTGACCAACGAGGCTTGGCGCTGGTGGCAGAACTACCACCTCCACCTCCCGTAGCGCGCCAGCCTCCGCTGCTTCCTGATTCATAGGACGAGCTGGGGCGTCCGTAGCCGCTGCCATAGCCGCTCCCGTAACCATATCGGCTACGGGAGCCGCACGCGGGGCAGTCCGCAGCAGCGGATGCGGTCCGATGCCCGCGAGATGGTGCTGTGCATTGAGCAATTCATTCTCTCCTTCGATGTTGTTGTCTTCTAGCTACTGCAATCGTCGCAATTTCGGGGAGGGAGGCCCCAAATTTCGGCTCCAATCCTAAAAGATTGCTTTTGCTACCGCCTATTTTTCGGCAACTCCCTCAGAGCACAGGCCTATTTGAAGAGCGGTGCGAGGAATTCGACAGCCAGGCCTCCTGCCACAGCTAAGACCAGCACTCCAATGGGGCGCGTCCACCAATCTTTCGTGTTGGGCGGTGTGACGAAGATGTTCTCCACGTTCATCACATCAATTTGCGTTTGAGGCTGACCGTCGATAGTGCCCCTTTGAAGCCAATGATTGTGCTTCAGCTGGCGCAAGATGGATATCACCTCACGCCGCAATGCAACACCCCAATTTCGAAGTGCGGAAGCACCGACGAATAGCAGCAACACCACCGCGAACGCCAAGTTTCCATCGAGTTGGCCTGGATAGTACCGAGGCGAGAATGGTGCAAGCCATGTCGCCCCTGGAATGTTGGCGATCGCGTAAGAGCCGAGGCTTGCCATGTTGGCGCCCAATGCACTAAAGCCATGATTGGCATACGTGGAGGACTCCGCTAGGGAAGCTAGCAAGCCGATGAGTATCAGTGCAAACAGGAATAGCTGGCCTGCCAGGCCTCCAGCGATGGCGATCTTTGCATTTTTCTTGGCGTCGTTAAGCGTCATAGCATTTAGTGAAAAGAGGTTGGCTGAACGGGTTGCGCTCTAAAAGGCCAGGTCGCCCTGGACCCGGCCTTGAGCTCCTATCGATTGCTGTTGGGAGTTACCTTGACCTGAACCCATGCGTGGCCCGGCTTGGTGGTAGGTGGAAGAGGCCTATTGTCAGGAACAGTTGAGTAGTTCGGCTGACGTCCGCCTCGAGGGCCAATTTCTTGGAAGATGCCGCCGCTGTGACCGGTGTTTTGACCGGGCTTCTTTGGATTTGCCATTGAGATCTCCTTCGAGATAAAAGGCGGATGTTTCTCGGTCCATGAGCGTCTTCGTTGAACTTTGCTACCAAATGGGTGTATGGTTCGCACTGCTTTAACAACGCAAGACGGCATCCCGCGCCGAGTGACCGCGGTTTGCTAGTGCCGCTCCGGGAGTACCAGTCCTGGAGCGGCATTTTCATTGGTGGCCTTCGATAGGCGTCTGCTAGACGCCTATCGAGCCGGAACGAAGAGGTAGAGATATTCGTGGCTCCAGCGCCTGGAGGCGCGCGTGTGTGCGCAGCACTTCCTCGTAGAGATTGGCGTGCTTAGGCGCCTCGAGTGTTAGGACAAGCGCATAGCGGATCAGGTCAGACCCCTTCCCTGCGTTGCCTCCGCCATCCCGGGCGTTGTAGTGAATGTCAAAGCATGCGCCGTCGAGGCTGGACCCACGCATGCGTTTGGATGCATGGAGTACGGTTTCCCACTTGCCCAAGTCCTGTCGCATTTCCTGCTCAGTACGAAACACTGAGTTCGAGAAAAAGGAGGCAGTTTTTGGGCGCTCTTCTTTGCCTTTAGTGTGGTTCGGCCGGAATCGAATGCCCAAGCCCGCTTTCGTATAGGCCGCTGCGTCCTCGACATCAACTGGGCATGCATAGCAGAAAGTGGCGGTCAGGGTCACGAAGCCCGTCAAGGCCGATGCCGGCAAGGGAACGGGAGCACGAAGGAATTTTCCGGGCTTAAGAAGGCCCTGATACAAGATTCGCGCCGTACCGTCACCGCAGACGATGATCTCGCTCAAGTCGGCAGGTATCCTGCCCCAGCCCACTTCTTCCGGCGCAAGTTTCTGCTTGTTTTTTGCCGCGTGTATGAGCAGCGCTTTAATCGTCAGAGGGTGGACCGTCTCTCCTAGCACCGCTCGGACCCCGACGGCCGAACGCAACGCATATGGCGCTGCAAAACTCGTCCCCATTGTCGCGGTTAGCTGGGGCCGCGGACCATCAGTGGGGACGTGAAAGTAGTCCTCAGGGCTGCCTCCAAACGCGAGGACGTCGGGTTTGATACGGCCGGGCGTTCGGCCAGGTCCCTGCGCGCTGTAAAAGGCTCGAGTCCATTCCTCGGAGCGCAGGCCAGCGGCGCCGACGCAAAGCGCGTTGACGCTGTCTCCGGGGACTTGAACGCGGTGTAGGTCAGCGGCCTGATCATTGTTTCCATTGTTGCCTGCGGCCACCGTCATCAAAGTTTCGCCATCGCTTAGCAACGTGTCCAGAACCGCCGTCCACGAATGGACGTCATCATCATCGGTAGGCAGGTCGGGCCCTAAGCTCAGGTTAATAAATTGGTATTGCCGAGACAGCAGGATGTCTTCAACGTGCGTGAGCGTGCGGTACAGCTCGAACGGATCCTCGTTGTCTGACTGTGCGTCAAGAATCCTGTGGTGATCAACAGCGGCGTAGGGGCGAGCGGCTTCGGTGCCTGGCTGGATGGCGCCGAACAAGAAGGCGGACGTTACCCCTAGTCCGTGCGAGTTGTAGTCAGGTACGTCGTCGGCTTCCTCGTCGGATTTTCTGTACGTTCGCACGAATGGCTCTAGAACATGCTGGGTTGGCAGCCCGCCATCGAGAATCGCTACTGACGGTTCATCGGATAGAGGGGCTGCGTTTGGAAGTTGAAAGCCGATCGACACGAGATTCCCCCGGACGACAGGACGCGCGCCGCGTAGCTCTGGCATCGTGCGTACTGCGCGCACAAGGCTGAATTGCGAGAGTGCGCTGATGTTGGAAGCATCACCGGTTATGGGTAGGAACAACATCCTGCCAGCGAGGAATTGAAGATCCTCCTTTACTTCGAACCCTAGTTCGGCGGCAAAGCTGGAGAACATCATTTGCAGTTCATCCGGGCTGCGGTCAGGAAGCTGGTGCAGTGCGACCTCGAACACGGCTGCATCCGCTTCGATCTTGCCGCGGATGCGATCCAGACCCGTCATCGGGGAAAACTCCTCGATCTCGATCAACTGCTCCCCGGCCTTGGTGAACTCTGATAGTTCCTTGGCCAAACTGGGTAGGCGTGTAAAGGCGGAGCGGGATCCCGCTATGAAAAGCTGGGTACTGTCGCATTCGGCCGGCGCGGTCTTGCGCACGTCCCTTCGCGGACGGACCCTCACATTTCTGCTGCCGACCGCCGTAAGGTTGGCCGCTCGCAGCAATTCCTTCGGAAAGAACATCTTTGCGATGTACGCCGGGTGGATGTCCAGTTTGGCCACTGCGACATCGTCGGGACATGCTTTCGCCGGCAGTTTCTGCATCTCCAGGGCCGTGTTCATCATCCGCGGCACCAAGTACTCCTTGGCTTCGGCTACGGTGTACGGATGCGCCTTGTCGGGGCGAATCGGCGGCGGTGGGATGTCGTAAGTCAGTAGTTCGCCCTTCCCAATCAAAAAGCGCGTCGCCATTCTTAGGTCTCCTTACGTCCGCCACGTCCCTTAATCGGCGACGGGCCTGCGTACTTACGAATCGTGTCCCGGGAAATTCCAGTCAGTTCCATAATCTTGTTGTGTGAGAGCATTTCACTACGTGCTAGTTCGATGGCCAGTACTTGCCGTTGCGCCTTGTCCATGCGGTCGATGTGTTGCTCGGCAAAATTCATGACGGCTTGCACAGCTGGGATGTCATCCAGAAGAACTTGACGGCGCATGGCCGTCACTGCCCGCTCGACGTCAGATAGAGATGCCCCCTGCAGGGCGGCTGTCAGTGGGCTAACCAGCGCCGAGAACTGCGAATAGTCGGCACCGAGAAATCTGCGGATTCCTAGTTCGACTGCGTCGATGCTGGGTGCGTCGAACTTAAGAATCGCATCGAAGCGTCGCCAAAGGGCGGGGTCGATGAGCTCGGGGTGGTTGGTCGCGGCGAGCAAGAGGCCGGTGTCGGGCCAGGCGTCTACCTCTTGCAAAATCGCGGTCACGAGGCGCTTGAGTTCTCCGACGTCTGATTCATCGCTCCGGCGTTTGGCAATCGCGTCGATTTCATCTAATAGCAACACCGCATTGTTGGACTTTGCATGTTCGAAGACCGCGCGCAAATTGCTGCCTGTCTTGCCCAACAAGCTGCTCATCACGGTCGTCAGATCAAGAACCCATAGGGGCTTGTCTAGCTGGTGAGCGATCCAGCGTGCAGATAGCGTTTTGCCCACGCCCGGGGGGCCAACCAGGATCGCGGATCTCGATGGGCTGATGCCATGGGCAGCAAGCTTCGCGATCTCCAAGCGCTCTCGGATCAGTGTGGTCACTTCTCGAGAGAGCGTCGCTGGCAACAAAGGTTCGTCCAGGCCGCCGTCGCGGTCGTCAAACACTCGGAGCAACGACATGCGGGTGTCAGCGTCCACAGGCAGCGCATGCTCGAACGCAGGGGAGGCGCGTCTCAACGCTGCAGCGCCCGTCGCTCGGGTGTGGGTGCTCTTGAGCAAGGCATTAAGCCGCTCGGAAAGGTCGGGCAATCGGCTGCGGTACTTTCTGACGAATTTCGCGAGCAACAGGCGAACGTCGTCCTGCGCTCCCGAAGCGGCGAGGCGGGCCAAATTGGCGAAATCATCTTCGAAAACTTTGATTTCTTCAGGGGTCACGTATTTGCTGCCTAAAATTCAGTGGTAATGTGTTCTTCAATTGGCGAATTATACAGATAAATTGGCGATGAGTTAGAAATAATTGCGATGGCGGTGCTGATCATCGCGGGCGCAGCTTACGCTTCCGGTGGCCGAAACTCCTAAATGGTAAAAAAACGTTTCTAACAAGATGCTGTTGCGGCTACGAGGATTGAAGATGGGGTGCTGGTTCCACAAGCTGAGAAAAAAGTTGTCCGGGATTACGTCGAGGCAGGAAGACGGGCGCGCAGGCGTCGAGGAGCGGACCTCGGGCTTTGGGCCCGAGGTGCCAATCCGCACCGCCGCTGAGGACCGGCTACGCCGGTCGCCCTATGCCGCGCGCATCGCCAGAGTCCTGATGGAGTCTGGGTTAGGCGAAGGCCGGGTGTTTGCCATACGCGGGGGGTGGGGACACGGCAAATCGTCGCTGAAGAATTTGGTCATCGAACAACTGGACACTCAACAGGATGGAGCGAGCCGACTTGACTTCAATCCGTGGCAATGGGGGGATGGAGACACGATAACGCGCGCCCTGTTCAGCCAAATTGCAGATCTGTTGGGTGGCGAGCACTCTGAGAAAGAGCTCGCGCGGGCTGATGCTCTGCGCCGATATAGCGCAATTCTGAACGGGGCGGCCGCTCCGTTAAAGAGCGCCAGCAACTCAGCGTTGATCGGCACCGCTTTGACGAGTGCTTCAGTTGTGGCGGTTTCAGCGGAGATGGGCCTCGATTTGCCCTCAGCGGCCGTGATAGGGGCGGCACTAGCATTGCTTGCTTTCGCATCGCCCATTGCTGGGCGGGTGCTTGCATACATAGGGCGGGACCGTCGCGGCGAACCTCTGGATAAGGTTCGCGAGGGCTTAGAAAGCCAACTTCGAGAGCTTAAGCGACCTCTGATCGTTTTCGTCGACGACATTGATCGGCTCGAACCTGCACAGATCCGATTGCTGCTTCGGCAGGTCAAGGCAAATGCCAATTTGCCAAACATCGTTTTCGTCCTGCTGTTTCAACCGAGCATTGTCGAGAATGCACTCAGCGGAGTGGCTGGTGGCGATGGAAGCGCATTTCTAGAAAAGATTGTCCAGGCAAATTTCGACTTGCCGTCAGTGCCCATGTCGACCGTCCACCGTCTCTTTGGCGAAGAACTTGGCGCTATGGTGGGGCCGTACGCCACTCCAGAGAACGGATTCTCTGAGGTGCGTTGGGCCAACGTTTTTATAGGCTGCATCCAGCCATTGCTACGCAATATGAGAGACGCGCGTCGGAATCTCGCGTCAATCGCTATTCACTTTCCTATGCACTTGGTCGACGATGTTTTCGAGGTAAATATCGTTGACTTTCTGTTGCTAGAGGCACTTAGGGTCGCAGAGCCGAAGCTACATGAGGTTCTGTTCAGGGAAAGGGACTTAGTGCTGCAAGTGTCGAGGGGATTGGATGTTCGCCGGCAAGAGGAGACGAGAGCCGCGGTTGACGCTCTGCTAGTGACGGTTTCCCTGAGCAGGCGCGATGTGGCTCGCGAGGCTTTGATGGAGTTGTTCCCTCAGCTCGCATGGGCCTTTGGTGGGATGACTTACGGAGCGGAATTTTCCGCGAATTGGCTGGCCGAAAAGCGAGTGTGCTCTCAGCGGTACTTTGCGCGCTATTTTGAGCTTCAGACTGGGGTCGGGGAGGTGTCGGAGAGACGGTTTGTCTCGTTTATCGAGGAGACCGTGTCGAATGAGCGGCTTGAGGCGGCCTTGGCCGGGTTGGAGCGTGATGGCTTGTTGAATTCACTCTCCAAGCGCCTTGACGAATCGGTAGATCGATTGCCGGTGGATAACGCATCGGTACTGCTTCCTGCGATGTTCTCGTTCGCGCAGCGGTTTGCAGGGCGATCTGTCGGCGACGCATTCAGCTCGCCCTGGCTCTCGGCGTGGCGAGCGACAAGCTGGTACTTAAAACGCATTCCGGAAGCAACTCGAGGTGAGCTGGCCCTCCGGGCGTTGGAGGAATCTGGGGCATTGTCCGTCGGCGCAATGCTAATTCACCTTAGCGATCCTGACGACGTGCCAGCAGAACGCCGCGTACGGTTCGAGCCAACGTTAAACGCAGCAGATCTTGACGCATTGAAATCGGCTTGGCTGCGTGTACTTGCTGAGCGAATAGCGCGTGATGGCGATCTTCTTGATGACCCTGATCTTGTGTCACACCTTTATCGATGGGCGAAATACGCAGGGTCGATCGACGCAGCCAAGGCATGGGTGGCGGCTGCAACCGAAACCGATCAGAGTTTCGTGAAGTTCGTTTCCAGGATGGCTATTCGAGGTATGACTCAAACGTTTGGAGACCGCATAGCCATCCCCGATCTTCGCTTCAAGCGCGAGACTGTAGAGGAACTCTTGAGCATTGAGGCCGCCAAGGAACGCATCGATTCCCTCGAATTTTCTGCCTTTTCAGAGTACAACGCCGAGTTGGAGAAGCTAAAAGTTTCCCTAGAGAGGTGGCTTGGACTTAGGGAGGCAGATCCTTTTGATCTCTAGATATCTATTTTTAGGTTGTTCGCGGGAAGCCAGCCCGTCTAGGCAAGTCATGCCCCTGTTGTTGTTCCTCAACGGAATGACCGCGATGGGCGCGTCAGCCGCCTAGCGGGGAAAATCGCAGATCATTGCCATTGGCCAGGTCCAATCAAAGCTGCATTAGCTCAACATTGCATCGCAGAAGGTTGAACTACGCTGATCCGAGACGGTGCGTTCGCGTACCGAATCTTGAGCGGACGTGGTGATGGAAGTGAAGCCTGTACCATGCGCTTCAATAGCTGAAGGCCGAGGAATGCTCGGCGATATCAGGAGGGCCGTCGCGCTCGACTTATCGTGCGGATTTTCACGTTCGGGCCGAATGTCCAGCTGCATTACGTTTTGAACGTGACAAACGCGTGTGAGTGCGGGAGCAACGCCTGAAGGGGCCGCACTCTTGCCCCCCCGGTACTGTCGATGCCGGAACTAAGTCGCCAAAACCAACGCCGACGTACCAAGAGTCGTCTGCACTGAGCTTTGATTCGACATCGAACGTTATGCTGACATCAACGTCTCTAGGAAGCTCATCAAGTACTGTCGTCAAGGTGCCCTTCGCGAAGCCGGGGCTTAGTGATATCCAGACCGGCCGGGCGCTACGCGCGCCCGAGTTCCTGAGTCGAAGTTCTATTCGGTATATATCGACGGTGTGGTTTTCCATCCAACTAAGTTGGCGCGTGTACACATGCGACGCCTTCCTTCCCAATACCGCAACGGATGGTCTAGTCAACGCCATCTGATCGGCATAGTTCTGCTCCGCAAACTTCTGTGCCGCCTGCGCGACATCCACTGAACGGTCTGCTGCCAGGCAGCTGAACCAGGTGGCCACGGCAGCAGCGATCGTTGCGAGAAGGGCTAGGCCAGGGCTGCTTAAGATGAAGCGCACGCCGCGCAAGGCAGTTCTGAAGAAGGCATGGCTCAGATCGATGAGCCAATACACTAGTTGGTACCCGATGATCAGATGTCCTGCTTTTACCGGTAGAACGACTGGAGGTTGCCGGCCTCGTCGAGGATCCCTGCGCGCTTGGCAATCTCAATGGCCTTTTTACGGCCTACCAAAAAAGGATTGGTACGTTTTGGAGCCGCGAGAGCGGTATAGCTAACCGCCTCCGGCCGGGCTTTTTTGGCCGTCTTAGCAGCCGGCTTAGGATCCACTGCTTTCTTTGCGGCGCGCACCGGTTTGCCTGCTTGCTTCCGCGGAGCTTTGCTCTTCGGATTTGGCGAGCCGGTTTGGACAACATAGCGAACTATAGGTAAGTCCCCAGTTGTCTTAGATGGGCGCTTGCGAATGATTGCCATGAGCTGATTTTCGCACATGATGCCTCGGTGGGGTAGCCCTTCCCAGACCTAGTGGGCATGCTGCGACGGTCCACGCCCTTCGCCAACCATTCAAGCTGGCCAGCGCTTTGCCATCCGGCTTCCTGGACGAGCAGGCCGGCCAAGTCGAACTCGAGTTGGTGGTGCAACTGCGCGACGATGAGCGCAGCCTTAAGCTGCTGGAGATCTCTGGCATCGGACCGATCACCGCCAGCGTGCTGTGGAGGGCGCGGGGAGACACCTGGCAGTTCGATTCCGTTCGCCAGTTTGCTGCTTCGGTGGGATTAGCTCCCCGCCAGTACAGCACGGGCGGCAAGTCCACGCTGTTGGCTATCAGCAAGCGGGATGACAAGAACCTCAGACGATTGCTGGTTCAATGGTGCCCGAGCGCAGATAGCGTCGCACCGTGTTGCGCGATATGCCAAGTCCCTTGGCAATCTCTCGTAAAGAGACATGATCACGCAAGTGCCAACGGCGAATAATGCTGAGAAGAGCGACGTCGATCACTCCTGTCTCCTGCACGGGTACCGAGCAGGATAGTGTTCACGAGGTGGGTCAGAATTAGATGCAAATCAAACGTAAAAGTGGGTCAACTCCGCCTGCAAATCAACAGAGGGGGATGTCATGATTGAAGGCACGAGCCGGCTGGCGGCGGCTGGGACGAAAGCAGGCGATTTTGCCGCCTCACAAAGCATAGACAAAAGATCTGGACAAGGACCGCAGCCCGTACATTAATCCGGATACCCCTTACAACTCGCCTTGCGCGAGTACAGCGTTCGCTGCTGGGAAGCGCTCAATCTCATCCGGTCAGTCACTCCGAACGATAAAGTGTACTAAAACTTGACCGACCCGCGCGCTACCTGCATTCGTCCGGCGGCCGTAACGCACGCATCTCGCCGTAAGCGATTACCGCCTGGTTTCGGCTGTGCATTCAACCGGTCATTTGCCAATGACCGGTTGACAGGCAAGCGCGTGCTGGGCACCGTAAGCGTGCGGCGAAGAGTAAAACAACGAACGCGATGACAGAAGAGACAGAATGGGAAAAGGCAGCTTCGGCAGACGGAACGACGCCGTCAGAGCGGGCGATCGCCAGCCTGGCGCGCAAGGCGTTTCTTACACTGTGGATCTATCCAAACGTCTTCCCGGACGAGGGACGAGCCCAATGGCAAAGGGGATGGCAAGGAGCTCTGCGACCTGTTGGTTGTCTTCGGAAACGACGTGCTGCTGTTCTCAGACAAAGATTGCGCCAACCGGAGCAACGTGGATGTGGCGGTCGCCTGGCCCAGATGGTGCCGAAGCACAATCGACAAGTCAGCGAAGCAACTCGCGGGAGCCGAGAAATTCATCAAGGCAATCCTGAAGCGAATCTTCTTGGACAAGGTCTGTCAGTCACCGCTGCCCATCGAGATCCCCGACGCTAGCGTAGCGTGCTACTACCTCATCGCTGTAACACGAGGGGCGAACCTTCCCGTGCAACAGTTCTTCGGCTGCCTAGCTGGGCTGGCTTCAGTCTGACCGGACTACGCAGTTTAGGCTGATCCAGTTAGCCAATTTGGTGGATGTAGGGCTGAGCACATCCTGATAACGTTGACATCGATGAGGGTCTTGATTATCAGTAGTCGGCGCAGAAAACAAAGTTGAGCATTGAAGACAAAATATGCCTTGTATGCGGCTACCAATTTCAAGGATGGCACGGAGCGTTCTGGGCAACAGGCCTCTTCTGCGGACTGCGTGGGGAGGCACGAAATGGAGCGGGTGATGCGGCAACTGAACAATCTATATTTCGAGCTGACCGGCGGCTGCAATTTACTTTGCAAACACTGTTATGTATTCACGACGGAGAAAGCTCGCGAACGTCCTGACCTCCTGACGCCAAAACTGATCGAAACCGCGGTTGAGGAGGCTATGCCTTATGGTTTGCGCACACTGACATTCACTGGTGGAGAAATTTTTCTTCGTAAGGACCTCCAAGATATCTTGGATCGATGCTCCCGGTTCCGCGTAAAGATCTGCTTGCTGACAAACCTGACTCTCGTCAAGGAGGATCAAGTGGATTGGCTAGCTACGCTACCCATCCAGTATGTGTCCACCAGCATCGATGGTTTCGAGGATGACCACGACCAGTTCCGAGGAAAGTCTGGTGCATTTACGAAAACAATGGAGACCTTGACGGAATTGCGGCAAGCCGGTGTGCCGGTCAAGGTGTCGATTACTGTGGGCAAGCACAATATAGATTACGCGTCCGAGTTGTTTGCGCATTTCGATACGTTGTCTATCCCAACGTCAATTGCTAGGATCGCGTCAGTAGGCAGAGGCAAGCTGATCGACATTTCTGATGCAGAGCTAGAGCGGCGCTACACCAATCTTCTGGCCGAACGTCTGGGACGAGAGTTAGAGCATGCTTGTTCAGATGACTTCGGTGCACCTGGCAAGGACCTCGAGACATACTGTGGCGTAGGCGACAGCATTTTGTACGTGATGTCCAACGGACAGGTGGCGTATTGCCCCACGCTGACAGCGGCCCAGGGAGACGAATGGGTGGTCGGTGATTTGTTGAAGCAGGGGCTGGGCCAGATCTGGAGGTCAGGTGCTGTGTTCGGCGACGCACTGCAATGTCAAAATATAGCTGTCTGCGAAGTTGGGAAGCTGTGTCGCGGTGGCTGCCGCGCTAATGCCTACGCTCGGAACGGAGATGTGACTGCGTGCGACTCAGAGATGTTTGATGGGATCTCGTCTTGGATGCAGCTGCGTCGGCTTGACTCTAATAAAATCATTTACTTAGTCACGTGATGGGCGTGCCCTTCGTGGTCGAAACTGCCGCTGACCGTCCTTCAAGCGGGGCTAATATTGGTGGATCGCAAGTAAAGTCATTTCTTGCTGAGCACGGTGCGAGGCTTCGCCTTCCAATTGATGCTTGTTACGCCCACTCCCAGACGGTGCGTGTTAGTGGACCGCGCGATACGACCTGCTACGATCGTATCGACTCCTATGTCAGGCGAGTGACTGCCGCAGGTATGTTGCCCGTCCTCCTTGGTGGTGATCACCGGGCGACTTTACACATACTGCGCGCTGCATTTTTAAATTCTGGGCTTGGTTGCCTGGTTGTTCTTGATGCGCACACGGACTGCCAGGGGCTGGATCAGCCACTCAGCAACTACAACGTATTAGGCCTGATTCGTAAGCAGTTCCCTACCCTGAGAATGGTCCTGATTGGTGCCCGAGATAGCGATCTGCCGTTGGTCCGTAAGTTGGCGGTGTTCGACCACATAATCGATGCTTCGGATTTCGCGCTGCTCGGAATCAAAGGAACTCTTGATGTTGTGAACGCCCTGATAGTAGGGCGGCGTTGCTACCTCTCGATTGATCTCGATGTGCTGGATCCTCTGTATTTTCCATGCGTCGCCACGCCTATCAGTGGGGGACTTCAGCCGCTGAGTTTGTTTGGACTAATCAAGGGGTTGCGGCCTGCGCTAGTTGCGGCGGACATTGTCGAATTCGTAGCGGATGAGGCTTCGCCACTGCACTACCTGTTAGTTGCTGACCTGTTCGGTCAACTCACGGCAAAGTCATAATGCCTTGCATAGCGATTTACGCCCCGACCCTTCTTCAACTAAGCCCGTTCAAGCCGGTCCGACGGCCTTTGGCGGGAGCCGAGTTGTCTATGCTGAACTTGCGCCGCATGCTGGAGCTGCAGGGTCACAAAGTGGTTTGTTTCACAAATTTGTACGGTCCCGCAGCTGACTTTTCGCTTCGGAATTTTATCGATTTTCGCGAACAAGGCTTCGAGTTGGTCATCTACTCGCGTACATATGGACAAAAGTTGGGCGTTCGGGGGACAAATACGCGTCGGGTACTTTGGCTCCATGACACCGTCGACGAAGCTGCATACCTTGTGGACGGAGGTATCGGCGCACTGGGCAAGCTTCTTGGCCAGTATGATCATTTTGTATTTGTAAGCGCTTGGCAACGATTACAGTACCAAAGCTGTTTTCCAAACGGGATAGCCTGGTCTGAGAAGAGCACATCCGTATGGCACTTTCTACCTGAAGTCACAGCCCAGCGCAACGAGGGCAGAATTTTCGATGTAATCCACACAGCGCATCCCCGCAAAGCACTGGCCGCCGTCCTTGAAATCTACGACCTGTTGCTGGAGATGCGACCCACATTGCGCCTAGCACTAGTCGATGCATCGGAAATTTACCAGGACGATCACTTCTTCTACAAAGGAAGGCTCACCACGCTGTCTGCAGTGCTAAAGACCCGCTATGGAGGAACTGGGCCGCCATTCACAGTTTTAAATGCAATGTCTCAGTACGAGTTGATCCGCCTTCTCGCCAAGTGTGAAGTATTTCTCCACCCAGATCAGTCAACGGAAACGGGGGCAACGACGTTGCTGGAGGCTATCCGGGCAGGCTGCGCGACAGTGGTATCGGACCTGGGGTGTCTTCCTGAAATGGCCAGTGCCGTTGGAAGCGTGCTCCCAATGCCGGGGAAGGTCGAAATGAAGACCTACGCTAATGCTGCCCTTAAGGTTCTGGACAGATACGGAGCGCACAGGACATGTGATGTGGGTCGAAACATCCGCGAACACAATGCTGTGCAACAAGCACGCTGGGCGAGCGTTTTGGCTGCGACCAGTCGCGAATTGCGCGCACCTCGACTTGCGATATGCAATGACTATTGCGATTTTAATGGGTTGTTGGCGGAACATCCTCGCAATCAAATACTGTTCCTAGCCTTCCCACGATTACCCAACTGCCGATTTTCAGTTCATCTGTTCCCGACGCGCGGCATGGCCCTCTTAGGGGTCCTTGAACCAACTAGGCTGCCCGCTATTGAAGGCGATGTGGACGCGCTGGCGGACGCAATTTTTGACGCAATGAAAGCGCTACTTGAGCAATTGAGTGCGCTCGGCATTTTGCGCTTGGTCATGCGGATTTCCAGCGCCCCCCCGATTTCTACATTTTTGGCGGCCTGGCTAAGTGCTAGTACTTCGCACGGCGCAAGAATCATGACGATTCGCCAGCTTGTCATTTCGCTGCATATGGCCCAGCAAGACGAACTCCGAGAGCGTCAATCCATGTCCACGCGTGTCCGTCAGCAGGTAGCAGCGGCGCGCAAGGCATGGGTTATTAGGCGACTTTCCCGTAGCGACGACGAACTCGATCAGTGGTTCAGCGCCTACAGCAAGCATCGGCGCGGCTTCGGCGCTGTTGGCTTGGTACAGAAACACGTGCGCGAACTGTTAAACAGTGAGGGCGAGTTGGGTATTCATGGGGCGCTTGCGATTGATCCTTCTAACGACGAAGTTTGCGGCTTTTACCTCATCCTGCGTGTTGGCGATTTTGCTACCTTGCATAGTTGGGGGACTGAGCGACGTTACCAATCGAATTTGCATAAATTGTTAATTGCTGACGCAGCATGTCTGGCCCGCGCGTACAACGTTAAGTGTTTCGAATATGGATCTGATTTGAGCGAGTACGGTCAGAGCGTTGGCTTGAATTCTCTTTATCGGCGCTTTGGTGGCGATACTTATCCATGCTTTCAACTTACTTTTTCGGTGCCGAGTGTATGTACGCACTATTCACCAATCTAGCGAAATATCTCTTGGGACAGTGGTACACAGTGGTTGCCTGTTCGGTCTGCATGAAGACTCTAGCGGCGCGCCATTTCAAGCGTGACTAGAGCGAGGTTGCATTGGCTACGGCAGGAATTGTTTCGTCAAGCTCATGGATCAAGGGAGCGCCTGTTGTCGGCTTCGACATAATGAAGGAACATGAGATTTGGAAAAACTTGGCAGGGAAACACCAAGATCTCTATTTTTTTTTGAAGAGATAGCCATCTTGCGTCTGGCAACTAGGGTGGCGTTTTTTACCGTGCCCATTCTTCCGCGGGAGTGAGCATGGCCACTAGAGCGCGGAATGGAGGTGGAGATGGCCACAAGAAAACCTAAATCAGCGGTAAGGACAGCACCACCGGTGCTAGCATTCGACTCGCCGGATACGCACCCGTCATATGTAAACAACGTCAGGATAAAGAGTACCTCGGACAACGTTTTCATAGACTTCGGTTTTGTAGATCCGTTTGCAGCCGAGGGAAGCGCATCGGCGGTGCTGCAGCGCATAGTCATGAACCGAACCACGTTCAGTGTTTTCGCAAAGCACGTGGCAGCTATGCAAGCTGAGATCGGTACGAGCACCACAGACGTTCCGCTTGTGATCATGTCTCGGTGCCCACCGAAGGTTGAGGATTAGTAGCGCGCCAATCAAGGCGCCGGACTCTGCGGAGCACCGGCGCCCGCTCTTTTCTCGCCAACATGGATTTTCTATGAGCTCAAATTTTCACCTGCAACGACTTTCGACTGCAGCGACCTTCATCACCAAGACAGAATCGCGGGGTCAGGCGCAATTTTCTGGTCGTCCAGGAACGAGGCAATTGATCGAGGACGAATCTGCACTCGGTCGACTAGCTTGTTGCGGAGGCCGAGAGGATGCAATGTCAACCGTCTCCATGCGAATTACCGTCGAGTGCGCTATGCCAGCAAGCTGAGCCAGCTCGCCTTGCGATACGCCGCACTGGCCGAGAGCCTCCTTCAGCAGACTTCATCCACGTTCTTGCCCTTAAACCTTGCGTAAGCTCTTTAGCTGGCGTACTTCACCGAAGTCACGAAGCTTTTCAGCGCACAGCAATCCTTCGCGACCGACCGTTTCATCGAAGAATACGGTCCCAGGACAGCCGTCATCCAGCAGCGACTCCGTCCCGTCTACGGATTCGACGGGATTGAACTCACGAGCAAGGATAAGATCATTAGCATCAACGTTCACCGCAAGGACGAGAGACTCCGACCCGCGGATTATTTCAGCCAATCGCAGGTGCAAACGCTCATCCTGGGCCTGTTCCTCACAGCGTGCAGCTCGCAGACCTGGTCGGGGTTCTCATCCATCATGATGGACGACCCGGTCACTCACTTCGACGACCTCAACACATACGCCCTCCTAGACCTAATTCTTGGTCTGCAGAATTCGTCGGAAGGTGAACGTCAGTTCGTCATCTCAACATGCGACGAGAAGATGCTGCAGCTCGCCCGGCACAAGTTCCGGCACCTCGGTTCAGCAGCCAAGTTCTATCGCTTTCAAGCCATCGGAACAGACGGACCAATGGTCTCGGAGCTCTCGGCGTAGTCCGCCGATCCCGCCCACAGCAGCCCTTCAGCTGACGCTAGTCGAAAAGGTTGGTCTGATTGCTGGAGGTTGACTCCATAAAGCTATCATCTGCGAATGTCCCGTCGGAAACAGGCGAGGGGATCACGCGACAGGTGTTGGTTTGCACTGAAAACTGACCCGGCGTTAAGTATCCCAGCGCGCTATGCGGGCGTTCGGTGTTGTACTCGACGCGCCAGTCTTCGATCAAGGATTTGGCTTGGCGCAGCGACATGAACCAATGCTCATTCAGGCATTCATCGCGGAATTTTCCGTTGAAGCTCTCGATGTATGCATTCTCCACGGGCTTGCCTGGTCTGATGAACGACAGCTTCACGCCGACCTGATAGGCCCAAGCGTCCAAGGCCTTGCCAGCAAACTCCGGGCCGTTGTCCACGGTGATGGATGTGGGCAGCCCACGCAGTTCCGCAAGCCGTTGCAGCACCTGCACCACCCGCAATCCCGGCAGTGATGTATCGACCTCGATGGCAAGACACTCTCGCGTGTAATCATCGACGATGTTCAAGCACCGGAACCTGCGGCCATAGGCCAGACCGTCGGACACGAAGTCCATCGACCAGCTCTGATTCGGCGCCGTCGCAACGGGACGAACGACCCGTTCTGCGGGAGCGATGCGCTTGCGGCGACGCTTACGAACGCTCAAGCCGGCTTGGCTGTAAAGCCGCCAGACCCGCTTGTGATTCGTCTGCCAGCCTTCACGGCGCAACAGAATATGAATGCGCCGATAACCGTAGCGTCGCTTGAGCGCTGCCATCTCCTTCATGCGCTCGATCAATGCCACATCGCCCGTACGCTTACTTTCATAAGCGAATAGCGACCGGGAAATGCCTACCAGCCCGCAGGCCCGGGTAATACCCATGCCGCGCTCGGTCATCAACGTTCTGACCGCTTCGCGTTTGGCCTGCGGGCTTGCTACTTTCGGCTCAAAAGGTCCTGAAGCGCAGCCTTGTCTAGCATCGATTCAGCCAACAGCTTCTTGAGCTTGTTGTTCTCTTGCTCCAGCTCCTTCAGTCGCTGGGCGTCCGAGACGGTCATGCCGCCGAACTTCGCCTTCCAGTTGTAGTAGGTAGCCTCCGAGATCCCGTGCTTGCGGCACAGTTCGGCCACCTTGGCCCCTGCCTCGGCCTCCTTCAGCACCCCGATGATCTGTTCTTCCGTAAATCGTTTCTTCATTGCCGTTCCTTTGTGAACGGACTCTACATCGATTTCGTACTAATCACGGGGAGCAGGTCAATTCAAGCCAAGCTTTGACAGGTAGCGAGCAACGGTCTCTTTTGCACCGTCGTCATGACCATGAACGACAAAAACTGACCGTGAAGCGGTAGCCGGCCCATCTGCAGGGCCTTGTTGAGGAGCGCGGGAAGCCGCTTCGTTCAAGACTGGCAGCAACTCTAGACGATCGCGGATGGAGCGCAACCTCCTCAAATAGTTGCCGATGCTGATGTCAGTGCCGAAGCCGCCAATCCCAGCAAAATCATCACGCAGTTCGTCAGTGCTACAGATCTGGCGGAGCAGTTCCATCGTGTAGTCATACCAGCTGCGAGCGTCTTCATCGTCATTGATTGATAGATTAGGAAGCGCGCGTCCTCGCTTGAGCTGTAGATCGATGCGCTCAAGAGCATCTGCATGCGAAATCACCAAACTAGCCCGCCTTGGGGTGGCCGCCTTTGGTCTTGCACCTGCATATTCGATCTCCTAGATTTTCTTAAAGCTCAGCATTGAAACGGAAGTGCCGCAGGACGCACAGCACCGTCGGTGTCGAACGTGCAAGATCAAAGAGAACGATTCTTGGTCGATCGGCGCTTGAGCTTTCAACGACCACAAGCACCACCGCGGATTTGAAATTTAGTGTGGTAACAGAATAGCCGACCAACGCGCTCTCTAAGCGCCAGCAGCAGGGAACTTTTATCAGCAGTTCCAATCGCTATGCATCACCAAGCACCAAGCTCTTTTGGAGGGCGGCCGGAGCACTGCGAAAGTGATGCCGACGAATGAGGCAGCAAAAAAGAGGGCAAAAGCCCCCAATCGTTTTTTTGGAAAAGAAAAGCGAGGACAGAGTCCTCGCTTAGAAAAAAGATCGCGGCCGGCGAAGACACGTCTTTAAGATGAAGCTTGAATTGTAAGCTTTCCCGCAAGCTCGGGGCCGTCAGGCGACATAAATGCAACTCAACCTCGACTTTCGCTTACTTGGCCGATCAAAGGGTCACAGGATTGGCTGACGTAAAGTGTCCTGGGTCAACTTGCTCCTGCAGTGGCGGGCGCTGGTAGAGGATAGAAAAAAGGACCGCACAGAGCGATCCTTTCAAAAATTCAGATGAAGACGGCGTGATAGCGACCACATAACCAGAAATAGCATCGGTTCGCGTTGCGACCGACTTTATTCCGCGCGACCGACTTTATTTCTCGTTTTCAAGGCCAAGTTACGATTTCGCCGCTTCACTCCACCGTCACGCTCTTGGCCAGATTCCGCGGCTTGTCCACGTCCGTGCCGCGCGCGCATGCCGTGTGGTACGACAGCAGTTGCAGCGGGATCGTGTGCAGGATCGGCGATAGCTTGCCGTAGTTCTCCGGCATGCGGATCACGTGCATGCCTTCGGCGCTCTGGATCTTGCTGTCGGCATCGGCGAACACATAGAGTTCGCCGCCACGCGCGCGCACTTCCTGCATGTTGGACTTCAGCTTTTCCAGCAGCTCGTCCTTGGGCGCGATGGTCACGACGGGCATGTGCTCCGTCACCAGCGCCAGCGGGCCGTGCTTGAGTTCGCCGGCCGGGT
>Ga0308165_1002512_pt1 | contig 21577 bp, 19 predicted proteins | sample PhyWR2_FD_201032 | JGI IMG/M metagenome (GOLD analysis project Ga0308165, IMG submission 201032) | Phyllosphere microbial communities from UC Gill Tract Community Farm, Albany, California, United States - DLSLW.R2 | ecosystem: Host-associated > Plants > Phyllosphere > Unclassified | place: USA... | reverse complement strand
CCTTCGCGTATATCTTTTCTCATCCCTGAACCTCCGTTTCATTTGGGATAAGAAGAGCATACAAAAATGTAGGAAAACCAACAATTTTAAATTGCCATTTTCCTACATTTTATCGTTGCCGTTAACACTACTATATTTGAACTTCGACAATTTAATGATTATATTTGTGTTTTTGCAGAAGATTCCATCTACTTATTTGATAAAACTATGTGCTGTATTAAAAAAATAGATATTAGTGAAAAAGTAGGACACGAGATATATAATGTTTATTCTAGTAAAAACAATATTATTTTTGAAACAGAGGAAATGTATATTGTAGCCACTATGGGTGAACTGCTAAATAGCATAATATAGTCTAAAATGTTATCATCATTCTTTAATCATTGAATTTACCAATGAAACTGCAGCCTAATATGTGAGAGATTAAAGTCAGACCAAGAGTTAGATACAATGGATGATGACTAAATTATATGAAGAATATGGTGGGGTGCGTTGAAAAGTGCAGCAAATTATGTGGTTTATTTGTTAATAATATCCAAATGATTAAATCATCAAGGTGTTGAGGAATCTATTTAAAAGAGTGTTCAGAAAATAACTATTTTTTGAGCACTCTTTTTAGATACCATAATTGCAGTGAAGATTTTTATTTTTATGTCCTTAAACTTTTAAATTAAATGATTGTTCATTTGAAAATCATTTTTATAAGTATTTGGACAAATTCTTAACGGGGTCAGAAACTTAAGAGTTTTTAGTTATCAATCTTATATCAAAATTACAATGCTTGTGATTACATAGGGGAAAGTATCTTAACCCATATCGGTCAAGATACTTTTTTAGTTTAAAATAAGTTTGAGAGCGTTTGAATCATTCTCATTTTAAATATTTTTTCAATATCAATTGAAGCTCTTTCAAATAGCTGTCCTTTAACTCTTCAGGATATTCGACTGTTATACAATTACCAAAGCGTAATAGATAATGAGTCATATAAGGAAGTTCTTTTTGATTATATCCACCAACGATGTAAGAAATGCCATCCTTGATCTCTAAGGACATGTTAGGATAGTTGTGTTTATGAAAGATTTCTTTACCAAATGCCGTTAATCGACAACGAAAAGGTATATCATGAAAATTTTGTTCATATTTTTTTTGAATTTGGTTTAGTTCTTCAATAGAAAACGACTGATCAAATTCTTCTAAGATCTCACTCGCTACAACACAATCACTTCGGTAAGTTCCCCAATGGTGGGTCGTAAAATCGTAGGCACTAAAAAACCAAATCCCGTTTCGATAGAAAAGTTCATTACTTTGCAGTATTGTTTCAATTTCTTCAAACTGGGCATAGGTCACTTTTATCGCTTTTTCATTTAGGATAGAATCAAGTATTTTGGCTAGATTTGTTTGTGTTTTTAATGGCGCTGTATTGTAGTACTTTACAACAGTTAAAAGTGTTTCTATCTCTTTTTGCTGCTTGCTTGTTAAAGTAACCATGAGTTTTGATTGGATATGTGTATAGGATTTATCAAAAGGAGTGCTAGAAAGCAGTTCTAGTGCTTTCAAGGCAAAAAAAATCGCAAAAATTTCATTTTGATCAAAATAAATAGGCGTTAATAGTGACTGATCCATTAATTGATATCCGCCGCTTCTCCCATAATCGGAGTACAAAGCAAGCCCCATTTCTTCTAAAGATTCAATGTCACGTAAAGCAGTACTTTTAGAAATATTAAATTCTTCCATAAGATCTTTTAAGTTGAAAAAATTTTTGTTCTTTAAAAAAATCAATTCTTTATTTAGTCGCTCTGACTTTTTCATAGTCTCTCCTTAAACGGTATCATGTTCTGACACCTTTTCGTAGTATAGTAAGTATATCAAAAGAAAAGAGGTAATTACATGAAAACTTTACTAATTAATTCCCACCCTGAATTCAACAAAAAAACAACTTATTCAAGTAAGCTACAAGACTTATTTTTAGGTAAGTTTCATGAGCAATTTGATCCAAACCAAATCACTACTATCAACCTTTATGATATGGACATTCCAAGAGTTGAGCAAGGTCAATTATTAGCAATTTGGGAGAAAAAACGAGTTGGAGAGAGCTTAACGCAAGATGAAATAAAAATTGATGAGACTTCTACGACTCTGTTACAACAATTTAAAGATCATCATAGAATCGTGATTGTGTCCCCCCTTCATAATTTCAATGTGACGTCTCGTTTGAAAGACTATATGGATAATATCTTGATTGCTCGTGAGACATTTAAATATACCGAAACAGGATCTGTTGGTTTAATGGTCGATGATTATAAGATACTTTTCCTGCAAGCAAGCGGTAGTATTTACACAAATGATGACCGATATTCTAAAATGGACTTCTCATACAATTATCTCAAGCAGATGTTTGAGGAAATCATGGGGTTCTCTAGACTTGGGATTGTTAGAGCACAAGGAACAGCATTGTTGTCTGAGTCAGAAATTATGATGGAGGCTAAACAAATGCTGAATTATGAGTGGGATCTTTTTGTATAGACCTAACTGATCTAGTTCACAAATCTACTACTGAGATTGAGGAATAGTAATGATAAAATTGATTATTAGTGATATGGATGGAACTTTTTTGAATAGTGATAGTAAGTTCAATCAAGAATATTTTAAAAAGATTCATCAAGATATGAAGAGAATGTACATCACGTTTGCCGCATGTACAGGAAAACAATGTGAACGAGTAGAAAAAATTTTTGGTGAAGAATTATCAAGGGATATATGGATATTAGGTGATAGTGCAACACGGATAAAACATAAAGGAAACTATATCTATCAGTCATTGCTTCCTAATAAAATAGGTTTAGATATTATCGCTAAGTTAAACGAAATTGCAGACGACTATGTAATTATAGCCTGCACACCGACCGCCGCATACGTAAAAAATACGACAAGAGACCAAGATATCAAAAAGGCGAGAGGCTCATACGAGATCTTAGAAACCTTAGAAAATCTTGCTGATATAACAGAAAATTTCGTTAAAATTACTGTATACGATCCGCAATTACGCTCTTTTGAAACAGTGAAGGAATTGGCAATATTTCAGGATAGAGCCTATGTTGTTGCTTCAGAAGCAGCATGGATCGATATTTCGAACTTAAATGTTCATAAAGGAACAACAGTTGCCCAACTTCAATCGATTTTGAACATCGATAAATCTGAGACGATTGCATTTGGTGATGGGTTTAATGATATCGAACTATTTTCTCAAGCAGGTATCAGTGTTGCAATGAAAAATGCTTTTGAAGAAGTCAAAATACAAGCAGACTTCATTACTAAATCAAATGACGAAGATGGCGTATTACGTGCGATCGAAAAATTTATCACCCTCTAATAGTTTGTAATTTTTTAAATATCATTGTAAGACAAATTATCATATTTACTTTATAGAAATTAATTGGTTGATTGCGTCAATAGGAAGGAAGAAAGTGAAATGAAACAAAGAATTGATTATTATAAAACAGCACCTGATGGAATGAAACACTTGTTGGAAATGGAAAAATACTTAAGTAAAACAGAGATTGATAAAAATCTACGAGAGCTTATTAAAATTCGTGCTTCTCAAATCAATGGCTGTGCTTTTTGTCTAAACCTCCATAGCAGCGATGCTCGAAAATTAGGGGAAACAGAACAAAGAATCTACTGTATAAGTGCTTGGAGAGAGTGTGATTTTTATACGGATGCAGAAAAGGTCGCTTTGGAGCTTACAGAAGCTATAACATTAATTTCAGATTTAAAAGTTCCTGAAGACTTGTATGCTCGTGTACGCGATTACTATGATGAAAAAGAATATGTTGAACTAGTACTATTAATTACTCAAATTAATAGTTGGAATAGAGTGTCCATTTCAATGGGGAATTTTGCGTCTAGCCAAAATTAAAATTATTGTCAGAAGCCGAAGAGGATCTTTCCTCTCGGTTTTTTTTTATAGAACAAGAAAAGAGGGTCAGAAACTTAACATTTATATCTTTTTTTCGATACCATATAGAAATTGAGAATACGAATGTAATAAGATTAGTTAATTTAAAATAGAAAAGAAAGATTCGAGGTGAGAGAAAATAGCTAATAAAGTGTCAAAGCTTTTTTTAGGCAAAGAAGCAGTTACGTTACTGAAGTACAAAGTTATATTTCTAAAGAGAGTACTATAGCAAAGCAATACATTTATTTCTTTTTAGTTATTGTAGTTTTCTTCATATATATACTAATTAATAAAACGTTTAAACTGAAATCAATAGTCACGACATATATTTTTTTTGAGACGATATTGATGTTAAAACCTGTTACTAAGTTTATTTCTAAACATATTTACTTTAAATTTATCACAAAATTTAAAGTTGAGGATCTGGGTATAATTTACTTCTCATCATATCTAGAAAGAGCAACCTCTGCAGTGTTTAAAATTAGAAATACTCGATTTAAAAATAATTTATTTCGGGGATACGGGCTTTTAATTATTCTTATTCTCATATTTCTAAAAATTAAGTTATATTGCATTACTATGGTGCCTGTTTCTAAAACTGTTATAAAATTTTTCCCCAAAAAGATCCTTTTCATTTTATCAAATTTGCAACCAGATACTTTATTGATAATAGTCCAACTGGTATTAGCGACTTCAATAACCGTATATATAATATCTTATTATTCTAAAATATTCACAATAATTTCGTTGGTTGATTCTGAGTATAATCAATTTAGATGTTTAAATTAAGATTAATGATTTCCCTTTATTTTTAGTTTATATTATTACCTTATCTTTTTTTATAACTTTCAAAAGTGATAAAATAAATATATTTTAAAGATAGAACACATGTTGAAAATAGAAAATGGTCACATTCACGCTGAGATGAATGTGACCATTTTTCTGGTTCTACCAACACTAAATGTCAAAGAACAGGTTATTTAACTAATCAATTCGAGTAACCATCTGGGTATTTTTTTTGCCATCCCCAAGAATCAGAAATAATTTCCTCAATTCCACTATACTTAGGCTCCCATTCAAGAATAGTTTTAATTTTTTTGTTTGAAGCTATTAAAGAAGAAGCATCTCCAACGACACTCGTAACGATTTCAACTGGGATTTTTTTCCCTGTAACTTTTTCAGCTGCATTTATCACTTCTAAATTAGAGTAACCTTTCGAGGATCCTAGATTAAAAATTTCACTCGCACCACCACATTTTAAATATTCCAAGGCTAATATGTGTGCTTCAACTAAATCTAAGACATGAATGTAGTCACGTACACAGGTACCGTCATGAGTAGTATAAGTGTTCCCAAAAATGGTTATCTTTTCTTGCCTTCTCTGAGCCACTTCTAGAATAATAGGAATCAGACGAGGACGCACTTCACCAAGTGTAAAATCCTTTTTAGCCCCAGCGACATTAAAATAGCGCATAGAAACAAATGTCATGTTGGATGATCGGCTAACCCAGTCCATCATTGTCTCCATAATTACTTTAGAGCATCCGTAGGGATTTATTGGTGCAGTAGGTATTAATTCATGAACAGGATTCATTTCTGTATTGCCATAGACTGAAGCAGACGAAGAGAAGACAATATATTTTATGTTAAATTCCTGCATGACTTCAAGAACAATCTGTGTTCCGTAAACATTATTGTTGAAATATTTTAAGGGCTGTTCGACAGATTCACGACCTAGAGATAAGGCAGCAAAATACATCACAGAGTCAATATTTTCAGTTTCAAAAACAGAACGCAGTAACTTTTTGTTTCGTATATCTATCTCGTAAAACTTTGCTCTGTCATGAACAGCTTCTTTAAATCCAGTACAAAGATTATCAACGACTACGACCTCATATCCCTGATTGATAAGCATATCCACTGCATTTGAACCAATGTAACCCGCACCGCCTAAAACTAAAACTGACATAAGGACCTCCAATGTAACACTATTTTTGTCAGCCAATCTGATTAATTGATTAACTGGATATCATTTATTTTAATTGACGAACATAATTTTAGACAATAACAATTAATGAAATGGGTAAAGTTTAAGTTTATAAAGAATTTGTATTTCATTATTTGAATATGTGATACTTATAGTTTAATTTTGACTACTTTTAAACGCTGCACGCTCTTGCTATTAACTCATGTTTGATGCCTTATATGTGGAGATCATTGATAAATGAACTTGAATAGAGATCACTTAAAGATTCGGTTGTAATTTGTGAGTATATGAAACTCGCCGCAAGCTTCAATTCTTAGAATATAGTTTTTTAAATCAAATTTACTCCGGATTGCTTTTCGATAGAAACTTATATTAGATAAATTAGTTGATATCCATTTTAAAACTCCAGTTACCTATATTTTGATTACCATCTTTAATTACCGATGAATCGAATTCAAAGAAACCATTTTTAGAATAGAATCGTCTGTTTCGTTCAGTATTAGTAAATGTGATGAAATACTCTGTTCTTTTTTGGGGCTTATTTTCTTTTATATATGGTAAAAGACAATCATTGATCATTTTACTTCCATAGTTTTTCCCTCGTTGGGAAGAGTCTACAGCCAATGATTCTAGCATCCACGTTTTTCCTGCAAAACTATTTACAGCTTTATGCCCGGTGCTTAACAGTTGTAATAGTGAGAAAATTTTGCTTATAGGAGCCATTGTTAATAGTTTTACTCCACCAGATGTCATATAATCAAAGAAATTTACTTTTTTATCACGAGGACTAACTAAGATAGCAAAAGATCTAATTTTATTGTTTTCAAAACCTAAAAAGACTGTATTTTTCTTACTATGAGCATAGATGTAAACTTTAAGAGCTTCAGTCAAAAAATCAATAAAAGCTTCGTTACTTTCAAATTCGTTGCGAATTTTACCCACAAGAGGGTAATCAGAAAAACTAATAGCATTCATTCTAGCTGCTTGATAAAGGTAGGATTTCTCCATTTTTTTATATTCTATCATTTTTGCCCTTCACTCCTAATCATAATTATGTAGTAAATATGTTTATAGTCATAAGTTTAATCTACTGATTTTTTCAATACAATATTCAATAAGTAGTACAAGTGTCGCTTAATAGACAATCTTTATATGTAGTGTACAATACTGAATAAAAAGCTTGTGAAAAGTATTTTCTTATATACATAATTATATTAGCGTTAATATTTATGCTGAATATTCCCATCGAATATATGTAAACAAATGGAGGTATATATGAAAAGCACTAATGAAGATCCTCGTGTTAGAAAAACTAAGAAAGCTTTACAAGAAGGTTTATCAGAAATCATGATACGCAAAGAGTTGAGGAAAATTACAGTTAAAGAATTGTGTATCAAATCGGATATTCATAGAGCTACATTTTACAGTCACTATAAAGATATATATGACTTATATGAACAAATTGAAGATAGTGTTGTGAAAGATTTGAAAGAGATAATGGATAAACAAAAAAATGGAATGACAGAATTTTTTAGGCATGTTGTTGAGTACATTATAAACAATAAATCAGTATGTAAAATGGTATTTAGAAACGATTACGACACAAAATTCTTCTCAGATTTAACCAATTTTTTGGAAAAATCTGTTTCAGATGAATGGAAAGAAGTATATGGAGACCATGCTGTGGGCTTTAAGATGAATCTGTATAGTGTTTATCATATAAGTGGCTTTCTTTCTATGATAAAATCTTGGATAGAATCCGAATTTAATTGTCCTAAGGAAGAGTTTATCGGTATGCTACTATCTATGGATATAAATTTTGAATACTATTTATCTAAAAATATTGCAACAGAGAAGCTATAATTTATTGTTCACCTATGGATAAACAATTACACTGATACAACGCTTTGACTGAACAAGGAAATTTAAATCTAGTGAAAGTGATACCGAATTCCACATTGACAGTTTTTGAGAACGAAAGATATTTAAGATAAGACTTTGATAAATTAGGGAAATTTGAAGAGTTGAATGATTGGATAGTGTAATTTTTATTAATCACAACCTGATTCTTAAAATCTGTAGTAACGAAAGATGTCCCTGGAAATACTATCGTTGGTGGCAATCCTGCTAGAGTAATTAGAGAAATAGATGGAGTAGATAAAGAGCTTTGGAACAGGAAATTAAAAGAATATCACTTAAATAAATCTAATTTTCAATAGATTTCAATTAAGTGTTTAGTATAAAAGTTGGTATGAAAGTAACTGTGTTTATATTATTTTATCGATTTGCTGAATCAATTCAGATACTAATTATTGAAGTTACAAAGATAAATAAGAGACGACGAATTTAAAGTGGATAATCCTGGTCTTGGTGATGAATAAAAATTTAGTTGTAAAAAATAAGTTAAAAAGTAATAACTTGATAATAATATATAGGTGATTGGTAAGTGTAAAAGAGAGTTCAGAAAATGCTTAATTTCTGAACTCATTTTTTATATAAAATAATTGAGATCAATCATTTTGTTTTGTGACCATAGAATCGTAAATCACTCATTTTTAGATTGAAAAATCATTTTATGGTTGATTGAATAATTATTTGATTGGGTCAGAAACTTAATAGTTTATGACCCTTTTTACGGATAACTCATAAACAGAATTATTTATAAAAGATCTATATTTAAGATATTTTAAATATGGCCAATAAGATGGTCTCAAATATAAGACCTAATGCAAACTTTATTTAAAGGAGACTATAATGAAAACTGCAAGATTAGTTTCAGAAAATTAGGAATGAATTTAAAAATGTTTTCGGTTGTGTTTTTTATCACAATGATGCTCAGCTGAAACATTTATTTAGAAATTTATAGGAGAGTAAATAATGAAAAAGAGAGTTATAACTACTACTTTAGCTGCGGGATTTATTCTAGTGTTTGCAGCGGAAGCTCATGCGGATACAATCAATGGTCATCATGTTACACGTTTAAGTGAAAGCCGAGCAGTTGATGATAAGGGAGATAGATGGTCTAAGGACGGCAATGTCTGGTTCAATGATGAAACAAGAGAATACGGCAAGATCGTCTCCGATTCATTAGAATCAATACAAGGCTCATCATATTACCCTGAACTAAAGGAACCTGACTCAGACAAACCGAACGAATTAGTTCAAATACAAGTACAAGATGAAGGAACATCGGTACACCAACAAATGTTAACAACAGTAGGTACCACAGAATCTAAATCAAACCAAACAAATGAATCAACAGTAGAAAGTCAAACGGGAATGACCGTTGAAGCAACTGTAGAACAACCAACAACAACAGATCCGACATTAGGAACGACAACGATTAAAAAAGGAGCCGTACCAACCACAACAGAAGCAACAAAGTCCGAAGAAGATACAAGGATAGCCGAAACTAGTGGAAAAGGATCGAACCGAACAAATGGATCAACATCAAAAGAAAAGACAAAAACGGATGTTGTAGCGAAACCTGTTAGGTTTTTAAGTTCAGCTAAAAAAAGCGTTCCCATGAGAGCTATCAAAAAAGACACTGCTTTTTCTAATATTTTATCTAAAAACAACGGTCATACTTTCCCAAAGACTGGTGAAAGTACGCTATTTTCCAATATTTTACAAGCTGTAGGTTTTTTAGTTATAAGTGTCCTAGGTGTAGTTAGCATAAGAGTGAAGAAAACAAAGAACTAATCAATTTAATTAATTGATTTGGATAATAATTTTCTCCAAACGTCATCTGCCGGGTACGCAGAAACTGTATAGAAATCAAAATAGGCAAAGACTGAAGCTATTGTGATCAGTCTTTGTCTAGATTCTCAGTGAAAGCATAATCTTTAGGTGCCATAGAACATCAAAAATAGAAAAGGAGAATAATTTATGAAATGGTTTTTTATGATATGCACTTTAGTATTACTCAGTTTTATTTAGAAATGTATCACGTTTTTAGAGAGGGATAATGCATGTTTGGAGAAACGATTAGAGAAATACGGCTAAAAAAAGGATTTAGTCAAAAAGAAGTCTATAGAAATATTATCTCAAAATCATATGCGATTGAATTTGAGAAAGGGAAACATAATATATCTTCTGATGTCCTTATTAAGATATTAGAAAACTTGTCTATGGATATTAGCGAGTTCTTGTTTATTGCCAATGGCTATAAATTAAATGAACAAAATCATTACACTTATCATTACGCCAACCTATCTAATAAGCAAGACATAAAAGGATTAGCGTTACTTTTAAAAGAACTAGAAAGAAAATCAGGACAAATAAATGCGATCAGAGTGGCTGAGGTACGCTCGAGAATAAGAATTTTACAGCATTTAGAAGTTTATGGAGTATACAATACCGCTGTCGTTTTAGAAGAAGATAAGCAACTGATTTTGTCCTATTTAATGGGGATTGAAAGCTGGACGCTTCAAGAAATACATTTATTTGCCAATACACTAGATTTTTTAGATCACGAATTTATATTTATCTTTTTTAAAAGAGTTTCTAAACTGCTGGAGTATTATATTCAATTTGAGAAAGGCAGAGAAGTATATTGTGGTCTCCTGATTAATATTATTGAATATACATTTGTAAAAAATCAGTATGAGTTTGCAGAAGTTTTACTTACCCAATTGGGGTTGTTATCCACCAGTTTCCAAGACTTTTTTTCGAGAACGCTGTACAAATTTTTTGAAGGATTACTGATTATGAGGACAGTCAATGAGGAGCAGGGAAGAACAATGGCAACAAGAATGCTAGACATCATGGTTGAACTTGATCAAGCACCTTTATCAAAAATGTTCTCGTTATTGTTGGAGTAACATGCTGATTCCAGTGTATTAAATCTATGTTGAAGTTAGAAGCTACTAAATATAATTTTTAAGACAGCGCCATGCAAGGTGACTCATAGATAGGCGCTTTGTGTAAATATAGTTCAAAAAGTATAGGGGATTACAGAAGCAAAGGTTCAAAAAACTAAAACGTTTTTGAACTCTTTTTTTTATTGCTTATTTTCATAGGTTTATAAAAGGAAAGTGGAATTCAGCAAATCTGGAAAGTCCGAAATACCAGACCAAAATGATTCGAACAAACGAGGTTTGATAAACTATACATTGTGCTTAATGTCACAATAGTGTTCCGGCAGAACTGGTTTTCTGATGATTTACTTTGTAATCAAATCTAGGACATTGACATTGGCCATTTTTCAATTATGGATGGTATGGAGTCGATTTGTAACTGAGTTTATTTTCGTTGCTTTTCAACAAAGGGTAATGAGAGAGTGAGTAGCGACTATCATCGTCTAAGTTAGCAAACAATATAAAAAAACTATCGAAAGATAGAAGTATAAATAATTAAAATGAGAGAGGGAAGAAGTGTATGAGAGAAAGAAGGAAACAAACAAGAATCGGAAGGTATATTGAAGAGCATAAGAAAGGGTGTGTCCTAGCTCTTGCTGCACTGGGAATGATCTTTTCATTTAGTGTGGGCGCCTATGCAGCGATTGCAACGACGTTTCATTTTTTGGGGACAAAAGACGATTCCATAAGAATTGCACAAGTTTTAAGCGCTTTGGGGATAGAGATTAAAGGTCAAAAAGCCCAAATAGCACAACTAGTCCAAGAAAAAGCGGAAGCTGAAGCAGCAAAAGCAAAAGCGGAAAGTGATTTACAAGCGGCCAATGAAACAATCGAAAACGTGCAAGCCCAAAATAGTGAAGCTTCTGCTGCTGTAAGTGGTGCGAACGCCAATGTTAATAAGGTAGCGCAATATGCAAAAGATTTAGAATCTGCAAATACGAAGCTAAAGGATTATGCGAACGCAGTTGCTGCGGACGCCGGTTTAAGCGATAGCTCCATAGACGTCGATAATACCAATGATGCGTTGAGTCAAGTGGACAGTGAACTGCAAGCCGCAATTAGTAAAGCTAATGACAGCAATGGAAGTAAGGAAAAAGCGCAACAAGCTGTCGATGAAGCAAACAAAGCAAAATAGCATAGAATCTCTAAGATAGATTCGGTTTTCCCTGCAATAGTCGTGCTGCTTGAATAATTTTTTGAGTGTATAATAGAAAAACGAGTGAACATACGCTTATATTTTAGGAGCAATGTTTCCTTTCGCTGGGAACTATTTATAAAGAAAGGTATCTAGAAAATGAATCCTCTCTAGATACCTTTTTTATGTACTTAAGTAGGAAGATCGTTTTTTATGGTAGATTCAATCAAAATTGTTAAGGAAATTCTCTTGTATCAATAATCATTTTTTACAAAATTAAAGAATTTACACCTTAGAGATTTTGGCAGTTCAAGGCTACTCGTTTATTTTCTGAACGAGTAGCTTATTTTTGTATCTATAGAATCAGATACAACTCATTGTTCACTTAAAAATCAGATTTGTGAGTATTAGAACAGCTCATCAAAAGTGAACAGAAACTTAAAAGGTTTTGATCCTTTTTAGTTACTTATTTCATAACTCCTTAAGTAATTCAATAACTAGATCAAAAAGGTATTATTTCAGAGAACAGTAGAGTATACTCCATGGATTTTTTGCCGAATGAAATATACAAATCATTATTGGCAGCTAAATATGTTGCGCAAAAATAAATTTCGGATAATGGAATGTGCATTATGAAACTATTAAAAGAGTGTTCAGAAAATGACTAGTTTCTGGACCCTCTTTTTTTATGACAATTGAAGCACGTAGCTTTCGTTTTGTGTCTATTGATATACAAAATATTGTTCATTTAAAAAGAAAGTTTATAGAAATAGAGACACTTTAATTGTTGCGGAAAGAACATATGTAACAATACGTAACTACCGTTGCGTATTTTGTATTGTTTTTTGAACAAAATTCAACAAACGTAATGAAAGATGGGATTATCATTCAACCTATCGGTAAATCAAAAAGCTCCTCTAGAAAAAAAGTGGCGAGCGCTCAGATTATTTTTGACGGATTGCTAGAAGTTGATATTGAAAGCAATCAGAAAGTACATTGTACGTGTTAAGAGAGAAGGATTCTATAGAGCTGAGTTTATTAAATCAATTGTTCAATATATTTCAAGTGGGAAAGGAAATAATAAGACTGTTGATTATTATAAATGCTAATTTATAAAAATTAAGAAAGATCATTTTAATTTATTTTCCGGAAAACGCCTAATAAATCAGCATTTACAAGTCTGTTTTTGAATTTTTTTTTATTTTGTAGTTTTTTTTTGAAAAAAAGGCATTGACCTTAAACCTGGTTTAACCCGTATATTAATTTGTGAATTAAATATTTAATAATGAACTATCTCACTTTTATGAAATGAGGAAATTATATTGAAAACAAAGAAAGAACGAAAGAAACACGCAATCCGATGGATTCTATTTACGGTAATCCTAAGTCTTGGTTTTTTTTATCAAACAGGCTATGCAGATGAGGTGAATAATTTTTCGATTCAAGCGTTAGATGAGGATGGAAATGTAAATGCGCAAGGCTATTACCATTTCGACGGTCAGCCGGGAGAAAAACGTGAAGTTTCTATTAGGATTTATAATGCGTCTGATGTAGCAATTACGGTAAAAGCTGCGGTGAATCCCGCTTCCACCAATGAAAATGGTATCCCTGGTTATTTGGCAGAAGACACGTACGATGATTCATTAACGCATCGAATGGATCAATTGGTCAAGATTGACGAAGCAAAACGTACGATTCCAGCGTTAGGTTTTGTCACCATGAAAGTAGTAGTTTTATTCCCAGAAGAAGACTGGGCGGGAGACATTCTCGGAGGGATTCGGTTTACGGAAGAAGTTAAAAATATAAGCGAACAAACAGTAGTTCATGAAGTTGCGTACACCGTTGGTATTTTGTTAAACAAAAAAGACGGGGAAACAGTTGAAAATGACTTGCATTTACAAGACATTACAACAGGACAAAGAAATTATCGAAACTTTATTGAAGCTAACATTCAAAATAGTGCAGCATCGATTGTTCGCAATATGAGTGTTGAATCTACTGTGACTGAAAAAGGGGGGAAAGCAGCGATTTATACGTACGATGTCTACGATCTTCGCATGGCGCCCAATTCTAATTTTAATTTTGGTATACCAACGGGGGAACGACCCATAAAGGCTGGGGACTATGTTCTTAAAATGAGGGTAAAAGCAGATGGGAAGGAGTATCATTTTGAAGAAAATTTCACGATTGCCGCGTCAGAAGCCCGCCAGTTAAACCAAAGTGCAGTGAATATTGATGAGAGGACGCCTTATCTATCTTATCTGATTTTAGGGGGAATTGGACTTCTTATTCTCCTGATTATTGGCAGATGGATTAGAATTAATGGGAGAAAGAAGGCTGAATCGCTCTAAAAAAATGCTGGTTTATAGTGTTCATCCAGCTGAAACCGGAAGGGGAAAAATACTAAATCAATTGAGAATAAAGGAGAATAAGAAAGCAACACGTACGAACAAAACAAAGAAAAAACAAAAAAATTGGAGGATGAACAATGAAGAAAACAACAATCACAATAGCAGCAGCACTTTTAGCGGGAAGTATGGGACTAGGTACATTAATTAGTCAGGCAGCAGAAGTAGAGTATGAGGATGCGACGAACGCAAGGACAGAGGGAACGGTGATTATTTTAGAAAATGATTCATCTAATCCGGTGATTCCAGATCCAGAAAATCCAGGAGAAGAAGTAGATCCTGAAGTACCAGTTAACCCCCACCCAGGCCGACTAAGAATCAATTATGTTTCAAACTTTGATTTTGGTAAGATTCCGAATATTTCAAGTGAAATCGTTCAAGAGGCACGATTGGACCATATATTTTCTGGTACATCAGAAGAAGGACGGGTACCATTTGTCGCAACAGAAGATCGTCGTGGGAGTGATCGATTAGGCTGGGAGCTGCAAGTTTCACAGCCTAAACAATTGAGTGATGCAAGCGGACATGAGCTGCAAGGAGCAACGATCACCTTGAGTGGTCTGCGTTATGTGAATCCCACATCAGCTACGCCCATTGCGAATCAAAACGAGATTGTATTAGGAGAAGCCGCACAAACTTTGGCAACCGCCAATGCTTCACAGGGTGCCGGTGCATGGACACTAGCTCTGGGGAATGCGAATGCAGAAGGACAGACTGATGGCGTTGTCTTACGTATTCCAGCCAATACCACAAAAAATGATACGGCTTACTCAACTGCACTAGTTTGGGAGTTGGTCGCGGATCCAACAAACGCATCTGGAGAATAAGGGGATGTCCCCTATTCTCCAGTACAGAAACCAAAGAGAAAGGGATAGTCCAATGAAAAAAGTCTTACTTGTTTTTGTGTTGAGCCTAGTTCTATCAACTCATTTTTTATTTCCCGCGATCGTTGTGGCCACTGTGATCGAAGAGTCTACGAGTGAATCTGATTACGAAGAAGAGATCCAAGAAACTAGTAATAATCAGGAGCAGCAGGGAGAAGAATCGGAGACAGAATCAGATGGATCCTCTGATCAAACAAGTGCAAAAAATCTGGAAGAGTCATCAATTGAAGATACTGTCGAGGGAGTTATTGAAGATCAATTGCAAAGAAATCAAAGATTAACTAGCATTGTCACTAGCACAATAAGTGATTGGCACATAGATGAACCAATTCTAATCGCTACTATTAATATGGAACTTACGACTGCGTTTAACGGAGTGAATCCCGGAGCGTACAATGTGGCACGTGTTTATGGAATCAGTAATCAGTTTTCAAGATTTAGTGTTCGAGCGGTTGATGCGCATGGAAATGATATCAGTGCTGCCTTTTTTACGGACATTAGGTCTGATTATGTAGATTTTCGAACGAGAGCAGATAGTTCTCCAGGAAATGGTTGGATTACTCTTGAAATTTTTGGTTTTGTTAATAAACATGCGCCTGTAGATATTATCTTTGACGGTTTAGGAGGATATTTCGATTTTGGGGAACTTACTTTCGGAATATTTGTCGTAAATATGCGTGGCGATACGGTTAGAAGAGAACCGGATGTGACATCCAGTACACGTTTAATGGCCTTGGGGGGAATACTCAATGTAACTCATATTGATGAGTCTGGAAAGGAGATAGGTGATGCTGAGTCAAATCTTGGGATGCCAGGGGCGGAATATACAACAGAGGCTTTAAATTTGGACGAATTTTATCTTCTAGAAATCAGAGGTGAAGCTTCTGGAAACTATATTTTAGGAAGAGTCATCGAAGTGACCTATGTTTATGCGAAGAGTGCATTGACAGCAGAAGTTGTGCCTCAAACAATTGATTTAGGTGGTCGATTGACGGAAAGTCAGCTTACCCAGGCCATAACCAATGTTTCGCTTAATGGAGGCTTGTTATCAAGTGATGAGTATACCCTTAATATAAATAAATCTCCAGATACGAGTATTGTCGGAACAACAACCAGTGCTTCTGTAGTATTAAACCATAACAGAACTAGTCAACAATTAATACTCGAGATACCAATTACAGTTACTTTCGGAAACGCCATAAGATTCAGTGGGTTTAATGACTATAGTGCTGGGATCTACACTTGGCATTCCGACATTGGAATTATCACTGCTCGAAGAGGAACGACAAGCACGACAGGAAATGTACACAACAATTTTTCTGGTATTTATTATAACTTTAGCATACATGATTTAGGTGATAACACGCGGCGTGTCATAGGCACTGATACGTTGACCTATTCGTATGATGTAAGAGGAACTCAAACGATTGCTTCAGCTGTTTCTGACTTTGGGAACGGTTTTGGGGAGACAAATGCTAAAGTTGGCGATATTGTCGAAGTCTATCATCGTGAACCTACACGACTCAGAAAATATGACGCCCCCCATTCTGAATCTGAAAGAGTAAATAGCTTGAATAATCGTGCATATTTTGAATTGACAAGTAATGGATACAGCCTATTGACATTTGATCGAGCACACCCAAATCCTACCACTATTCAGTTAGGAATGTCTGAAAAAGAATTGGAGGCAAACATATCAAAATATTTAGATCTTTCTGACACCAGTCATGTCTCGATTAGCGGTTTTCAAGAATATCCCGATACATCCAAAATCGGACAAGTAGTCGGAATTATTCGTGTTGAAGAACGTTTGAGTACTGGGAAATTTATTCTACGTGATTATGAAGTGCCTTTTACGGTTGAACCAGGTCGGTTGGAGCTGGCTAATGTAACGAATGGAAATTTTAATTTTGGAATCATTGAGCAATCAAGCCGCCATCAAGAGGTAGCGGCCAAGGGTGAACACGCACCAACCATTACGATTGATGATTACAGCAATACTACGCAATGGTCCATTTTTGTTTCTGCTAGTCCATTTGTGAATTCAGAAAAGCAAGTGTTGACTGGGGCAACGATGATACTCAAAGATTTAAGTGTCCAAGAAACGGTCCATACGGGGTTAACGGTTCCGTCAAAAGACATTGTATTGAGCCACACTCCGAAGTTAGTTGGGGCAATGAGCAATCCCAATGAATTATATGAAGGAGAACACGGTACAACAGAGATTCAAATTGGGGAAGTAATGAATGGATCTTTGACAGGCGTTCAATTGAGATTGCCGGCGAATACGCCAGTGGATGATGGGACGTATCGCTCAGTGATCACTTGGGAACTAGTGGGTGATCCTACGTTGGGAGGAAGCGAATGAAGAAAATACTAATCGTACTCTTTTTCAGTATAATTTCTCTTTATATGAATTATTCAAATTCTTTGCCAAGCGTAGAAGCATCTACTTATGAGAATCAAGCGGGGGTACAATTTTATCAGAGAGAAGAGACAGTAAGTTCTGAACAAAATGAATTAGATAGTCAACCATCAGAAATAGATATTCAGAAGAGTCTGCCACAAACAGGAGGAGTAATTTCTTCAATGAGCTTTTTGGGAGGCAGCGTAATCTTAATAGTTTGGTTAATAAAAAAGAAAGAAAAGACAAGTTGATTTTTTTCGGTACTATATGTTTTGGTGTTTAACAATATGAAAAAATATAATAGAAACATATAGTACCTTAATATCTTAATAATAAGCAATTAAAGTAACGTAGTAGTTTTAACATCATTTTATAAAGGAATATCTTGATAATCGAGAAATAATAGATTGCAAAAGTGTAGTGTTTAGGAAATCATTCCTACGATAAATAATACTACATACATGATGAAACTTTGGGAATGATTACTTAGAAAATGTTCATTTTAATCCCTCTGCTTTGATTGTTTTCATAGATAATGATCAGTTACAGAAGCCAAAAAAAGTAGTAGTCAATAGGCCGATTATTTTCTAAACCTCCGACGATGTACTGTGCGACTACACTGGAGTAATCGGCAGAATCTTGTATATCATCCAATAACTGATTCAAGTTATTTTCACTATAGTCGTATCTATCAACAGTTAACGCCCCACCAAAGTATATTTCACTTGATTCCGCAAGGAGATCTTTAGGAATAGTGTTATTGGGAATGTCTATAATGCCAATTTCTTCTGTTATGGTATCAAAATGATCTCCAGTAAATAATAATAAAAAATTTGTTGGATTATTTAATAAAGAAGAAATGTGTTCTTTTTTGTAAAGATCAAGAGGTTCAAATTTCGAAAAAGGAAACTCTAGATTTAGGTTTTTCTCTCCGTTTAAACAATGATTGATATGAGCAATATCCTTTATTCTTGTATTAAGTATTTTTGATACAGCATTTAATTGTTTGATCCAGTTGTCAACGGTAATAAGAGTATTGTTTAATATTTGGTTTCTTTGATCCAAATCACCATTTAAATGAAGGGTTAGATCGGTAATGGGAATTTCTAAGTTTCTAAAAAAAGTAATATCAACTAACTGTAATATAGAATGAGCATCAAAATATCTGTAGTTATTCTCTTCGTCTCTACTCAACGAAATTAGTTGTTTTTTTTCCCAAAACCGTATAGTTGAAGGTTCAATATTGAATAGATTAGCAATTTCCGTTATCGTTCTTTTTTTATTTGAGATAACAATTCCTCCTCTTTTTTGTAACTTATAGAGATATATAAGTAGTAGAACACATCATCTTCGACTTTGAAATTTGATTAAAGTAATCTTAACTTTCTAAAATACTATAAACAAATAGACCATATTCTTCAACTCTATTTAAAAGAATAGTAATGCATTATTTTAATTCTATCAACTAATCAGTCAGGACATTATGAAAGTAAAAACGCAATTCTTCTATTTTGTATAAATCACCAACTGTTGATTTTGAAGGTTTAAAAAATCAACAAATTCGTATTTTGAAATAAAGCGAAGGGTAGTATTAATGAGGTATAGATTCAAGGGGAATTAATAAGCTGTAGTAGGAAATGAATAAAGAAACTCATTTTCTATAAAAAAAGCATTGTCATTGAATTGAGCTTTCTTACCTAAGGATAAATAAAAATTTACAAATACTTAAAGGTTCTTCCAATCCACTTAGATTATAGATCTTATAGTACTTGGCATTTGGATAACGAGTGAAATATCAGTTATTTATTAAGAGGACGATTGCTTTTTAAAAACTAGACCTCAAACCAACTTTAATGTGTATAGTTCAGCGCAACAAACAACTTGCGTTTTTCTTTTAATTTTCAAATAGGTCATTGTTCACCTGTAAAGGAAGCATCTTCTTTCAGAGGCTTTCATCTAGGGAAAAACAATAAATGAAACCGGCTTATAGTATTGATTTCATTTTGGAAAGGACGAAAATTATGATCGAAATCAGTAATCTATCTGAATATATCAAAGAATTTCAATTTGAAGAAAAGCAGTTAAAAGCACATCCGTTGATAAAAAATTATATTGAAAATCAAGTTCAAAAATTAAAAGAATTGATAGAAGCATTAACGTCCGCGAATTTTTGGATTGATATTCCAATAATTATGGGAATAGATTCTAAGTTAGTATTATTACGAGAACTCATTATCACTATTGAAGATTTTGATTTTTCAGACGAAGAAGTGTTAAAAATAGTAGAACAAGATTATCCATACTACAATAAAGAATTATGTGGATATAAATTGAATGATGTAACTAGCCATTCACTAATTTTTAAAATAAAGTGATCTGGAAAAAGAATCAAGGAAAAGTAGTCTTTTATAATATATTTTGAAGTCAGGTATGGAATCCTATGAAGACGTAATAAAATTTCTAACCGAACGATAGAGGACAGACGTGAAAAATTGCGAGAAGCTAAACGTGCTTATTGAATCCTATGCACTTACCAACTATGACACGGGAAAAGCAGAATTGGTCAAAGGTAATGCAGAAATGATCTATCTTATCATGAATCTGGGCATCTCTTCGACGTTTGGTCCACATCGGGAAGACTTTCACTAACTATCATTTAACAAAGATAGAAACTTTCATTCTTTAAATTTTGTTCTGGGGTTGTTAAAAAACAAAGAGGAACTATTATTACATAATACCAAGTATCTTATAAAAATAATGATTATTTTTGGTTGAAGGAACTCTGTCCTTGCTTGAAAAGTATTTACTATAGAATACATTATTACTACAATAGATGAGATATAAAAATAGGTGGTTAAAAAAATACCACGATGGAGTTGGCAGATGAAAAAGAAAATTTTTTCCTACATATCTTTGGCAAGTTTAATAGTACCTTCTTTTTTTGTTCCCATTGTGAATGTTCGATCAGATGAGCAACAAGAAAGTGTAGCACAAGCAACTAATGAAGAATCTGAAAATATGAGTAATTCGATTACAACGCTGGATTCTTCAACAACGCAAAGTGAATCTTCTGATACTTCGACAGAAGATAATAATGAATCCACGGAAGAAACAACAACGCAAAGCTCTTCTAACAACGCAAAATATTCTGGCGAAGATCAGGGGAATAGCCAAGTTGAAAATGAGACGACAAGTCAAAGTTCTGCAAATCCATCTGAGGTCGCAGTAAATAATGATCAAGAAGATTTTGCAGCTTGGCTTCCGGATCCAGCACTACAATCCGTAGTTGCTAAATCTTTAGGTATAGATGTGTCCGAAATCACGAAGGAACAGATGAGCAAACTTCAGACTCTCTATATCTACGCTGCAGATTCCGCTATTGCTGATTTGACAGGCTTGGAATATGCAACAAATCTATCATCATTTTATATGAGCGGCCAAAATCAGGTTACTGACTTTTCCGTTCTCACTTCGTTAAATAACTTAGTTTATGTATATTTGATGGGTGCTAATGTAACGGATGATAATGTACCAAACTTTGGTGCCAATTTAACTAGATTAAATCTTAGTTCCGCAAATGTAACCGATGCTGTATTTTCAAAAATAGTTAATATGAAAGGACTAGAGTCGCTAAGTTTCGAGTCCAATATGAATATTACGACAATTGCACCTCTGGTTGCATTACCAAATCTAACAGAATTAAGAATACAGTTCTGTGGCGTGACAGATTTTACTGTGATAAATGAGTTTCCCAAATTATCAAACTTAGCTGCTTATGGCCAAAACACAGGAAGAAATGATGCGATTACTTCATTATCTGCAAAAGAGTTAAATTACGATCCCGATAATCAATCATTTTTTGTTCCATTTTCCATTATGCCTAATCGTTTAACAAATTTTGATGGATATCAGCCTCCTTTTACAAAATCGAATAGTACTAGT
>Ga0308165_1002511_pt1 | contig 21589 bp, 13 predicted proteins | sample PhyWR2_FD_201032 | JGI IMG/M metagenome (GOLD analysis project Ga0308165, IMG submission 201032) | Phyllosphere microbial communities from UC Gill Tract Community Farm, Albany, California, United States - DLSLW.R2 | ecosystem: Host-associated > Plants > Phyllosphere > Unclassified | place: USA... | reverse complement strand
TATGACAACTATCCCCAACCGGGCGGAGATGCACCGCATCATCGCCAGCGCCCACGACTGCGGCGTTACGCTGTTCGATACCGCCGAAGCCTATGGCCCTCACGAAGACGAGCGTATCCTGGGCGAAGCGGCGCAGTCGTTCCGCAACCGCATCGTCATTGCATCGAAATTTGGATGGAACGTCGATCTGGAAACAGGCGAACGCCGGCCCGGCCTGAACAGCCGACCGGAACACATCAAGCTGGCGGTCGAAGGTTCCCTCAAGCGACTGCGGACGGACCGCATCGACCTTCTCTACCAACATCGTGTCGACCCTGCCGTGCCGATCGAAGATGTCGCCGGGGCGGTCAAGGATCTGATGGCCGAGGGCAAGGTACTGCACTGGGGTTTGAGCGAGATGGGGCTGGGCACCCTGCGCCGCGCCCATGCCGCACTGCCACTCACCGCGGTACAGAGCGAATACTCGATGCTCTGGCGCGGACCGGAAGCGCAAGTCCTGCCACTTTGCGAGGAACTGGGCATCGGTTTCGTTTGCTGGAGCCCGCTGGGCGTAGGTTTCCTGACGGGTGCGATCGACGGCCAGACGGCTTATGCCGATGGTGACATCCGCAAGAATGAAACGCGCTTCGCCAAGGAGAACGTCACGGCGAACCTCGCTCTGGTGACCCTGCTGCGAAGCTGGGCGGACCGCAAGCAGGCAACGCTGGCACAGATCGCGCTGGCCTGGCTGCTGATCCAGCGACCGTGGATCGTCCCGATCCCCGGTACGACGCAAATGGCGCACATGATGGAAAATGCGGGTGCTGCCGCAGTCCGCTTCACGCCCGCAGAAGCAGCCGAACTGACCGCCGCCGTCTCGGCAATCGCCGTCAAGGGTGAGCGTTTGCCGCCTGCCGTGCAGGCATTTTCCGGTGTCGAAGCACCGCCGAGGACAATGTGAGCACCGCTGCCTGAGCGCAGGCGTCGATGTTCGATACTCGGACCGTAGTTGCCTACCTCACGCGATCCGGGGGCGCCAGGCAGGCGCCCCCTCCGGTGCCGGATCAGTCGCCGCAGGCGTTCATCGGCATGCTTACATAGTCGAGCTTCACGTCCGACAGCGACACGGCCAGCGGAGCGCTCGCACTGAGCACGAAGGGCGCGGTGATCGCGGCCATGTTCGCGCCGCGGCTGGCGAAGCACTGTAGCGGCACGGCGATGCGGGCCCATTCGCCGGGAGCCGCGCGGGCAAGAGTGGCTCGGATCGGCACCGAAGTGGTCTTGCCGCCGCTTTCGATGCCCAGCATCACCGGTCCGGTGGGCTTGGCATCGACGCGGTATTCGAAGACCAGGCTGATTTCGCCGTTGCTCTCGCGCGAGAGGTCGATGGCGCGGGGCGCGGTCACGGCGACCCGGCCGGCTTGGGGGCCTGAGCCTGACCATGTGAAGCGCAAGGCATCCTCCTGCGCGCGGCGGTCCACGCCGATCTGGGTGACGGTCTGCGTGTCGATGGACCATCCTGCGGGAACGCGGCCCTTGCCGTAGAAGACGCCGGGCGTCGTCTCGGCCATGCCGGCGGGACGCGCTTCGTCCAGTTGCGCCACTTTGCCGGGCGCTGCGTAGGACAGGCCGTAGCCGAAGGCGAATAGCGGATCGTACCCGGCGTCGCGGCGGTTGAGGACGTATTGGTCGGGCCGCTTGGGCCAAGAGAAGCTGAGCTTGCCCCGGAAGTCGTGGGCCGGTTTGCTGTCCGCCCCCGCGAACAGCACGTCGGCAACGCCGCCGCCCTCGCTGCCGGGCAGGAAGGCTGCCACGAAAGCGTCGGAGGCGTTCATTTCGGCATTCACCCATAGCGGGCGGCCCGAGAGGAATACCGCAACGACCGGGATGCCCGCTGCCTTGAGGCGGCGCAGTGTTTCCAGATCGGACTTGTCGCCGGGGCTATATTCGAGATTGGGAATGTCGCCCTTGAATTCGGCATAGGGCTGCTCGCCGAACACGACGATGGCGGCGTCCGGCTTGGCGGTGAACTTGCCATCCGGCGCGTAAGTGGCAGTGCCGCCGCCGGCCTTCACGGTCTGCTCGATGCCCTTCCAGATCGAGGTCGCATTGGGGAAGGCCGAGTTGGGCAGGTCCGCGCCCTGCCACGTGATCGACCAGCCGCCCGCCTGCTGGCTGATGCTGTCCGCCGCGCTGCCGACGACCAGGATGTTGGCGGCGGGTTTCAGGGGCAGCACCCCGTCGTTCTTGAGCAGCACCATGGATTCGCGCACGGCCTCACGCGCGATCGCGCGGTGCTGCGGCGAGGCGATGACATCGAACTTGGCCGCGAAGGCGCGCGACGATGGCCGTCCGCGATCGAACGTTCCGGCGCGCAGCTTCACGCGCAGGATGCGCCGCACCGCATCGTCGAGCCGCGCGCCAGTTATGGTGCCGGCCCTCGCTTCGGCCAGCGTGTTGTCGTAAAGTTGCTTCCAGCCGGGGCCGGAATACATGAACATGTCCAGCCCGGCGTTGATCGCCTGCGGGCAATCCTCGTTGCTGCAACCCTTGACCTGGCCGTGGCTGTTCCAGTCGCCCACGACGAAGCCGTCGAAGCCCATGCGCTCCTTCAGGACGCCGGTGAGCAGGCTTTTGTTGCCGCTCATCTTCTCGCCGTTCCAGCTGGAGAAGCTGGCCATGACCGACTGCGTGCCCGCCTCGATCGCGGCCGGATAGCCGCCCAGATGGACATCGCGCAGCACTGTTTCGGGCACCCGCGTATCGCCCTGGTCGCGCCCTCCGGTGCCGCCGTCGCCCAGGAAATGCTTGGTCGTGGCGATGAGGTGGTTCGGCGCGAGGAAGTCTTTCGTGCCGACCTTGCCCTGCACACCCTCTATCATGGCGCCGGCATAGTCGGCGGCGATCTGTGGTTCCTCGGAATAGCTTTCGTAAGTACGGCCCCAGCGGTCGTCCCGCACCACTGCGAGGGTGGGCGCGAAGGTCCAGTCGAGTCCGGCTGCGGCGGTTTCCAGCGCGGTCACTTCGCCGATCTGGCGGATCAGGTCGCGATTGCGCGCGGCGCCAAGGCCGATGTTGTGGGGAAACAGGGTGGCGCCGACGATGTTGTTGTTGCCGTGGACCGAATCCGTACCCCAGATGATCGGGATTTTCGGGCGGCTGTCGCTGCGGGTCATCGAGGCGTCGTAGAATTCGTCCGCGAGTTGCAGCCACTTGGCCGGGGAGGCATATTCGTCGTCATAGGGGCCGCTGTTGCCGCCGTTAAGGATCGAGCCCAGCTTGTAGGTCACGACGTCTGCAGGCTTGATCGAGCCGATATCGACCTGGATGATCTGCCCGACCTTGTCCTCGATCGACATCGCGGCAAGCAGCGCGTCGATCTTTTTCTCGACCTTCGGATCGCGGCTGGGGCGGGCGCGGACTTTTGGCCAGATGGCAGGGTTGGCGATGGAAGCCGCGGGCTGGTCTGCCGATGCGCCTTGCGCCAGTGCAGCGCCCGCCGCCCCCGTCAGCGTCAGGGTGAGGATCAGGAGGGAGGCGCTCGATCGGGTGGTTTTCATGGTCGCTCCTGTGCGCCGCAAAGCTGCGGCGGCGCGTGTGGAATGTGAGGGGGATAGGCGCGCATGTCACGCAGCGCGCGCAGGATCGGGCCGGTCATGACCGTCGTGACGACGGCCATGACGACCAGTATCGTAAACATCGATCGGGGCAGGAAGCCCAGATCGTAGCCGACGTTGAGCACGATCAGCTCCATCAGTCCGCGCGTGTTCATCAGCGCGCCGAGGGTGAGGCTTTCATGATGGGTGAAGCCGTTGGCCCGCCCGGCGCAGTATACCGGGACGATCTTGGCCAGCACGGCGATCAGGCAGACGGCGGCCAGCCAGACCAGTTCCGGGCCGAAGGAAAGGCCCAGCAGATTGGTGCGAAGGCCCGTGAAGGTGAAGAAGATCGGCAGGAAAAAGACCAGCACGAACTGACCGACTTGCGCGTTCCAGGCCCCAACAAGCGGGCGATGGCGATGAAACAGCAGGCCGGCGGCGAAACCGCCGAAGATCGCGAAAATGCCCAGCGAAAACGTGCAGACCGCCAGCGCGAAGATCACGATCAGCAGGACCGCCAGGAGATGGGGAGGGATGCTGCCGTCTTTCAGGGGCAGGCGGGCGACCAGCCGGTCGCACAGCGGTGCCGCCACGAAACGCAGTGCGGCCAGAAACACCGCAAGGCCGCCCAGATGCACGGCCAGATAAGCAACGGAAAGCTGGGCTGCGGCGAACGCGGCAATCCCGGCGAGCAAAATCCAGCCGACCACATCGTTCACTGCGGCAGCGGAAATGGCGACGATGCCCACGTCGCTGCGCGTCAGCCCGTATTCGCCAAGGATACGGCCGAGGATCGGCACGGCGGTGATCGCTATGGCCACGCCGCAGAACAGGCTGTAGACAAGCGGGTCTACACCCGGCGCCAGGCTGGAGGCAGAAAGCTGGCCAATGCCGATCCCGGCAAGGAACGGCGCGAGGATCGAGGCGAGGGCCACGGAGATCGTCGTTCGTTGCAGACGAGGTATCTTCAGGCGGCCAAATTCGAACTCGCTGCCGATCTGGAACATCAGCAGGATCAGGCCGATCTGGCTCAACACCGTGACGGCAGGCTCCGGCTTCGCCCCGAACAGGGCGAGGGAGGCGTTAGGAAAGAAATGCCCGAACAGCGACGGGCCAAGCAGCAGCCCGGCGACGATCTCACCCACCACGCCGGGCTGGCCCATGCGCCGGAACAGCCCGTGCATCACCCGCGCCGCGCCGATCATCACGATCAGTTGCAGCAGCACTGTAAACAGCAGCATCTCGGTCTGGTGGGTGGACCCGGTCATGGCGTGTCGGCGCGCGGGATCAGGGCCGCGCCGAGCGGGCGTCCAGCGTTGCCGTGCCCTTCAGCGCAGCATCACCGGCAAAGTGGCCCACCACCACGGGATAGGCGCCCGCATCGACTTTCCAGCCCGGCGCGGCTTCATCGAAACGGGCGATCACGCGCGGATCGACTGTGACGGAGACATGGCGCGTCTCGCCCGGTGCAAGGCTGACTTTCTCGAAGCCGGCAAGGCGGTAGGCGCGGGTTCCGGCTGCGCTTTTCGCCTCGACATAGACTTGCGGGACATCGGCGCCCGCGCGTTTACCGGTATTGGTGACGTCGAAGCCGACGGTCAGCCCCGCGGCGCCTTCGATTTTCAGGTTTGCATAGCTGAAGCGAGAGTAGGTCAGCCCGTAGCCGAAGGGGAACAGCGGTTTGCGCTGCCTTGCGGCATACCAGCGATAGCCCACCTCGGCGCCTTCGGGGTAATCGACGGCGAAGTGCGCCACGCCGCCGCTCATGCCGTAGACAGTCTTGTCACCGGCGCTGCGGCGTGCGTCAGCGGCGTGCAGTTCGGCAAGGCCCGCCGGTTCGCTGCGAGGGGCCTGATCCACGCTTGCGGGGAAGGTGATCGGCAGGCGGCCGGAGGGATTGACTTCGCCCAGCAGGATTCGGGCAATCGCCTCGCCGCCGCGCTGGCCGGGATACCAGGCCGACAGGATGGCGGGCACGCGGTCTACCCAGGGCATCAGCACCGGCCCGCCGCTTTCGAGCACGACCAGCGTTTTCGCATTGGCGGCGGCGACGGCATCGATCAGCGTGTCCTGATTGTCGGGCAGGGCCATGCTTTCGGGATCCTGCGCCTCGGTTCGCCAGGCCCAGGCGAAGACGATCGCCATGTCGGCGCCGCGAACTGCTTTGGCCGCTGCCTTCGGATCGCTGCCGTCGAGGTAGGTCACGCTGGCCTGCGGCGCCAGCGCGCGGATCGCCTGAAGCGGGGAGGATGCGTGCCAGGTGATCCGCGCGAAGGAGGCGGCCGCGCCCTTGGTCAGGGGAATCTCCACCGGCGCGCCGCCCACCGAGCGGACCTGCGATGAGCCGCCGCCCGACAGCACCCCGACATCGGCATGGGCGCCGATCAGGACGATCTTCTTCGCGGTTTTGGCCAGCGGCAACAGGTCGCCCTTGTTCTTGAGCAGGACGATGCCTTCCTCCGCCGCGCGCTGGGCAACCTTTGCATGAGCGGCATAATCGATCGGCTGGGCACTGTCCGGCACGGGCTTGTCCATCAGGCCGCTGTCGATCACCCCGAACAGGATGCGCCGGACCATGTCGTCCAACCGCGCCATCGGCACGCTGCCGTCCTTGACGGCGCCAGCGAGGGCCTTGTCGAAGTACATCGCATCGTCCAGTTCCTGACCGGAATCCTGGTCGAGCCCGTTCATCGCCGCTTTCTGTGTCGAATGGACTGCGCCCCAGTCGGACATGACCCAGCCCTTGTAGCCCCAGTCCTGCTTCAGGACGGTGTTCAGCAGCCAGTCGTTCTCGCAGGCATAATCGCCGTTGACCTTGTTGTAGGCGCACATGACCGAGGCGGGTTTGCCGATTTCGATGGCGATCTGGAATGCCAGCAGGTCGCTTTCGCGAAGCGCGGCCCTGTCGATCCGCGCGTCGAGCACGGTGCGGCCAGTCTCCTGCGAATTGAGCGCGAAGTGCTTGATGGTCGAGACGATGGCGTTGCTCTGCACGCCCTTGATATGTTCGCCCGCCATGACGCCAGCGAGCAGGGGGTCTTCGCCCAGATACTCGAAATTGCGGCCGTTCCAAGGATCGCGGGTCAGGTTGACGCCGCCGGCAAGCAGGATGTTGAAGGTTTTTGCGCGCGCTTCCGCACCGATCATCGCGCCGCCTTCATAGGCCAGGCGCGGGTTGAAGGTGGCGGCGGTGGCGATGCTGGCGGGCAAAGCGGTGGCGACGTCGCCCTTGCGCTGCTCCACCTGGTTGGCCACGCCGAGGCTGGCGTCGCTTTCGCGCAGGGTTGGGATGCCGAGCCGGGGGATGCCGGGGACGTGCCCGGCAGACGGGATCATCGCGATCGGCGGCTGCGGCTTGGCAAGGGGCGGGAAATAGCTGTGCACCAGCTGGAGCTTCTCCTCCAGCGTCATCGCCTTGACCAGCGCGTCTGCCCGCGCCTCAGCTCCGGGTTCGGAAGACGGCTGCGCGGCGGGGGCTGCCTGCTGCTGTGCAAAGACGGGCGCGGCAAGCGATGCCCCTGTCATCAGGGCGGCGATCAGGGCGGCGTGCTTGGGAAATCTCATCGGGAAACCTTGCTGGGCTGGATGCCGGTGCGGGCGTGGTAGTGGTTCAGGAGCGCGCGGTGATCGGGCAGGCCGCCGCGCGCGCCGGCATGGGCTGTGCGCACCCGGGCGAAAACTTCGTTCGCCTGCGCCGCGCCGGGATAGCGGGCCGCGCCGAGGTTTGTCTCGAAACCCATGCCGTAGAGGATGTAGTGGTAACTGGGCGGCAGGAACGTCTCGAGGTCGACCACGAAATCGAACCGCGAGGGCGGGCGATGGCGCCACTGCGCCAGCATGTCGCGCAAGGGTTCGGGAATGGTCGCAGGGTCTGCATTGTCGCGCCAGTATGCGGTGTCGGTGCGCCGGGTGATGCAGTAGTGCAGTTTGAGGAAATGGACGATCCGCTCGAACCGCGCGCTCATCAGCCGGTTGAAGCTGCGCGCGGCGGCGTCGCGGGCATCGCGGTCGCCGCTCGCGAGAACATTGGGCCCAAGAAATTCGCCGACCATGCGCAGCGCTGCTTCGATCAGCATGATCCCGGTCGATTCTAGCGGCTCGAAGAACCCGGCGGACAGGCCCACGGCAACGCAGTTGCCGATCCACTGGCGCTGACGATAACCTGTTTCAAAGCGTAGCTGGCGCGGGCTCAGCGCGTCGGCCTGCGGACCGACATAACAGCGCAGCGTCGCCTCGGCTTCGTCGTCCGAGCAGTGGCGGCTGGAATAGACGTAGCCGATGCCGCGCCGCTCGGTCAGGCCGATGTCCCAGGTCCAGCCGGCCTCGTGCGCGGTTGCTAGCGTATAGGGGCGTACCGGGGCGCCGGGCTGGGCATAGGGCACTTGCATCGCCAGCGCGCGGTCGTTGAACAGGCTGCCTGCGCACGATGTGAAATCCGCGCCCAGCGTCTGCCCGATCAGCAGGGCGCGAAAGCCTGAGCAGTCGAGGAAGAAATCGCCCGGGACGGTGCGGCCGTCGGCCAGTTCCAGCGCGGCTATGTCGCCATCGGCCTTGCGCTGTACGGCGGCAACAGTGCCTTCGATCCGCTCGACCCCGGCGGCGATGGATATTTCGCGCAAGTAGTCTGCAAAACGGGCCGCGTCGAAATGATAGGCGTAGTTCATAGGGCCGGAGAAGTCGGGGTCTTCGGGGCGCTTGGGCGCGCGCCCGGCGCGGATCACCTGCTCCTGTACGGTGACTGCATCGGCCCAGGAAGGGCGCTGCGGGCTGGTATCGGCCAGCCAGTGCGGCAGGAGCGCCTCGTCCTCGCCGCCGATGGGCATGTTGAAGGGGTGGAAATAGCTGTCCTTGCCCGTGGCCCAGCCTTCGAACAGGACGCCCTGCTTGAAGGTTGCATCGGCGCGCACGAGGAACTCGGCCTCGCTGATGCCCAGCCCGGCGAGGGTTGAGCGGATCGTCGGGAACGTACCTTCCCCCACACCGATGATGCCGATCTCGCTGGATTCCACCAGCGTGATGCCCGTCATCTTCAGCGTGCGGGAAAGATGGGCGGCGGCCAGCCATCCGGCCGTGCCGCCGCCCAGTATGACGACACGACAGGAGGAGGGATTGTCGATCGTCATACCTTGCGCCTCTCTAGAGCAACGGAAATTCAACTTCTCGAATAATTCGGCTGTCCAAATTTCACACCGTCACCCTGAACTTGTTTCAGGGTCCATTCTGCCATTCATACTGCCGTTTGATCGGATGGATGGATCCTGAAACAAGTTCAGGATGACGGTATTTATGCGGCAACAACTCTGAATTTCGATTGGTCCTGGCTCAGCTTCAGAAGTTTGCGCGGGCGCGCACACCCCAGGTACGCGGCGACTGAAGGTTGGACAGGAACACCGGGTCGTAGCGCGGTGCGCCGAATGCGCTGGCATTCGTGCGGATATTGCCGTTCTCGATGTTCTGGATGAACGCCTCGACCGTGTAGTTCTGGTCCGCTGACGTGAAACGCAGCGATGCGTCCGAACGGAAGTAAGCCTTCTGGCGGTCCCAATCGGTGCCATTGGTGCCGCGATCAGGCATATTGTCTGCGGGGTCGTTTACGTTGACGAAGGGGTTGGCGTCGCCGTTGAAGTAGCTCAGCCAGCTCTTGGTTTCGTAGTGCGTGGTGAAGCGCGGCGTGATGGTGGCTCCGCTCGCCAGCTCGAAGTCGTGCTCGTAGCTGATGCTGGCCGAGAAGCGCGGGGCATGGGCCAGTTCGTTGCCCTGGAGCTGCGCGATCGAGGACGCCTTGCCGCCGTCGTAAAGCCGCCCATCGACGCTCTCCAGATATTCCAGCTTGGTCTTCTGCAGCGTGCCGGAGAACTGCAGGCGGTCCGCATTGGTCAGATTGGCGTTGAGTTCCGCTTCGAGACCGTAGGCCTTTGCGCCCTTGGCGTTCTGGGTGACGATCTGGCTGCGCACCACGTTGCCTTCGGCGTCGCGGAAGGTGACGGCCTGGTTGACCTGATATCCCTTGAAGTCGGAATAGTAGGCCGCCAGGTTCAGCGTCACGCGGCGATCGAGGAAGCGGGTCTTGAGGCCGACTTCGTAGTTGGTCAGCGATTCCGGGTCGGTCAGGCCGGCGTTATCCTGAATGTTGCCCGACTTGAAGCCGGTGGAAAGACTGGCATAGCCCAGCGTATCGGGTGCCAGGTCGGCGTCGACACGGGCGAGGTAGGTCAGCTTGTCCCACTTGCCCTTCACGTCGTTGTTGGAAATGCCGAAGCCGGGCAGCAGGGCGACCAGTTCGGCGGCGCTCGCGCCGGGATAGGCGCCGAAGATGCCGCCCTGGCAGGCACCGCCGGGGGCGGAATCCGCCGCCGAGCAGCCATCGCCCGAGAACGTGACGTTGCGGCCACCGATGTCCTGCTTCTTGTCCGAGGTGTAGCGCAGGCCGCCGGTCACGCGCAGCCAGTCGGCGGCATGCCATACGGCCTGACCGAACGCGGCGCGGCTGTCGATCTGGCGATTGGCCTGGATGAAGCTGCCGGCCCAGCTGAAGGTGCCGTCGCGGTAGCCGTTGCGCTGGTCGATATCGAAGCGGATCTTGTTCTTTTCGTGGCTGTAGTAAGCGCCCAATATCCAGTCGATGGCCTGTTCGCCGGTCGACTTCAGCTGGACCTCATGGCTCTGGAAGTCATAGCGCGAGGACAGCGTGCGGTTTTCGTTGAAGGCGCCCAGCGGGAGGTCGTTGCCGTCGGCATCCACCAGTCCGGTCGGGGGCAGGGCGCCCGCATCGGCGTCGGTCCGGGTGCTGCCGCCGATGCGCGACCAGCCGGCGATGTAGCTGAGCTGGATGCCGTCGGTCAGGTCGTAGTTCATGGTGCTGCGCGCGGCGACCGAGTAGCGGTCGGTATCGGGCGCGGTGTCGGAAAGTGTCGACCAGCGCCTGGTGCCTGGGCGGGGCGTCTGCAACAGGCCGATCACCGGCGCGCCGTTATCGAGGAAACCTTCGCCCGAAAGGTTCCAGCTGAACCGGTCGCTCGGCTGCCACAGCATCGAGACGCGGCCTGATTGCTGGTCGGCGGCGTAGTACTTCTTGCCGGTGGTGACGAAGGCCGACTTGTTGATGCCCGCGATGTCCGGGGCGGGCTGGAAATCGGCATATCCTTCGTGGCGGTCGCTGACGAAGGCGACGCGGAAGGCCAGGGTGTCGGTCACGGGAATGTTGATCGCGCCGCGCACGCCGAAGCGGTCGTAATTGCCGGCGGTCAGTTCGACGTTGCCTTCGAACTTGCCCAACTTCGGCTTGGCCGAGATCAGGCTGAGCGCGCCCACGGTGGCGTTGCGGCCGAACAGCGTGCCTTGCGGGCCGCGCAGTACTTCGACGCGCTCCATGTCGTACATCAGCACCGAGGCACCCTGCGAGCGGGGCGAATAGATCCCGTCGATGTAGATGGCCACTTCGGGGTCGGCGACTTCGGTATAGGCGCTGTCGTTGCCGATGCCGCGCAGGGTCAGCAGCACGGCCGACTGGTCGCCCTGCTGGTTGAACTGGAGCGAGGGCACGAAGCGGGCAAGGTCGGTGACGTCCTTCACCTGGTTCTTGTTTAGCGTATCCTGGCTGAAGGCCGAAACCGCGATCGGGGTCGATTGCAGCGTGGTTTCGCGGCGGGTCGCGGTGACGATGATGTCGCCATCGGATGCAGATTGCGGCGCGGCCTGCGGTGTGGCGGCATCCTGTGCGTGCGCTGCGGATACGGAAAATAGGCAAGTCGCAAGCGCTGTGCTCGCGACGAGTGCGTACCTCGTCATGGTCATCCTCCCAGATGCGTCGTGTTGTCGCAGTGCAAAGACCAAATCCTGACATCGTTGTCAATGTGTGATTTGACATCGATGTCAAAAACTGTGTTCTATCCGATCGGTCTTTTTGCAATGCGGCCAAGGGTACTCTAGGTGTCTTCCATGACCGTTTCAAAGCCGTCGATTTTACTGCGTAAGTCCCCGGAGTTCGTGGCGAAACGGCTGTTCTGGCTGTCGATTGGGGTATTCTTCATCGGCGGTTTTCTCAGCTCGGCGGTCAGCCTGCTGGTGCCGCAGCTCAAGGCGATCCTGACGCTGGACTACAAGGGCGCGCTGCTGATCCAGCTCGCGTTTCACTCCAGTTATCTGTTTTTCGCGCTGCCTGCCGCGTTGGCCGTTGTGCGAGTCGGCTATATGCGCGCGATCGCTTTCGGGCTTTCGGTCATGACCGCTGGTTGCCTGGCGCTGGGAATTGCCCAGGGCGCGCGGCAGTTCGTGTTGGTGCTGGGCGCGCTGCTGCTGCTTTCGGCGGGTCAGACGGTGCTGCAGATCGCTTCCAACACTGTGGTCACCGTGATCGGCCCATCGCGCGGGGCGGCATTCCGGTTGACGCTGCTGCAGGGGTTCAATTCGCTCGGCACGGTAATGGGGCCGCTGTTGAGCGCGCCTTTCCTGCTGGCGGAAGTCGCCCCCGGCGGCGATGCGGCGGTCAGGGCGTCTTTGCCTTTCGTGTTTTCTGGTGCGGTGCTGGCAGCGCTTTTCACATTTTATCTGGGACACCGCGGATTGCTGCACGATGCCGCTGCTTCGCCGGACGGCTTGCCCGAGCGGTGGAGCAGGCAGATATTCGCCGTGCTGCGCGATCCGCGCCTGCTATGGGGAACTGCCGCCATCTTCGTCTATGTCGGCGCGGAAGTGACGATCGGGACATTGATGACCAACGTATTGATGCTGCCCGAACGCCTGTCGCTTACCCCGGTCAGCGCGGGACGGATGGTGAGCCTGTACTGGGCCGGGGCGATGGTGGGCCGCTTTGCCGGGGCTTGGCTGATGACACGCATGGGGGAAGCGGCGCTGCTGCTTTATGCTGCGCTGGGTGCGGTCCTGCTGACAGGCGCGGCGATCGTCCTGCCCGGGCTGGCAGGATCTGCCGCCTTGATCGCGGTGGGACTGTGCAATGCGATCATGTACCCGACCATCTATGCGATGGCGATGCCGCGCGATGCCCGGCTTGCTCCGCTGGCCTCGATGTGGCTGTGCATGGCGGTGGTGGGGGGCGCTGTCGTCCCCATGCTGACCGGGGTGCTGGCCGATGCGATCGGCCTTCTTCCCGCGCTTCTGCTGCCCGCGCTGTGTTATGTCGCCATCGCGGTCTTCGCGATGTTCTGTACCTACCCGCGCGAGGTGCCGGCATGAGCGTCATCACCATCAAGGATGTTGCGGCCCGGGCCGGTGTTTCGCCCAAGACCGTATCGCGCGTCATCAACGGCGAGGCACATGTCCGCCCGGAACTGCGGGCGCGGGTGGAGCAGGTCGTCGCCGAATTAGATTACCGCCCCAATGCTTTCGCGCGCAGCCTGTCCAGTTCGCGCTCCTACCTGCTTGGCCTGTTCATCGACGATCCGGTTTCGGGCTATGCGGCCGATGTCCAGCACGGGGCGCTGATGCGCTGCCGTGAACGCAGCTATCACCTTGTTGTCGAGCCGGTGGACCTTGGCGGCGCGAACTGGGCGGGTCAGGTGCGCTCCAGCATTGCCGCGCTGCGCCTTGATGGGGCAATCATCGCCCCGCCCATCTGCGACGAAGCGGCGTTGACCGCCCTGTTCGCCGAGGCGGGGTTGCCCATGGTCCTCGTCGCGCCAAGCTCAAAGGCTCTGGCATCGGGCAGCGTGAGCATGGACGATCGCAGCGCAGCGCGCGAGATGGTCGATTACCTCCTGGGGCTGGGGCATCGCCGCATCGCTTTCATCCAGGGGCCGGAGAGCCACCGTTCCTCGGCCCGGCGTGAGGATGGCTTTCGCGAGGCGATGGCGAAGGCCGGTATCGCAGTGGACGAAAGCACTGTGCTGCGCGGCGATTTCACGTTCCGCGCCGGTCTGGAACTGGGCGAACGGCTGCTTTCAGGGCCCGCGCGCCCGACTGCCATTTTCGCCGCGAACGACGACATGGCGCTGGGCGCCCTCATCACCGCGATGAAGCTGGGCATCGCCGTGCCCGAAGCGCTGTCGATCTGCGGCTTCGACGATTCGGCATCTTCCCGCGCGGCCTGGCCTCAACTCACCACGATCCGTCAGCCCAAAGCGGAAATGGCCGGCGCGGCGGTGGACATATTGGTGAATCCGCAGTTCAGGAAGCAGGCGGGCGGCGCGCAGTCGCATCTGCTGCTGCCGCATGAACTGATAGTCCGGGGCAGTACTGCGCGCATACCCGAGGCGTAATGCCCATTTGCTTCCCGCGCTCCGCGAAGCTGACGGGCAGCGCTGTTCAGACCTTGGGAAAAGGCCCTAGGCCAAGGCAGGACCCGATGTCGGTTTGAGGGGCTGGGCTGCGGGAGGAGGGCTCGAACCGGGCAGAACCGGATCGACGGTGACGGGCTGGTCACCGGCCATCAGGGCGCGCGCCTCCGCCTTCGTCTCGACGGCGGGAGGCGATCCGCGCAGCGGCATGCCGGCGGTTTCACGTACCGTCAGCATCGTGAGAATGCCGATCGCCGCCGCTACCATGAGGTAGTAGGCCGGAACCAGCGGGTCGCCCGTCACATTTACAAGCCATGCTGTGAACAGCGGGGTCGTGCCGCCGAACAGGGATACCGATACGTTGAAGGCGATAGACAGCCCGCTGTAGCGCACCGGCGTATAGAACAGCGCTGGAAGCGTAGAGGGCATCGAACTGGTGAAGCACACCAGCGCCAGGCCAAGCAGCATCAGGCCAAGGAAGATCAGCCAGTTGTTGCCGGTCCCGATCAGCAGCATGCAGGGTACTGCCAGCAGCAATAGCGCGGTGCAGGCGCCGATGATCATCGGCTTGCGGCCCAGGCGGTCGCTGAATATGCCGCCGACGATATTGAGCGGCATCATCACCAGCATGACCAGGATGATAAGCAGCAGCCCCTTGCTCTCGGCGTAACCCATGGTGACGCTAAGATAGCTCGGCATATACGTGAGCAGCATGTAGTCGGTGACGTTGAAGACCAGGACGAGGCCGACGCATTTCAGCAGCTGGCGCCAGTGCACGCGGAACAGGTTGCCCAGTCCGGGACGATCCATTTCGCGCTTTTCCGCTTCCTCGGAATAGGCCTGGAACGCGGGCGTTTCCTCCAGCTTGAGGCGCATGTAGAGGCCCAGCAGGCCCAGCGGCCCCGCGATCAGGAACGGCAGGCGCCAACCCCAGGAGAGCATGTCTGCGTCGCTTAGCGACATCTGCAGGGCGGTCACCGTGCCGGCGCCGGCGATGTAGCCGCCAAGGGTACCGAACTCCAGCCAGCTGCCCATCAGGCCGCGCCTCTTATCCGTCGAATACTCGGCGATGAAGGTTGCTGCGCCGCCGTATTCGCCGCCGGTCGAAAAGCCCTGAACCAGCCGCGCTGCCAGCAGCAGGGCCGGAGCGGCCATGCCGATGCTGTTGTAGCTGGGGATCAGCCCGATCGAGAATGTTCCGGCGGCCATCATGATCATGGTGAAGGCCAGCACCTTGTGGCGGCCATAGCGGTCGCCCAGCGGGCCGAAGACGATGCCGCCCAGCGGACGCACCAGGAACGCGGCAGTGAATGTAGCCAGGGTCGCGATCAGCTGCGCGGTGGGGTTGCCGGTGGGAAAGAACACCCGTCCCAGCGTGACGGCGATGTAGCCGTAGACGCCGAAGTCGAACCACTCCATCGCATTGCCCAGCGCCGCCGCACCTACTGCACGGTTGAGCGTCGAGCGGTCGACCAGGGTAACGTCTTCGACTTTCATTTCGCGGCGACGTTTGAACCAGCCGAGATGCGCCTGCGGCGCTCGGATAGAGGACATGGGTATCTCCGGTTCCACCATAAGCAGGCGCGAAAAGGGCGCCGCGGCTCTGGGCGGATAAGGCCAATTTTCGGCCTGAAATAAAGGGCGATGCCGAATTCGGCGTCTAACGAATGCGCGCCCCATAAACACAATTTGCAACAAAAGGGGGCAGCAAGGGACAGGGCGTGCGGTAGCAGCGATGGGGCGCTGCAAAGTATCAAACGCACAATGCCGGTGAATGGTTCCGCGATCCTGTATCAGGCGGCTACCGGGGCGATCCTGCAAGGTGTCCCGGAATTGTCACGACCTACCCCTAACGGCCCTCAGACGCACACGGAGGGACACGGCCTTGACCTGGCTGAGGGACGTTGATCGCTGGTTTATCGAGGAAGTGCTGCCCCACCGGGTCGCCTTCAGGAAACACGCGGCGCGTCTGGTCGCCGCCGCCGATGCGGAAGATCTCGTGCAGGAAGCCTATGCCCGCGCTATCGAGGCATCCCACCACCGCGAGATCGACAACCCGCGCGCTTTTGTGCTGACCATCATCCGCAACCTCGCATTCGAAAGACACCGCCGGGCGTCGGTGGTGCGATTCGAACATCTGGCCGACATGGAAGCGATGGATTTCGCCGACGGTGCGCCCGATCAGTTCGCGGTGGTATCGGGCCAGCTGGAACTTTCGCGGTTGATGGAACTGATGAAAACCCTGCCGACACAGGCGCGCACCGTGGTGCAATTGCGTCGTTTCGAAGGCATGTTGCCGAAAGACATAGCGGTGAGGCTGGGTCTATCCGTCTCTACTGTTGAGAAGCATCTTGCCAAGGGGCTGGCCATTCTGGCTTTCGCGTTGCAGGAAGCCCCCGCGCACGCAAAGGGACCAACGATTTCAAGCCTATGGCAACGCCGCCGACAACAAAGGAATTGATGGAGGATGCTGCCGAATGGCTGGCTGCGATGGATGCAGGCACGGCCAGTCGGCAGGACTTCGAGGCTTGGCGTGCCGGCGATCCGCGGCGGGCGGTGGCGTTTGCGCAGGTCGTGGACGCTTGCCAGCAGATCGACCGGCTGCGCGCGGTTCATGAACGCACGCCCGCTCTGCCGCAGCGGCTGAGCCGCCGTACCCTGCTGCGCGCCGGCGCCATCGCCGGCGGCACCGCCGTCGCGGGCGGGTTCCTGGCGGTGAGTGCGGCCGCGCGCGACCATGCCGCCACCGCCGTGGGAGAGCGGCGAACCCTCATCCTCGATGACGGCACCCGCGTTGAAATGAACACTGACACCCGGATCAGTTGGCGCATCAAGGATGGCACCCGCTCGATCTGGCTGGAAGCTGGCGAGATCGCGCTGGATGTGCGGGCGCCGGCCGGGACGCGGCCCGATCTGCGCCTTTCCGCCAACGAAACCGATTTCAATTTGCGCGGCGGATTGTTCAACGCGCGCCTCCAGCCGGAATCGCTCGATCTGCTGGTGCTTTCCGGACAGGCGGAGATGGAAGGCGCGCGCAAAACGGTGAAGGCGGGCACATTCGCCCAGGTCATCGGCCGCAATATTTCGGTCCGCCCCGCCGAGCCTGTCACGCTGGACCGCGCTCAAAGCTGGAAGAACGGGCAACTCGTCTTCGAAGGCGAGAGCCTTGATTTCGTAGTGGCGGAATTCAACCGCTACCTTACCGACAAGCTGCTGGTGGCCGATCCCAAGCTATCGCGCATCCGGCTGGGCGGGCGTTTCACCACCACCGATCCCAAAGACCTTCTCGCGGCGCTGCGGGCATCTTTCGGAGTCCACGCCCAGCGCAGCGAGAGCGGCGCCATCATGCTTACGGCAAGCTGAACAATTTTTTTGCAGTGCAATAGCGGTGGCCCGGCTCCCGCTCATCCCTCCCTTCGAGACACGAATTCCACCCGGAGGGCAAAATGGCATTTCATTCGATCGTACTACCCCTGATACTGGCGGCGGCACCGGCTGACGCCGCCGCAGAGCGTACCATGAGCTTCAATATCCCGGCCCAGAACATGGCCACTTCGCTCAACGAATTCGGCCGTCAGGCCGGTGTCCAGATGGTGTTCCCTTACGACGTGGTCGTCGGCCAGCGCTCTGCCCCGCTCAAGGGCCGCTTCACGCGCAGCCAGGCGCTGCGCCGCCTGATCGCCGGGCGCGGCATGGCCATTTCGCTCGAAAGCCGCTCGATCATCTCGCTTGCCGCAGCCCCGGCATCGCCTGTGAGCGACATGACGGGCGCCGAGGCGCGCAGCGGCGGACAGGACATCGTCGTTACCGCGCAAAAGCGCCAGGAAGACCTGTCCAAGGTGCCGCAGGCGATCACCGTGGTTTCGGGCGAGGAAGTAGAAAAGCGCCGCATCGTCGACTTCGCCAGCATGGTCGATGAAGTGCCCGGCCTTTCGATCAACTACGGCTTTGGCGGCGAGAGCTATGGCCTCCTGAGCATTCGCGGCATCGGCGGCGCGGACGACTACAAGCCCAACGGCTCGCCCTCGGTCGCGCTACATCTGGACGGCGTGTACCAGAGTTCGAACGCATATCTGGGCATGCCACTGTTCGACATCGAGCGCATCGAAGTGCTGCGCGGACCGCAGGGCACGCTTTATGGCCGCAATTCCACCGCAGGCGTCGTCAACGCGATCACGCGCGGCGGCAGCGACAGCTTCGACGGCTATGTCGATGCGCGCTATGGCAGCTACGACAGCATGCGCGCCGAAGCCGCGATCGGCGGGCCGGTGGGTGAGAACGTGCGGGTCCGGCTGGCGGTGATGACCGATCAGGGCGGCGGTTTCATGGACGGCAAGGGCGCGGGCGATCTGGCCGGCGCGCGCCTCAGCGTGGGCGGCGTGGTGCAGACGCAGGTTCCGGCGATCACCGATCCCGGCGCACGCAAGGGCTTTGGCGACAAGGACCTGTTCGCGGCGCGCGGCACCGTGGACATCGAATTCGCGCCGGAAACGACGTTGACGCTGAAAGCCTTTGGCAGCCGCGACCGGGGCGATGCCCGCCAGTACGACCGCCTCAGCGCGGCGCAGGACAGCAGCGTCCTGAATGCAGGCGAGGACAGCGATCCCTACAGCTTCTATTCCAGCCAGTATTACGACCAGAGCATCGACATCAAAGGTGTCTCCGCACAGTTCTCGCACCTGCTGAACGACTCCACCCGCCTCGACATGGTAGTTGGCGCCCAGTCCAGCCAGCGCGAAGTGGGCGGCAATGGTGACGGTACGCCCTATCCCCAGTACGAATATCTCTTCGACGAGGATCTGAGCCAGGCATCGTTCGAACTGCGCCTGCGCAACGAACAGCAGGGCCGGTTCAACTGGCTGGTCGGCGGCTTCTTCATGAGCGACAAGATCGACTACACCAGCGAATGGAAGAGCTGGGCGGCGCGCACGATCTACCAGAACATCCACAACCAGCGTCGCCGTAGCGGCGCTCTGTTCGGCCAGGTCGATTATGAAGTGGTGTCCGGCGTGCGCCTGACGGGCGGTCTGCGCTATACCAGCGATCAAGTGGACTCCAAGGGCCGCAACGTCGATCTCAATCCCTGGGGTATCTCCAACTACCAGGCCTTCTTCGCCACCACCCCGAACTTCAGCTGGGACAAGCAGTTCAAGGACGATGACGTTTCGGGCCGGGCTGCTGCGCAGTGGTTCATCAACGAGGACCTGAACATCTTCGCTTCGGTGGCGCGCGGCTATCGGTCGGGCGGCTTCGACGGCACCTCGATTCTGACGCCCGAGGAGACCGAGCCTTTCCAGTCCGAGACAGTATGGGCCTACGAAGCCGGCGTGCGTTACCTGAAGGGGCCGCTGCGCCTCTCGCTTGACGCGTTCGCCAACGACTTCAGCAATCTGCAGGCCACCACGCGCCTTGCCAACGATACCAATGGACGCACCAACGTCGGCAAGGCCCGGACGCGCGGTATCGAAGGCGCGCTGAACCTGCGCCTTGTCAACAGCAGTGCTCACCAGCTCGATTTCGATGCCTCGGGCACCTATCTCTATTCGGAGATCACCGAGTTCAAATCGAACCGCATCGCCGACGTGACCTCGACCGTGGGCGATCCGCTGCCGGGCGCACCCAAGTGGACGGGCCGCGTGGGCCTGGTCCACACGTACAGCTTTGGCGATGGCTGGTCGCTCAGCAGCCGCGCCAACATCTTCTACCACGGCAAGGAATCCAACCGTCTCAACGCGCTGCCGGGTAACACCGCGCAGGCCTATACTTTGCTCAATGCGCGGATCGAACTGCAGTCGCCGCACGGATGGTCGGTCTATGCGACGGGCCGGAACATCACCGACGAGGTCTACTTCCCGGAACTCAACGGAGCTTCGCGCATGGTCGGAGCGCCCGCCACTTATGCGGTGGGTGCACGGTTCAGCTTCTAATACGCGCACTGTCCAGGACAGGCGGCCGGGTGCGGCCGCCTGTCAAAACTTCAACGCAGCAGCCATTGCCGCAGCAGGCGCGTAACCTCCTCGGGGCTTTCGAGCGCCGGGAGGTGGCCACAGTCTCGGATGCGATAAAGACGTGAACCGCGAATGCGCCCGTGCATTTCCTCGGCATGTTCGGCCGGCGTTACCCGGTCGCCGTCGCCGACGACGATCATGGTGTCGGTATCGATCGCCAGCAGGCTTTCCAGAAAGTCGGGACGGTTCATGATAGCTTCCTGTTGGCGCAGGAATGCCGCTCCGCCGACACGGCCGGCCATTGATCGCAAGTCTTCCGCAACGGCGCCTTCGACATGGCGGGGGTGGATGAGTTCGGTCAGCAGCCTATGGGTTATGCCCAGGAAACGGCCGCGTCGCAGGGATTCGATCCCGGCCTTGCGCTGCGCCGTCCGGGCCGGTGTATCGCCCCTTGCGCTGGTGTCGATCAGGGCCAGCCGTTCCACCCGTTCCGGTGCCTGGCGCATGATTTCCAGCGCGACATAACCGCCCATCGAAAGACCGACGAGTGAAAAGCGGGCCGGCGCGACCGCCAAGGTCCTGCGCGCCATCGCCTCTACAGAGCGGTCGAGCGTGAGGTTGGCGATCATCGGCGCCGCAATGTCGGACAGGGCCTCCACCTGGTGGCGCCACAATTGCTGGTCGCACAGCAGGCCGGGCAGGAATACGACCGGCTCCAGATCCGTATCCTCGGAAACCGCAAACTGCGGCATCCATGGCTGGGTCAAGGACGGGATCGGATTGCCGTGGGGCGCCTGGTTCAACATCGGGGTCACTCTTCATCATTCTCTCGCCATAGAAATATGCTGACTCCCGTTCATCTGTCCAATATGTGGCATAGTCGAATGCCATACCTTTTGGAGATACCGATGGAACTGCGACATATCCGGTATTTCCTGGCTTTGGCGGAGGAACTGAACTTCACTCGGGCAGCCCGGCGGCTGGGTATCGGACAGCCCCCGCTTAGCCAGCAGATCAAGGACCTCGAACGGGAAGTAGGCACGGCGCTGTTTCACCGCCTGCCGCACGGCGCGCAGTTGACCGAAGCCGGGGAGGCGTTCCTGCAGAAAGTGAAGGACATGCCGGGCCAGGCGGCCCTCGCGGTCAGGTCTGCGCAGCGTGCCGGGGCGGGGCAGACGGGAGCGATCCGGGTGGGTTTTACCGGGTCTGCGGCGTTCAACCCGCGTGTCCCGGCGGTTATCCGAACCTATCGCCGGCGATTTCCCGATGTGGATCTTTCGCTGCAGGAAGCCAATTCGAATGGTCTGGTGGCGTCGCTTCTGGACGAGTCGCTGGACGCGGCATTCCTGCGGCCCGGCGGCGTCAGCGAGGAAGGTCTGCGCTTCTATCAGATCGAGACCGAGCCACTCATAGCAGCGCTGGCTTCAAGCCGGATGCCGCACAGCGATCCGATCGCGCTTGGTGCGCTTAGCGAGGACCCCTTCATCATCACCCCGCGTCCATTGGGACCGACCCTGTTCGACGCGACGATAGCGGCGTGCCGCGATGCCGGTTTCGAACCCGTACTGGGGCAGTCCGCACCGCAGATCGCATCCATGCTGGCGCTGGTGGCGGCGGAATTGGGCGTAGCGCTCGTGCCGGACTCGATGCGCGAGGCCGCCATGAAAGGCATCACCTATCACGATATTCTGGGCGGCGGCCCCACGACCAGTCTGGCGATCGCGATCCGCCGTGATGACCGATCGCCCACCGTTGCGGCTTTCGTGAAGGAAGCGCGGTTCCAGGACGGCGCGGGCCGCGCGGACGACTGATCGGCGGCGGGGCGTCCTTT
>Ga0308165_1002510_pt1 | contig 21597 bp, 11 predicted proteins | sample PhyWR2_FD_201032 | JGI IMG/M metagenome (GOLD analysis project Ga0308165, IMG submission 201032) | Phyllosphere microbial communities from UC Gill Tract Community Farm, Albany, California, United States - DLSLW.R2 | ecosystem: Host-associated > Plants > Phyllosphere > Unclassified | place: USA... | reverse complement strand
GCGGGGACTCAATATATATACAATTAATATGGGATGTGGAAGTTGTTCAACAGGTGGTGGTTGCACCCCTAATGGATGCAAAAGTAATGGCTCATGCGGCACCGGTGGTTGCCAAACAATGGAAGTTCACGATTGGCTATCTAATTTGGATATGCCTGCTAATTATAAACCTTTTCAGGTTACAGAAATCAAATTTAAAGGTTCACGTAAGGAGTTTTTCCTGAACAACGACAATATTTATCTCGAAATTGGAGAGCTTGTTGCGGTTGAAGGACCCACTGGCGGTTTCGATGTTGGGCACGTTTCGCTAACCGGCGAATTGGTGCGCATCCAGATGAAACGCCGCAAAACTGCGATGGATCAGGTAACTAAAAAAATCTACCGTAAGGCTACAGAGGCCGATGTGGAGAAATGGAATGCCGCTAAAGGAATGGAATGGGAAACCATGCACAAAGCCCGTAAGCTGGCATTGGATCTACGTTTACAGATGAAAATCAGTGATGTTGATTATCAGGCTGATAAAACCAAAGCCACATTCTTTTATACTGCTGATGGGCGCGTGGATTTCCGCGAACTGATTAAAAAAATGGCCGAAAGTTTCCGGATCAGGATCGAAATGCGTCAGATTGGAATGCGCCAGGAAGCCGGCCGTTTGGGTGGAATTGGTTCTTGCGGGCGCGAATTATGCTGCTCTACTTGGTTAACCAACTTTAAAACCGTTTCTACTGCTGCTGCGCGTTATCAAAACCTATCGCTAAACACCTTAAAGCTTGCTGGTCAGTGTGGTAAATTAAAATGCTGCCTAAACTATGAGCTGGATACTTATCTGGATGCTCTAAAGGATATTCCGGATAGAATCGAGAACCTGGATACCGAAGCAGGTTACGCAAGGCACCAAAAAACAGATATCTTTAAAAAAATCATGTGGTTCAGTTACCAGGGTGATGAAAACTGGATTCCGGTTAAAGCGGCCCGTGTAAAAGAGATCATGGCAATGAACAAAGCCGGCAAAAAAGCACCTAATTTGAAAGAGGAGGCTGTTCAGATTGCTGCGCCGGTTGTGGTTGAGAAATCTTTTGATTATGAAAATGTGGTTGGTCAGGATAGTTTAACCCGTTTGGATGAACGTTCGCGTGGTAAAAACAACCAGAACAAAAACAATAATCAGAAAAATAACCGCAACAACAATAACCAGAATAGAAGAGACAGGGTACCTGCGGGAGATAAAAATGCCGGACCGAATAACAGGCCTCAACAGCCTCAACAGGGTGGACAAAAACCTCAGCAAGCTGGAAAAGCACAACCAAACGGACCAAAACCTCAGCAACAGGCCGTACCGAAACCACAGCATGTTAACGGACCAAAACCGCAAAACAATAAGCCAAAACCACAGCAAGCGCAAGGGCCAAAGCCGGTAGCGAGGGCTGAAGGCGAAGTGGCAGCGGATGGTGTAAAACCAGAACAAAGCAAAAACAAGAGCAGAAATAACCGTAGGAAGAATAATAACCGCCGAAATAATAACAATGGCTCAGAAAATAAACCTGCTACAGAGTAAAAAGCAATTATTTTTGCTTGGCTTTTTATTGGTGGCTTCGCTATTTGTTGGCTGTACCACTAGCGTGATTGATAGTAATGTAGAAATTACCGATCGGAGATGGAGTTACCGCAGGCATATTTTAACCTCATTCGAAATTAAGGACAATACCAAAGCCTATAATATTTACTTTAAATTTAGGCATACCGCCGATTATAAATATGCCAATATTTTTATCCTTGCACATTTTAAGGATGGTAAAAATATGGTAACCAGGCGCTACCAATATAAATTGGCAAAAAATGATGGCGAATGGTTAGGTAGTGGATCGGGAAATCTGTTTAGTTATACTTTGCCCATGCTTACCAACTATCATTTTCCGCGTAATGGTAAATTTGACATCGAAATTGAACAGAATATGCGCGATAACCCACTTTTAGAGGTGAGTGACGCCGGGTTAACTGTAAGTGAATCCTTAAGCAATTAAAAATCACTAACCTGCGAAAATATTGCTCTTCAGATTAATCTTTTTCGGTTTAATCTTAATACTCTCATCATGTGTAACGGTCTACCAGCTTAGCCCGGTAAAAAACAACTTCAATTACAAAAATAATGTGGAATATGAAGTTTATGGAATGAGTTCTGCAAGTCAACAAGCTACAGGAAACAGCAGAATAGTCGCTAAAAAAGGCTATACTTTTGTTAGCGTAAAGATGAAAGTGACTAATAAAACAAACGAAACCGTTGATGTAGATTTCTCAGAAGTCTCATTATTGGATCTTTTGAATAAGGTAAAATATCCGGTTTCTTTCGTATACCACAAGCTACAGTTGTTGCAATACCAGCAAAAAATAAAACAACTTTAGGACCTCAGAAAAGTTTAAAAAGAATTTTGCTGATTAACTATCCCGATAAAATGAAGCCTGAATTTTTAGAAATTGCTGGTGAAAGGTATGAGATTCAATTTTCGAAGTAAGTTACAGGTATTTTAATAGGCTTTCCAGTTTCATTCCACGTGAGCCTTTCAACAACACTAAATGACCCTGAACTGGGTTTTCCTGTAAATAAATAGCTGCCTCAGCTGGAGTTTCGAAAAAAGCACCTCCTATCGCGTTTTTAAACGCATAGAAATCTTTTCCGATAAAAACTAGCTGATCTAAACCGCTTTCGCTAGCCTGCTTAGCAATTATTTCGTGCTGACCAAGTGATTCAGGCCCCAATTCGAACATATCGCCCAAAATAGCGATCTTTTTATCGGCCGATAACACTGCGATATTCTTCAGTGCAGCTGTCATGCTACTCGGATTAGCATTGTAGAAATCGCAGATTACCGTATTCTTTTCTGTTTTGGTGAGTTGCGAGCGGTTATTTTTAGGTTCATAATTTGATAGGCCAGTATTGATTTCTTCAGGGCTCATATCAAAAAAATCACCTATGCAGATTGCAGCCAAAATATTTTCAAAATTATAGCTGCCCGTTAAATTGGTTTTTACAAGAGATGAAACCTCATGGTTGGTCCAGTCTACTTCGATAAAAGGATCGCTGCTTTTTAACGTACCCTTAATCGTATTGCCATTTTCTGATCCATAATAAATCAATTTGTTTAAGCCTGCCACAGCACTCATTTCAAGCAGAAAGGAATTGTCTCTATTAATAAATGTGTAGCCATTTGTTGCTTTTAGGTAGGCGTATAATTCTGCCTTACCCTTTTTTACGCCTTCAAAGCCGCCAAAGCCGTCTAAATGCGCCATGCCCACGTTGGTAATGATGCCGTGTGTGGGCTGGGCAATGGTGCAGAGCAGTTCGATTTCTTTTTGGTGGTTTGCCCCCATTTCGATTACCGCAATCTGCACATCATCGGTTATAGACAAAATGGACAAGGGAACGCCAATGTGGTTATTTAAATTGCCAAAAGTGGCAAAGGTTTTATACCGTTCTGCTAAAACAGCATTTACCAGTTCTTTACTCGTTGTTTTTCCATTACTCCCTGTTAAACCGATCACTGGAATGTTTAACTGTTTGCGGTGGTGACGTGCCAGATCCTGCAAAGTGCTTAGAACATTTTCTACCAACACACATTTTTCGTGCTGGGCATATTTATCTTCATCAACAATAGCATAGGCAGCTCCTTTTTCAATAGCCTGAACAGCAAATTCGTTGGCATTAAAAAGATCTCCCTTTAGGGCAAAAAACATACAATCTGGTGTAATGTTTCGTGTATCAGTAGAAATAACAGGATTTTCCAGGTAATAATCGTATAATTTTTCGGTTGTGATCATGCTTGTCGTAAAAAATATGATGTAAAATTAAGCTTTAGCAACAACAAAAAACAAAATTAGTACATTAGGTAAAATTATTTTCCTATGAAGAGACTGTTAACGTTCTGCCTAATCTTCCTGAGTTCCGTTTTATTCGTGCAAGCTCAATTAAAATCGCCTGATAATTTCTTGGGTTATGAGTTGGGCTCCCACTTTACGCCCCACTATAAAGTGGCCGATTATTTTAGACAAACTGCTGCGGCTTCTCCTAAAAACATCAAGCTGATTGAGTATGGAAAAACGAATGAAGGCAGGCCACTTATGGTTGCCTTTATTTCATCTCCGGAAAACATAGCCCGACTAGAACAGATCAGAAATAACAACCTTGCATTAACATCGGGCAGCAATACCAGTGTTGATTTAGCCAATCAGCCAGCATTACTTTGGTTAAGTTACAATGTGCATGGTAATGAGGCAAATTCTACCGAAACCGCCATGAAAATGCTTTATACGCTTGCATCAGGTACCAATAAACCAGCAACTGAATGGTTAAAAAATACAGTTGTGGTGATCGATCCGTGCTTAAACCCTGATGGAAGAGACCGTTATGTGAATTATTTTAATAGTGTGGTCGGTAAAACACCGAACTCCGATCCATCATCAAGAGAGCATATCGAACCTTGGCCGGGCGGCAGGCCAAACCATTATTATTTTGACTTAAATCGCGATTGGGCGTGGCAAACGCAAATCGAAAGCCAGCAAAGGTTGGCCTTATATAACCTATGGATGCCACAGGTACATGTAGATTTTCACGAACAAGGTTATAATGAGCCTTATTATTTTGCCCCTGCCGCAGAACCGGTTCATCAGGACATTACCCCCTGGCAAAAAAGTTTCCAGGTAGTTGTAGGTAAAAACAACGCTAAATATTTTGATGCCGAAGGATGGCAATACTTTACCAAAGAGCGTTTTGATCTGCTTTATCCATCATATGGCGATACTTATCCACTGTATAATGGATCAATTGGGATGACTTATGAGCAAGGTGGAATCAGGGCCGGATTATCGGTGGTAACCAATGATGGTGATACGTTAACCTTAAAAGACCGCATTGCACATCATTTTACCACAGGAATGTCGACGCTTGAAGTAACGTCTTTGAGCCATAATAAACTTTTAGAAGAGTATAAGAAGTATTTTCAACAAGAGTTGACCACTGCCCCTGGTATTTATAAGAGTTATATTATTAAACCAACCAATTTATCGCGGTTGAAAAAATTGGCTGAACTACTCACCAAAAATAAGATAGAATTTGCTTTTGGAGGAGATAAAACAGGAAAGGCATACGATTACGACACGCAAAAGGAAGAATCTTTTACCATAGGCCGTAACGATCTGATTGTAAATGTTCAGCAATCGCGAGCAGTTTTGGCCAATGTGTTGTTGGAGCCTCAAACCTTTGTAACCGATTCTAACACCTACGATATTACCGCTTGGGCTTTGCCTTATGTATACGGGTTGAAAGGTTATGCAAGTAAAGAGAGTATAAAAGGAAAATTTCCATCGTTAGAGGATCCTAAACTGATCAATACAGATGTAGATAAGCCGCTGGCCTGGTTATTTAGCTGGGGAACGAATGAGGACGCACGTCTTTTAATTGCGCTACAAAAAGAAAATATAAAAGTGCGTCAGGCCGACCAGCCTTTCTCGGTAAGTGGTAAAGATTATCCAGCGGGAACCTTAATTGTATTGCGGGCTGAGAATGAGAAATTGATTAAAGGCATGAAAGATAAAGTAGCTTTTATTGCCAAAATGCTTGATAAACCTATCCAGGCGATAAGCAGTGGCTTTGTAGAAAAAGGTAAAGATTTTGGCTCTAATGTTTATCCCCTATTAAAACAGCCAAAAATAGCCATCGTATCGGGCATGGAAGTTTCTTCTTTAGCTTTCGGTGAAGCCTGGTTTTACCTTGAGCATGATTTAAACCTCTCGCCAAGTATTATCAATGCGAAGGATATTAATAATTTAGATATCAATAAAGTTAACACGCTCATCCTTCCCGATGGAAGTTATAGTCCGTTTATTGGTGATGGGTTAACGACATGGCTAAACAAAGGTGGTAAACTGATTTTGATGGAGGATGCCATTGAGAGCGTACTGGAGAAAAAAGGATTCGATATTAAAAAGAAAGAAGCGGTTGTAAAAAAAGACGAAAAACCGGAGGTTAACAAACTGCTTTTTAAGGATAAAGATCGGGATGATTTTGAAACTACCATACCAGGAGCTATTTACAGAATCAACCTTGACGCTACCCATCCTTTTTCTTATGGCTTGGGTAAAATCTATTATAGCTTAAAAACAGACCGCAAAATTTACGAACCCTTTGTTAAAGGCTGGAATGTAGGTTTAATAAATGATAAAAGTTTAATGGCTGGCGTTGTAGGCAAAAAAGCCAGAGAAGAACTAAAAACCGGATTGTTGATTGGGGTGCAGGATTTTGGCCGCGGACAGGTGGTTTATTTAGCAAACGATCCTTTGTTCAGAAATTTTTGGGAGGGTGGGAAAACGCTTTTTGGAAATATGGTTTTTTGTAGTTATTAACGATTTTTAATCATAAATGCTAATTATAATCGCAAAAATAATACAATTGTATCTGTTTGATTAATAGAGCTATAGGTGGTTGTTCTGTAGGTTTTGTTAAAAAATGTTAAAAATATCTTGGCTTAAGTCATAGCAAAGCATAAATTTACCGCACATTTAACTAACCTATTTAAAACAATGAAAAAACTTTTACAAAGTTTGTTCATGCTGATGCTATTTGCTGTTTCCGCAAATGCACAGGAGCGAACAATCACAGGGACAGTTACGGCGCAAGATGACAAATTGCCCATACCTGGAGTCAGCATTAAGGTGCTAGGAACAACATTAGGAACATCGACAGATCCCAATGGAAAGTACAGTTTAAAAGTTCCATCTACAGCTAAATCGATAGAATTTTCTTCTATAGGTTTTACAACACTAACACGGGAAATTGGTACTCTAACCGTGATCAATGTAGCATTATCATCAGATTCTAAACAACTTGGAGAAGTGGTAGTTACCGCTTTGGGTGTTTCTAGAGAAAAGAAAACCTTGGGTTATTCTTCTACTCAGGTTGGTTCGGATGAGATTAACCGTGGCGCACCTACTAATGCTGTTGCAGGCTTGCAGGGTAAAGTTGCCGGGGTTGATATTTCTACAACTTCGGGGTCACCAGGAGGTTCAAGTAAAGTAATTTTAAGAGGTTTCTCATCCGTTGGAGGGAATAATCAGCCGCTTTATGTAATTGATGGGGTTCCAATCAACAACTCTAGGCCAGGTGGAACTTCTGCACCAGGTACAGTAGGAGATGTTTCTGAAAATTATGATTTTGGTAACGGCGCTAATGACATTAATCCAAATGATATCGAAACCATCAGTATACTTAAAGGAGCAGCGGCGAGTTCATTATACGGATCAAGAGCATCAAGTGGTGTAATTTTAATTACCACGAAAAAAGGAAAAGCTGGAGCATTAAAAATTGATCTTAGTTCAGCGGCTTCTTTCACCAATGTCGCTATTGTTCCAAGTATTCAGGATCAGTACGGACAAGGTTGGAGTAAACAAAACTGGTTAGCTGAAAATGGTAGTTGGGGTCCAAAGTTGGATGGTATGACTAGACCATGGGGTTCAATCGTTAACGGCGATCAAGAAATGAAACCATTTGTAGCTATTAAGGATAATTTCCGCGATGCTTTTGACACCGGCCAAGAATATAACAACAGTCTAGCACTTAGCGGCGGTAACGAAACCTCAACTTTTCACCTTTCTTACGGTAATATCTATAGCAATGGTATTCTTCCGGGAGCAAATGATGTATATAAACGTAATAACTTATCGCTTAGCGGATCAACTAAATACAAAGGGCTTACTGTATCAGCTTCGGCAAACTACGTAGGAAAAAATACAAGGGCAGTTCAAACTGGTCAAGCGGTTTCTGGGATAGGTTCGTCATTTTATGAAGATTTATTGCAGATTCCAGTAGATTACCCATTTACTAATTTTAAAGATTATAATAATAAATTCTACAATGTAGATAATTATTTTTCTCCTTTCTCCCAAAATCCTTATTATTCTATTTATGAGAATGGTTCACGCTTTAAAAGTGATCGTTTTTATGGAAATGTTGATGTAAAATATAAGGCTACAGATTGGTTATCTTTTCAATTCCAACAAGGTGCTGACTTAACAAATAATGCAAGTAAGTTTTGGAATGCAAAAAACAACCCAGCAATTGGTAGCTGGGCTGGCGGTGGAAACGACGAGGGATACACCAGGCAGGAAAGTGTAGGTAACGTAATCGAAGGATCAGAAAGATATTTTGAATATGATTCTAAATTAAATGCTTTATTTAACAAAAAAATAGGAACTGATTTTGATATCAATGCTTTAATTGGTGTTAACTACAATGATAGAGGTTACCGCTCCCTATATACAGGTGTGGAAAATTTAGCTATCCCAGGTTTTTATCAGATTAATAATAGTGCAAATGATCCAACGAGCACAAGTGCAGAAACTGAAAGAAGATTATTTGGTGCATACGCTTCTGCAACATTGGGATATAAAAATTATGCTTTCTTAACTCTAAATGCCAGAAACGATTGGAGTTCTACGCTTCCTGCAAATAACAGAAGTTTCTTCTACCCAGGCGCAAACTTAGCGGTTGTTTTATCTGATGCGCTTGATTTGTCATCGGCAAAGATTAGCTTCTTGAAAGTTAGAGCGGCTGTTGGTCAAACAGGTAGTGATACAGATCCATACCGTATTTTTAACACCCTATCCAGAACAAGTGCGGCACTTGGATTTGGTAATATCATATTCCCAATTGCGGGTGTACCGGGTTATTCAGTATCTGATGTATTAAATAATCCTGATTTAAGGCCTGAGATTAGCACTGAGACTGAGTTTGGTGGAGAAATTCGATTCTTTAATAACAGATTAGGTTTAGATGTTTCTTATTATAACCGTGTAACTAAAGATCAGATCATCCCTGTGGTAACGGCTCCTTCATCAGGTGTAACCTCCAGAGTAGTAAATTTTGGTAAAGTTCGCAACCGCGGTGTAGAGATAGCATTGACAGGCACACCCGTTAAAAATGAAAACTTTACATGGGATATTGGATATACTTTCACAAGAAACCGCAACGTAGTTTTAGAACTTCCTGATGGATTAGATAAACTGATCTTAAACAGTGCATACGACGCTCAGTTTGTTGCAAGAGTTGGTCAGCCATTAGGGGTTTTGGAAGCTCCAATTCCAAAATATGATCCACAAGGTAGAATTGTCGTAGGATCTAATGGTTTCCCGTTGTTGGATGATAATAATGGAAGTTATGGTACTTCACAACGCGACTTTATTATGGGGTTAACCAACTCTTTTAAGTTCAAAGAATTTACGCTCGGCTTTACTTTAGATTATCGTAAAGGTGGTGTGTTTTATTCAGGAACAGCCGATTTATTGAATTTTGTGGGTAATGATATTAAAACACTGTATAATGACAGAAGGACTTTTATCATTCCTAATTCAGTAGTACAGGTTACTAATCCTGGTGGTGGTGTAACATATGTAGAAAATACAACACCGATTACTGAAGGAAATGTAAATGCTTTGTACTATACAAATAACGGTAAAGCAGTTGCTTACCAAAATAGAATCCTAGATAAGACCTTCTTAAAAGTGAGGGATATAACCTTATCTTATTCATTGCCAAAATCGGTAGCTCAAAAAATCAGAGCTGACAAAGCTACTTTAACTGTTTATGGCCGAAACCTGATTACCTGGTTACCAAAAGAAAACAGAACTATCGATCCCGAGGTTTCTAACTTTGGTAATGATTTAACCAGTGAGTTTGGAGAATTTAGAACAGGACCTTCGGTTCGTAATGTTGGTCTTTCTTTAAACTTAACCTTTTAAACGCATCTAAGTATGAAAAATATATTAAGAAAAACGCAAGTTTTAGCTTTTTCGACTTTGTTGATTGTTACAAGTTGTAAGAAACTCGACATTAACGAAAGTCCTAATAATCCTGGTGTAGAATCTGCAACGGTTGAGACCTTGTTTCCCTCAGCAGTGATTTCAACAGTATCCAGAACAGGAGGAGATCTTTCCATAATTGGAGGTATATGGTCTCAATTTTGGACACAAAATAATAACTCAAGTCAGTTCCGTACTGTAGATTCTTATGATGTTCAGGCAACCTCTAACTTCATAAACGGACCTTATTCAGAACTGTTTGCTGGTGCATTAACAGATTATCAATTGGGTATTACTAAATCAGTAGCGGCACAGGATTGGAGATACAATTTGATGAATACGGTAATGAAAGCTTATACCTATCAGGTTTTAGTTGATTTGTTTGATAAAGTTCCTTATACAGAAGCACTTAAAGCAGGTGGAAATCTTCAGCCAAAATTTGATGACGGTTACACTATTTATACTTCATTAATTGCTGAGATTAATGCTGCTTTGGCTAAAGATTATAAAACGAATCCCTTGACGGCTGCCCAAATTAAAACTGACTTTGTTTTTGGTAAAAAAGGAACATCTGCAGATGTTATGGCTAGTTGGGAAAAATTTGCAAATACACTAAAGTTGAAAATGTATTTAAGAATGGTCAATGCTAAACCTAATGAAGCTCAGGCAGGTATATTAAAACTTTATCAAGATGGTGCAAAATTTCTTGATGAAGATGCTGAAGTTAACATATTTACCGACGTGCCGAACAAAAGTAATCCTTTTTACGAGTATAATTTTAGAAGGCTAAATACGCCAGATAATTTAAAAGCCAGTACTACATTTACTTCATGGTTAAATCTGCATAATGATCCAAGAGCAGAGGTGTACTTTGGTGCACCGAATCCTGTACCGTCAATTAATCAGGGGGATTACCTTGGTGGTGCAGAGCATCCTGAATATAATGATGCGGTTAACGTAGTTGTTAATGCTACTGATGCTGTGCCAATTATCTCTAAGGCAGAATCTTATTTCATGCAGGCAGAATCACGTGCCCGATATTTTGGAGGTGCTGGAGCAAAAGAACTTTATGATCTTGGGTTGGATGCTGCATTTGCTAAAGTTGGATTGACTAATCCTGCCATTTATCCGTATCCCGCATCAACAAATATAGAGGTAAATATCGAAGCAATTATTGTTCAGAAATGGGCTTCTTTATTTGGTTCTCACGCTTTGGAAGCATTTTTTGAGCAAAACAGGACCGGATATCCTAAAACCACTACATTATATTCTACTGCTACAGGTTATGTTCCTGGCCAGTTGGTTTATACGCCGAATGGTGTAACAGGTGCGGGCAATTTTCCTAGAAGATTTGTTTACCCGGATTTTGAAAAAAGCAGAAATTCTAATACGCCTGCACAGGTTCCTATTTACACAAAGGTTTGGTGGGGTAAATAATTGATTTAACAATAAATAGATATCATGAAAAAGATTAATATAATATTCATTTTTCTTGCGCTTATTACAGTTGCAATGAGTGCTTGTAAAAAAGATCCTGAACCAGGAGGTACTGCAGTTCAGGACATGGCCGGGGACTGGCATGTTAAAGTAAACGAAGCGGGGAGTTATTCTACTTTGTATACTTTTAATACCTCAGAGAATACACCTAATGTGATGTGGGTACAAGCAGCTGGATTAAAATCAGGAGCTACAGTTTTGGCTATTAAAGGTAAAACCGGAGTTGATTATCCAAATAAGCTTTTCTCGGGAGCAAACATTTCGAATGTTTCTACTACTACCGGAAGGCCTGCGAGTTTTAACATTGCAAATGGAAAAATTATTCCCAATGGAACAAAAGGGCCAGTTTCTAAAAGTCCTACAGATTCGATTTATTTTGAATTAAATGTAGGTGGTACTGTGTACAAAGTCAGTGGATACCATAAAACAGGCTTTTTGGAAGATCTTCCATAATCGCCTACATAAAATTTTATATGCTCTTATATTCATTTGAGTTATATTTTAACAGAAGCCTCCGCATTAGGGGGCTTTTGTTGTTTATGGCAATAATATTCGATAAAATATTAACTTAATTAAGCTGATATAAGAACCCTTCATATTTAGAAAGCATTTTTGTTTAATTTTTAACTAGTGCGTGGCCTAAAAGTTATTATTTAGCTATAAACTAAAGTATTCGTTGTTTTAATTGTCATTTATACATTAATTATTGAAATTGTATGTGCAAAAAGGCGATTTATTCAAACTAATGAATTAGTTTTACTCTTTTTTGGTGTTTTTTTCCACGAAATGACTCATTTTTCGATGTTTTTTAGTTAAATGTTAAAAATTGTTAAAAAAAATTTGGCGATATACATAACTAACTATACATTAGCGCTTAAATCATTCATTAACTAACCTATTTTCAAATTATGAAAAAACTTCTACAAAGTTTGTTCATTCTTGTGCTATGCGCATCCTCAGCATTTGCCCAAGAAAGAACGGTAACTGGTACAGTAACATCTCAAGAAGATGGTCTTCCCGTACCTGGTGCATCAGTAAGGGTAAAAGAAATCCCAAGTTTAGGCGCACAAACTGGCGCAAACGGAAAATTTTCACTAAGTATTCCTAAAAATGGTAAAACTTTAGTGGTAACCTTTTTAGGTTACGGAACAAAAGAGTTTGTTATCCCGGCAAACAATGTTGTTAACGCCTCTCTAAATTCTGACGTTACTTCTTTAAACGAGGTTGTGGTAACCGCCGGTGGTGTTACGATTCAGCGCCGTCAACAAGGTAACCAGTCTACCACTGTTAAAGCAGAAGAATTAACGCAAGGTAAAGCTTTTAACGTTGCTAGTGCTTTAACTGGTAAGGTTGCTGGTTTACAGGTAAATGCGGTAAGTAGTGGTGTTAACCCGAATATCCGTTTGGTATTAAGGGGTAACCGTTCGTTATTGGGTAATAACCAGGCCTTGGTTGTTGTAGATAATGTAATTGTACCAAGCGATATCTTAGGTAACTTAAACCCTGAGGACATCGAAAACATCGAGGTATTAAACGGAGCAGGTGCTGCTGCACTTTATGGTTCTGATGCTTCTAACGGTGCATTGATTATCCAAACAAAAAAAGGTAAAAGAGGTGCTTCAACCATTAACATCAGCCACACTACCAATGTTGAGCAGGTGAGTTTCTTACCTCAATTACAAGATCGTTTCGGTTCGGGTACTGGTAATGATGATGTGCCAAGTTATACCCCGTTTGAAAATCAACAATACGGTCCGGCATTTGATGGTGTTGTTCGCCCAATCGGTAAACCTTTGGCAGATGGATCTATCCAGTCTGTACCTTACTCATTTAATTCGGACGAAAATAAAAATGCTTTTTGGGAAACTGGTGTTTCTAATCAAACTGACTTTAACCTTTCTTCAGGTGACGATAAAGGCACCTATTATTTTTCTGGTCAATATTTTGATCAAAAAAGCACAGTACCTGGCGATAAATATAACAGATTCACGATGCGTGTTAATGGGGAAAGAGACTTAGGTAATAATGTCACTTTTGGCTTTAATTTAAACTATGTTCAAAATCGTTACGATCAATCAAGTGCAATCGCGACAGTTTACGATAACGTTTTACAATCACCAGGACAAATTCCTTTAACAAGATATAGTGATTATAAAAATGATCCGTTTTCTACTCCAGATGGTTATTATAATGAATATTATCAAAATCCATATTTTGCATTAGGAAACAATAGAAGTTTAACCCGTAATGATTATTTAACTGGTAATGCTCAGTTAAAATGGAAACCGATTAAAGATTTGTCTTTATTGGTGAGGGCTAACCTTTCGAACAGAGCTTTCTCTAATAAATCTACTACTGATAAATTTACTTATTCTGGATATAGATTAGGTTTAACACCAAATTTTTCAAATGTAGTGGGTGGTGTAAGTGACTATTCAGGTTATAATGTTCAAATCAATCCTGAATTCCAGGCACAGTATATTAAAAAATTAAGCAAAGATTTTTCTTTGAATGTGATTGGTGGTGCTACTATGCGTCAGAATACTTATAAAAGCGTAAACGTTAATACCAATGGAGGTTTAGCGCTTGCTGGTTTCTTTAATATAGCTAATGGCTTACAAAATCCAGGAGCTGGTGAATCTAATTTTAAAGCTAGACAGATTGGTGTTTATGCAGATGCCCGTTTAGGTTTCAGAGATTATTTATACTTGCACGTAACAGGTAGAAATGACTGGAGATCTGTTTTGGCACCAGAAAGTAGATCGTTCTTCTATCCAGCTGCCGATATTTCATTTATCGCTTCGGATGCCATTCCTTTCTTAAAAAACTCTAAAATTATAGAATCGTTAAAAATTAGGGGTGGAGTTTCAAAAGTGGGTAACGTTAACTTAGGTAACAGTTCGAATTTTGGTGCATATTCGTTATTGCCAACTTTTGGTCAGGCTTATGGTTACCCTTATAATGGTATCCCAGGATTTACGTTAAGTGATCGTATTGTTTCTCCAAACATAAAACCGGAGATTACTTTAGCATACGAAGGTGGTGTTGATTTCTCTTTATTAAAATCAAGAATTACAGGTAGTTTAACTTATTACAAATCAAATACAACCGATCAAACGGTTCCTGTTAACGTAGCCAACTCAACTGGTTTCTCTTCTTATTTAACCAATACTGGTGAAGTAAGTAATAAAGGTGTTGAGACAAGTCTTCGTTTTATTCCTTACAGAAATACAAGTAATGGATTAGAAGTTACAGTTGGTGCCAACTATACGTATAACGATAATAAAGTAGTTTCGATTAGTAATGGTTTAACGCAATTGGGTCTATCTGGAACTACAACTTTAGGTGTTTATGCGGTTGAAGGCTCTGCCTTCCCTGTGTTAAAAGGTACCGATTATAACAGAGATCCTCAGGGAAGAATTATTGTGGATAAATTTACTGGCTTTCCAAGCGTAACAACAGGAACTAGTATTTTAGGAAACACAGAGCCTAAGCATCGTTTAGGTGTTGATGCTGCTGTTGCCTTTAAGGGATTCCGTTTAGCAGGTTTATTCGAATATAGAGGTGGTTTTGTAATGGCCCAAAACTCTGGAAGTTTCGACTTCTCTGGTGCAGGTATCAGAACAACTTATTTTAACCGTGAGCGTTTTGTGATCCCTAACTCATCTTATTTAGATCCGGTTACGAATACCTACATTGAGAATACAAACATTACCACGCGTACAGGTGGTGTAGATTTTTGGACAAACGGCCCAACCAATACTGGGGTAGCAACAAACTATACTTACTCAGCTGCTTTCTGGAAATTGAGAGAGTTATCACTATCTTATGACCTTCCAAAATCAGTTTTAGGTAGTTTGAAATATGTAAAAGCAGCCCGCGTGAGTGTACAAGGTAGAAACTTATTCATCTGGACACCTAAAACAAATATTTATACAGATCCTGAGTATAGTGCTGCTGGTTCTGATAACAATGGTATTGGTATCACCTCGTTAGGTCAAACTCCGCCTTCGCGCGTTTATGGCGCTACATTATCATTAACTTTTTAATACATACACATATGAAAAAGATATATAACGGTTTATTCATAGTTGCTTTAGCAATGGGCTTTACATCCTGCAAAAAGTATCTTGATATAAACGAAAACACAAATAGCTCTACCTCTTCAACCCCTGAATTGGTATTACCACAAGCTATCGTAGGTACAGCCTCTGTTTCTCAAGGTTATAATAGTGCATACTATTTTCCGGGAGGCTTTGCTGCTAACATTTATGGTGTTGGTGGTTATGGCGCTGGTGTAACTTATGCATACACAGCAAGTAGTTTTACCAATTTATTTAGCAGCGTTTATGATAACGCTACTGATTATCAATATGTTATCGATAATACAGCTGGAAAGCCTGCATTAGCATATTCGAATGCTATTGCAAGAATAATGAAAGCTTTCATTTTTGCTAAATTAGTTGATCAATATAACGATGTGCCATATACAGAAGCCTTAAAGGGTAGTGCAAACTTAACACCAAAATACGATAAGGCTGAAGATATATACAAAGATCTGATTACCCAGCTTACACTTTCCATCAAGTTAATTACTGATGGACAGGCGGTAAATACAACCACAGCTGTTGCATCAAGCACTGATCCATTATTTGGAAGCAAAAAAGAGCAGCAAATGAATTACTGGAAAAAATTTGCCAATACCATTAAACTACGTTTGTTAATTAAAATGGCTGGAGTTCCTGCGCTTTCATCGTATGCAACAACTGAATTCGCTGCTTTGAATCTAACCATCGGATTCATTGATGACGACGCATTGGTTCAGCCGGGTTATGTTAAAGAATCAGGTAGACAAAATCCATTGTATAACTCATTAGCTTTTGCAAGTGATAACACAAGATCACAAAGTCAGGCTATCCCTACCACCTGGATTTTTACATTCTATAATGGAAATAAAATTTCCGATCAAGGTAGAGGCTATGCGATGTACAGAGGTTTCCCGAGCACAGCAACAAATAGGTTGGGTGAAGAAAATGTTGGATCAACGATTATTCCTCCTGCCAATTTTACCTCATGGTTTACAGGAACAGATGCCAATACACCTTATATTGGGGTTGCAAAAGGTCCTTCTCAAGGTCAGCCAATTATGTTAGCTGCAGAGAGCCGTTTTCTTCAGGCAGAAGCCTTTGCCCGTGGATACTTAACAGGAAACGCACAAACTGCTTTTGATGAAGGGATCAAAGCATCATTTAAATATATTTATCAGGATCAGAATGGTGCTGCCATACCAAACTGGGAATATGTATCTGAGTCTAAAGCCTATCAAGTTGATGAAAATCCAACCAACAGACTTGTGAACTACAATTTAGCCGCAGACTTAAATCAACGGATTGAAGCCATTATTACCCAAAAATACATTGCAATGAATGTAATCAATTGTGATGAGGCTTTTAATGAATTCAAAAGAACTGGTTATCCTAAAATTGTTGAGGGTTCATCAGACGGGCGCTTAACATTTGCTTCCAAACAATCAGTTTCAACCAGACCTGATAAATTAATCGGAAGGATATTATATCCTCAACAGGAATTCAATTTGAATACCAGTAATGTTCCTGCCGGAATTACTTTATTCGGTTCACGTATTTTTTGGGACTTAAATTAATATAAAAAAGATGAAAAAGTATATTATAAATCTATTGGCTATAGCGTTTTTATCAACAACGCTTACCTCTTGTCTTAAAGATGATAGTCTGGTTTTGGATCCTTCAAAGGGCCATAATGTGATTGAGTTTGCAAATCCGGCGCAAATTGCGGTAAATGGAACTCCTTCTCCTATGTATCAGTTTGCGTATTCAACAGCAAGTCTTCCAACGTTGCCGATTACAGTTAGTTACTCTGGTCCGGAGGCTGTGGCTCCGCAAGATATCACTGTGAAAATTACTCCTGCAACACTTTCTAAAATTGCTGAGTATAACACTGCAACTGCAAGCAGCTATACTTTGTTAGGTTCAGGTAGTTATACGTTAAGTGCGACAGAAGTAGTAATCAAGGCCGGAACTAGCAAAGCAACGTTTAATGTGGCATTTCGTCCCCTAACTTTTGAATTTACTGGTTTGCAGGTACTTCCTTTAACAATTTCTTCTGTATCATCAGGAATAATAAGTGGTAATTTTAATACGATTTTATTAAATGTTACTCCGAAAAATATTTATGATGGTGTATATAAAATCAATGCAGGTAATGTTCAGAGATATACCACTCCTACTTCTCCAACTCAAAATGATGGCTTAAATGGTGACTTAGCAGGAAATCCTAACCTTTCACTACAAACAATCAATTTAACTACCGTTCAAATTTCAGGTTTGACTTGGCATGGTGGTAGTTCTGGTGTGTCTGGTATTGATAATCTACGCGCAACTGTAGATCCGGCTACAAATTTGGTAACTATGAATGCTTTGGGCAATACGTCACTTAGAAACATACCAGGAACAGTTAGTAAATATGATCCAGCTACTAAAACCTTTACTTTAAACTTTGAATGGAACCCAACTTCTAATAGAAGAGCGGTTACAGGGTTAGTAATTAAATACGATCACGAAAGATAAGATTATCAGTTTATTAGAAAGGGATATGATCGGCTGATCATATCCCTTTTTTTATTTAATTATGTTTATATTTAAACGACTCTTAATAAAAAGATTATGAAAACCAGACTAAATTTATCAGTATTAATTTTATTTTTTTGTTTAGTAAACAAAATTTCATTTGCTCAGCAAGAAAAAACATCCGTTCTTTCTGATCAAACCAAAGTTGTATACGCGATGAACGACGCTAAAAAACTTGAAGGAGTTTATTCCATAGTTAAAGATGACGAAAAGGTTTTTTTGAGAGGAATTTACAAGGACAATGCAAGAGCAGGGAATTGGTATGCTTTCAACAATAATGGAAATGTTTTTGTACGCTATAACTACGATTTAAAAAAGCTACTTTTTCTTGATACTACCAGTATCAACAGGCTAAAAGTAGAAATTGAGACAACTGATCCAGAGGTTAAAGAAAAAGCAAGTATACCTGTTCCAATTTCTTCAATAGATCAGTACATTTCTTTGCTTGGAACTGAGTTGAGAAGAGTGGTATTGAAAGAAAATAAAAATGCTGCTGGCACATTAGATGCAGATTTAATTACGAATATCGATAAAAATGGTAAGGCCAGTTATACTGCTGCCTATGTTGTGGATGGTATTCCAGTTACCAAACGTTTAATCATTTCAGAAAAAGCATTTGATATTGATTGGATACCTTCAAGTTATAAGGGAACGAATTATGCATCTGTATTTTCTGTAAAGGCTAGAATTGATTTTGCAGATAAGCCAGGTATAAAACAACGGTTTATTTGGGTATACTAGTATTTCTTAAGATAGATAATCAATTGATTACAAATTTCACGATAATTTCAATGAAAGAGCTTGTATTTTACAAGCTCTTTTTATTTTTTGTCATTATCCACCAGAATATATTAATACCTGATTTTTTGCACATGGGTGAATTGCCTCCAATGGCATATTTGGTAATCTTAATGTCATTTTGCCTTCTTCAAAAACATATTCTTTTGTAATATTTAAATTACACGATAATATTTTTTATAAATTAGACGCCTTAACTATTTTAATCAAACAACTAATTTAAATTCATGAAAAAACTTCTACAAAGTTTGTTCGTGCTTTTGTTTGTTGCATTTAATGCAATGGCACAAGAACGAACAATTACAGGAACAGTAACGTCTACAGAGGATAACATTCCACTGCCTGGCGTAAGTGTTAAAGCGGTTGGGTCACAAGGAGTGGCAATAACTGGTGGTGACGGCAGATACTCTCTTAAGGTTAGTTCTTCTGTTACAGCAATCCAATTTTCTTATATTGGATTTACAAGCAGAACAATAAATATTACTTCTTCTAGTAGTTTGAATGTAGGATTAACTCCAGATTCAAAAAGTCTTGCCGATGTAGTGGTTGTAGCTTATGGTACGCAGAAAAAAGAATCTATTACAGGTTCGGTTTCTAGTATCAGTGCAAAAGATTTGGAAAAAAGAACTGTAACGAACATTACAGCTTCATTACAAGGATCGGCGCCAGGTATTTCTGTAATGGCATCTAACGGTCAGCCAGGCAATAGCTCCGCTATCCGTATCCGTGGTTTTGGTTCTTATTCATCTTCAAATAGCCCGCTTATCGTATTAGATGGTGCCGTATATGATGGTAATATTGGCGATATCAATCAGAATGATGTTGAGAGCATTTCGGTATTGAAAGATGCATCTTCTTCAGCTTTATATGGTTCTAGAGGAGCTAACGGAGTAATTATCGTTACAACCAAAAGAGGTAAATCAGCTGAGCCAGCAATTAATGTTAACTTTAGTCAAGGATGGTCTACCCGCGGAATTCCTGAATATGAGCGCTTAGATGCTACCCAATATTATCCTGCGGTTTGGCAAGCGATTAAAAATAACTTAATGTTTTCAGCTTCTCCAGTGTTAACGGATGCTGCAGCGTCAACCAGAGCTTCAGCAGATGTGTTTACAAACTTAGTTTATAACCCATTCAATGTTCCGGGAGGTCAAATTGTTGGCACTGATGGTAAACTTAATCCAAATGCATCTTTATTATATGATGATTTTAACTGGTATGCACCTTTAGAGCGCACAGGAAAAAGAACAGATGCAAACATTAGCACAGCAGGAAGAAGCGATAAAACAGATTACTTCGTGTCATTAGGCTATTTAAAGGATAGTGGTTTCATTCTGAAATCAGACTTCGAACGTTTTAACGCACGTGTAAATGTAAATACTAAACTTAGATCATGGTTAAAAACGGGTTTGAATTTATCAGGTGCAATGTCTGATGCAAATACCGCAAGTGATGCCTCTACAGGAAATGGTGCGAGTTTTGTTAATCCGTTTTCATTCGCTAGAGGAATTGGTCCAATTTATCCAATACATGCCTTTAATGCAGCTGGAGAGCCAATCGCTAATAGCTTAACAGGTGAGCAATGGTATGATTATGGTGTTCATCCAGGAGCTGTAAATCGTCCATCGGGAGCTTCTCCTGGTCGAAACGTTGTTTATGAAACCATGCTTAACGATAATTCTTATAAAAGAAGCCAGTTAAGCGCAAGAAGTTATATTGAGGTGAGGTTTTTGAAAGATTTTACTTTTACGCCAACAATTAGTATGGACTTGAGAAACAATAATGTTGATCAGTTTCAAAATCCAATCGTTGGTGATGGTGCAGGTTCGAACGGTTATAAGTTCCAAAGTAATGCGGTTACTAAATCATATACCTTTAATCAGATCTTAAATTATAACAAAACGATTGGAAAACACAATATTTCGGTATTAGCAGGCCACGAGAACTACTACTTTAAATATAGAATATTCCAGGCTGATCGAACAAATATGGTGGCTCGTGGTAACACAGAGTTTGCAAATTTTGTTACATCATCTAGTTCATATGGTAGAGAGGATAACGACCGTATTGAGTCTTATTTATCTAAAGCAAGCTATAATTATGATGATAAATATTTCATTGATGGATCATTAAGACGCGATGGGTCTTCAAGATTTTCTGCAGAACAAAGATGGGGAACATTTTTCTCAGCAGGAGCTACTTGGGCCATTAAAAAAGAAAACTTCTTAAAAGATGTAAGCTGGTTAGATGATTTAAGATTAAAAGTTTCATACGGGCAAGTGGGTAATAACGCTTTACTTGATGGTAGTGGGAATAACAGATATTACGGAGATAGAGCCTTTTTTGATCTAGGTTCGAATAGTAATACAGAAGGTGGTGTTTTGTTGGCCTCTATCGCTACACCTGATTTAACCTGGGAAAAACAAAACACACTAAATACAGGAGTTTCATTTGCGTTTTTTGGTAGAAGATTATATGGTGAATTAGAATACTACAACAAACAAGTGGATGATTTAATTTTCAGTGTTCCTCAGCCGTTATCTGCAGCGGTTACTAGTGTTTACCGTAACATTGGTGCCATGTATAACAGAGGCGTTGAGCTTCAATTGGGTGGCGATATTATTCGCGAGCAGAATTTTACTTGGGGGTTAATTACCAACTGGAGTATTTTTAAGAACAAGATTACTAAGCTTCCTCCAGAGACGCCAACCATTATCAGCGGAACTAAAAAACGAGAGGTAGGACACGGAATCTATGACTATTGGTTAAGACAATACGCAGGTGTTGATCCAAA
>Ga0308165_1002509_pt1 | contig 21606 bp, 13 predicted proteins | sample PhyWR2_FD_201032 | JGI IMG/M metagenome (GOLD analysis project Ga0308165, IMG submission 201032) | Phyllosphere microbial communities from UC Gill Tract Community Farm, Albany, California, United States - DLSLW.R2 | ecosystem: Host-associated > Plants > Phyllosphere > Unclassified | place: USA... | reverse complement strand
GGGTATTATTTATTCCCAATATGCGATAGGCCCCTTCTTCTTTTGGTACAAATGAAGCTTCCCAACAGTCGGCTTTTTGGCTCAACTGCAGAACTGACTTTTTCCCTGCCGGATTTATGAGATTAAATTTGAATTCACCTGCAAGTACAAGTTCTTTACCGGTTTGCCGGTGGCGGATTCCGAAATCGTCGATGTTCCCATAAATCAATTGAACGGTAAGTTTTTCGCCAACTTTTCCCGAACCTACAATTTCCATCCAATAAGCACTTGCCTTGCTGAACAAGGGAGATAAAATCAAAATTAAGATTATCCACACGATGTTTTTTTGCTCCAATTTCATTGGTCAAAACTAATAAAAACACTTAACACAGTAACAAATAATTATTTGAACCCATTCTTATTTTTAAAATAGAATCTGTTTAAAACGGTAATACCCTCAAAAAGCGGTTTCGGCTAAATCAAAAGCAGATTTGGATAAATTCTGTTGATTGAAGCTGTTGATATTTGTATCAACAAAAGAAAATCAATTATGCGCGTATTTGTTACAGGAGCCACAGGCTTCGTTGGTACTGCCATTGTGCAGGAATTAATCAATAATGGTCATCAGGTATTGGGTTTGGCCCGTTCGGAGGCCTCAGCCCAAAAGTTACTTGCTGCCGGTGCGGAAGTTCACCGCGGCGATCTGGAAGATCTAGAAAGTTTACGCAGCGGTGCAGCAGCTGCAGATGGTGTAATCCATGCCGGTTTTATCCACGATTTTACCCGGTTTGCAGAAGTGTGCAAGGTAGATCAACAAGCCATTGAAACCATTGGTGAGGTACTTGCAGGCTCTAACCGTCCTTTCATTGTTACCTCGGGTACAGCACTGGTAAGTCCAGGCAAATTGGCTATAGAAGATATCACCCCTCCTGTTAACCCGGCATGGCCAAGGGCTTCGGAACAAGCTGCTGATGCGGTAGCCGCACTGGGTGTACGCACGGCTGCGATCCGGTTATCTCCATCGGTACATGGGGAAGATGATTTACATGGATTTATCCCGATATTGGTCAACATCGCCCGCGAAAAAGGAGTTTCTGCCTATATCGGAGATGGATTAAACCGCTGGAACGCTGTACACCGCCTGGATGCGACCCGTTTATTCCGCTTGGCCCTAGAAAACACCCTTCCTGGAGCCCGCTTTCATGCTGCTGCAGAAGAAGCGATTACTGTTAAAACCATAGCCGAGGCAATTGGTAAACAACTTAATCTCCCGGTCGTATCCATAAGTCCTGAAGCAGCTGCCGAACACTTTGGCTGGTTCTCTCACATGGCCGCGATTGATTGTCCGGCATCTAGCCAATGGACGCAGGATCAGTTGAACTGGCAGCCATCACAACCTACCCTTCTTACCGACATTGAAAACGGCATTTATACCCAATCATAACAGGATGAAAATTGTAGTAACCGGTTCTTTAGGGAATATCAGTAAACCCTTAACCGAAATATTAATTGCCCAGGGTCATACGGTAACCGTTGTTAGCAGCGATGCCAAAAAATCGACAGCTATTGAGAAATTAGGGGCTACTGCAGCGATAGGCTCAATTGCCGACCTGGCCTTTTTAACCCAAACTTTTAAGGGTGCGGATGCGGTTTATGCCATGATTCCCCTGAATTTTGCAGAACCCGATCTGGGGGAATATATGCACCGCATCGCATTAAACTATAAACAGGCACTTACCGAAGCCAATATCAAACGGATTGTACTGTTAAGTGGCTGGGCAGCAGACCTGGTTAAAGCTGAAAACCTGGAGTATTTGTTTGATGGTATACAAACCTCCATTACGATCATGCGCCCTGCGGCCTTTTACACCAATTTTTATCAATCGATGGATCTCATCAAAGGCAAAGGTTTCATTGGGAAATTTCTCACCTTGCGCTATTCTGGTCTTTGGGCCTTGCTTACAGGCAAGACTGGTCTTTTGATGGGGAACTATGGCGGCGAAGACCGGATTGTTTTTGTATCGCCAACCGATATTGCAGAGGCCGTTGCAGAGGAACTGTTATTACAATCACCCGCGCAAAGAAGCATCCGTTATGTAGGCAGCGAAGAAATGACCTGCAATGAAGCCGTAAAAATCATTGGCACTGCGGTGGGCAAACCCTGGTTAAAATGGGTATTGTTATCCGACAAGGAAATGTTGCAGGGACTGAAAATGGCTAAATTACCAGAAAAGCTGGCAGAAACCTTAGTGGAAATGCAGGCAGCGATGCATAGTGGCAAAACACTGGAAAACTTCCACAAGAACAATCCCAAAATGGGTAGGATAAAAATGGGTGATTTTGCAAAGGAGTTTGCGGAAGCATATCATAAAAAATAACGAACTTTAGTCTAGTTATGAACAATCAACAGCTTTTTCGTTTCAGTAGCATCACCGAATATCACCGTGCAGCGGGTTTGCCTAAACCGGCTCACCCACTGATCAGTGTGGTACATATGGACGACCTGACCCGGCCGCTGGCCGAAGGTTCGTTCAGTTTGATCTATGATTTTTATTCGATTTCGATGAAGCGTGTAAAAAATGCCAAATTTAAATATGGTCAGCAGGCCAGCGATTTCGATGAAGGGGTATTGTTCTTTATGTCGCCAGGCCAGGTGTTTGGCGTCGAATTTGAAAAGGGTGTGGAGTTGCACCGCCCCGAAGGCTGGATGATCCTGATCCATCCTGATTTTTTATGGAATACCCCCCTGGCAAAAAGCATCAAACAATACGAATTCTTCAATTATTCAGTCCACGAGGCGCTCTACCTGTCGGATAAAGAAGAAACAATCCTCAATGCGCTTGCCGCCAATATCGAGCAAGAGTACCATGCCAATATCGATCGCTTCAGTCAGAATGTGATTATTGCCCAACTGGAATTATTGCTTACCTATTCGGAAAGATATTACCAACGCCAGTTCATTACGCGTAAAATTGCCAATCATGAAATCCTGATCAAACTGGAGGATCTGCTTGGCAATTACTTTAACAGCGGCTTGCTTGCGCAAAAAGGTCTGCCCAGCGTAACTTACATTGCAGAAAACCTTAATATTTCGCCGGGCTATCTGAGCGGCCTGCTCAAATCGCTTACCGGACAAAATACGCAACAGCATCTACACAATAAACTGATCGAATTGGCAAAAGAAAAACTCTCCACCACTACCCTATCCGTGAGCGAAATTGCTTATGAACTGGGTTTCGAACATCTTCAGTCGTTCAGTAAACTGTTCAAAACCAAAACCAATCTCTCGCCAATCGAATTCCGCCATTCCTTTAATTGAAATTTTGTTAAAGGCATTAAACTAACCACAGATGCACACAGATAAACACAGATTTCATATTCCTGCCTAACTTTCTGGGTGCAGACTTTTTACCACCCGAAAAACGGGACAGATAGTATCTAATTATCTTTGTTTAAACTTAACGACATTAGGTATAATCTCAATTAAATCAGGAATGAATTTTTTCCAGCCTTTAATTTATAAGTTTTTCCTTTCCAGATAAACTCACCGTTTATGGCCTCTGGCAGATTGATATCAACCTTCCATTTATTGTTTTCCATTTTATAAGCTACAGCTATTTTACCATGCGGATGGGGCATTTCCCCACTAATTTCGGTCATACTGCCTAAATTTGGCGCGATTTTAACCCGGTTAAAACCTGGCGAATCGCTATCGATACCCAATACCATCCTGAAAAATTCGATATTCGGGCTACTTCCCCAGGCATGGCACTCCGAACGAACGGTTGATAAACTCGAATCTTCTGCCCAGGTGGTCATCCCCATTCTGATATTTTCTCTCCAGATATCCAGCCAGTTCATAAAATCGTTACCCATCCCACCCTTTAGCAAAGCCTGGTGCAGGTAATATTTGAAATAAACCGTGCACTGCGTTAATGATTTATCACTCAGCATCATATTGCACAATGGAGTGATATCCCCTTCTTTTACAATTCCGCTAAGGATGGCGAGCGAATTGGTATGTTGCGAAAATTCGTTTTTATCTTTGGTATCGGCATACATTTTTTTAGCCGGATCCCAATATTTACGTTGTATCGTTTCTGCCAGCTGTTTCGCTTTCTGGTTATATAATGTTGCATAAACAGGCAAGCCCATTTTGGCCTCCATTTTCGCCGCCCATTGATAAGCCAAAAGCAACTGCAGATCGTATATCGCTGCACTGCCGTCAGATCCTTTTGGTCCCCAGCCCATATTACCTGCCCAGTCTACAAATGTCCAGTAAGGCACATCTTTCAACGAACCATCGGCTTGTTGGTATTGACTAAAAAAATCGAGGATCGCCCGTTCGCCTGTTAGCTTGCTTTTGATAAAATTACTATCATCGCGGTACATCCAATAATCGTGGAGCATACCGATATACCACAAAGAGAAGGTAGAAATAATCTGGCTGCTGTGTGTGGGGTATCGGCTAAAGGTAACGCCTTCCGCCAATCGCGAATGGTCCATCAGGTTAATGGCATTACGCGCCAACCGGTCATCACCACTGTAATAATACGAAACCATCGCCTGGATACGGGTATCGCCTATGTATTGTAATTGCTCGTAGTAAGGGCAGTCGGTATAGGTTTCCCATGCATTTAACCTTGCCGTACGCCAGCCAATATCAAGGATCTGCTTGATTTCCGGATTGTTCGTATTCAATACAGCGGTTTGTTTGAAAGGATAGCCTGTAAATGTGCCGTACAGATCTTCGATAATTAAGGGATCGGCTTTGGTGCGCACCACCAATTTGATATACCGGTAGGTTCGGAAGTTAAGTGTGGTAAAAACCTGTGCTTCACTACCATCGGTGAGTATGCTATCTTTCCGGCCGATAAATTCTTTTCCGGCTACATCATTCCGGTTGCTTTTACGGTAACCATCGCTCACTTTATCGTAAAGCGTTTCTGCATAACTTAAGGATAAACCCGCTCCTTTTCCTTTTGACAATGCAAGTGTTATGTATGCATTGGTAAGGAAGGTTTGATCGAGCAATAAACTCACTGTGGTATTGGCCGGAATGGTTAACGGTGCTTTTTGGGCAGGAAATAATTTAGGAATACTCATGCCTGTAGCACTCCTTACCGTTGAAATCCTTTGATTGGTCATTTCCATCTGAGGTATAGATGAAGGTACCAGCGACCAGCCGAAACCATCGCCACTGCCTTTAAGTTTTCCGTCGAACATTTCGTTTACGCCAGGCCAGGTACTGTCGTCGAAATCAACACTGGTCCAATCTCCTTTGATACTTTCGTTCATGTCGACCATTTCGCCTTTAGTTGCCGCAAAGAAGAAACCCGGAATCGGCTTACGTCCACGGTTTTTGATACATTTCCAGCTTTTATTGGTATTCAGGATTTCTTCATCGGCAGAATTCCCCTGTAGAATAAATGCGGTGCGGACGGTAATCTGCGCCTCCGGACGGTACTCAGCTTCATTAAAAACCAGTGCCGAAACTAAATTCTTTCCTACGTTTAAGTATGGCGCAAGATCAACGGTTTCAAAATTCCAGAAATAGGTATCGCCACGGGCAGGGCCTAACGAAACCAAAGTGCCATTCACATAAAGTTTATAGCGGTTATCGGCCGATACATGTATTTTAAACGTAGTTGGTTTCGAATTTAGGCTGATGTTCTTACGGAAATGGTAAACACCATACTCCCTACCTTCGTCGCCCCTGGCAGATATCCATTTGGCATTCCAGGGTTTTAAAGTTGCGGAAGGAGTAATCACTTGGGCCTTTGAAGGCACTATGGCAATGACTAAGAACAAGGAAAACAGAAATATGTAGCGCTTTCTCATCAATGGTTTATATTTTGGTTATGGTTATATATAATATTAAAAATGGCTGCTTTTACGGTACTTGCCGATCTGCAATTCCCCTGCATGGTTTAATTTGCAGAATACCTTTTTTGAAATTTATTGAATGGTAGCTTCTTTTAACCAGTTTTCATATTTTTTCTTCAATTTCATTACCACATCCGGATATTTAGTTGCCAGGTTTATCCTCTCGGTACTATCCTGCCGGATATTAATTAACATTATTTTATTTTCATCCAGGTCACCAGACTTGGCTTCAATCGGATCGTGCAGTAATTTCCAGTCGCCCTCGCGAACAGCCCATTGTGGACTTTCTTTAGTACCAAGGCATTGCCAATAAAATTCGTGATGTGAAGACGCTGCCCGCCCCGATTTAATCAGATTCACGATACTACATCCATCGATCTTAATTTTCGGAAGTGGAATATGGCAATACTCTGCCAAGGTTGGAAACCAGTCAATGTTGGCCGCGAATTGGTTGCGAATCTCATTTACCGGAATATGACCAGGCCAACTGATAAATGCAGGCACTAAAATCCCACCTTCAAATAAACTAAACTTAGACCCCCTATATGCACCCGCATAACCTCCTCCACCGAACGACCGGTCTTCTTTAGAATGTCCCTGGTCGGACTGAAAGATGATAATGGTGTTGTTGGTGAGCCCTAATTCATCAACCTTTTTTAAAAGCTGCCCTATTTTATCATCCATTGTAGACATGTAAGCGGCATACATTCTACGGGGCATTGGCAAATCTTTATAATAATCGATCCACTTTTTTTCAGGCTGTAAAGGGTAATGTGGTGCATTTATTGCGAAATACATAAAGAAAGGGTTGTTTTTATTTTCACTCAAAAACTTACTGGCTTCCGTTACCAAAAGATCCGCATAAAATTTTCCTGGCTCATATATCTCTTTTCCATTCCGCCATAAATCATGCTGGTTTGGACCACCCCAATAATAAAAATGGGAGTAATTATCAATGCATCCACCCATAAAACCAAACGAGTAATCGAAGCCCTGGGCATTCGGCATCGTTTCTGGAGAATAACCAAGATGCCACTTTCCAATGTGCGCGGTTTTATAACCGTTTTCTTTAAACATTTCAGCCATGGTGTATTGATTGCCCGGCATCCCGCCACCACCATACATGCCAGCCGCATTGCCAACCAAACCTGCCCTTTGAGGGTACCTGCCCGTTAATAATGATGCCCTGGAAGGAGAGCATATTGGAGAAGCAGAATAAAATCTTGAAAAACGGGTTCCCTTTCTGGCCAATTGATCAAGGTTTGGTGTTTGCAGATCTTTTGCGCCGTAAATATTGAGGTCTAAAGTACCCTGATCATCGGTATATATCAGGATTACGTTTGGCTTACCTGTAGTTTTAGACTGCTTTAACTGCGACCAGGTTTCAATAGGCAAAATTGCTATGATAGCCAATGCTGCTGTTGCAAATTTTATTTTATTCATCTTATTTTGCTTTAATTCGCTAATAAAAAAACCAGAATATTATTTTAAAACTTTCGAAATTTCTTTGTCTGCAAGGGGTTCCATTACCTTATATCCTGCCAGATTGGGGTGAACACCATCAGTTCCCAGTTCGTTTTTAAGTCCCCGATCGGCATTTACCATTGCGGTAAAATAATCGATATAACCCAATTTATGTTTCGTAGCGTAATCTTTAAGCATTTTATTCAGTTTAGCGATGGAGTCTTTTGGGTCGAGACCTGGTTTCCATGAAATAGCATAGGCTGGTAAAACGGATGACAGGATCACCTTAATGTTCGCGTTTTTTGCCAGTTCGGCCATAGAGAAGATGTTCCCGGCAACATTTTCGATTTTTGATGGGCCGGTATTTTCGGCGATATCGTTTATACCGGCTAAAATAACCACTGCTGTTGGTTTAAGGTTGATTACATCTTCCCTAAACCTCACCAGCATCTGAGGAGTAGTTTGTCCGCCAATGCCCCTGTTAATGTAAGTATGTTTTTTAAAATAATCGGCATCTGTATTGATCCAGCCTTCGGTAATCGAATTGCCCATAAATACCACCCGTTTTTCACCTTTTGCGGGTGCGGGCAATTTTTCATTATCACCTTCGTAACGTGTAATCCAGGGCCAGTCTTCGTGGTAACGTTTCTCTACCATTTTCTGAAAATTGGCCCAGTCTTCTGCCTTTTTCTGTTCGTCGGTTTGTTGTGCATATCCCATCGAACAGGTGGCCAACAATATTCCGCAAATCATAAGTCTTAAATATCCCATCGCAATTAAATTTAGTTATAAAAACTGGCACCAGCGCCTAAAATAGCAGCTTCCTCTCCTAAAAGTGAAGTGCGCACCGGAAAACTATAGCCCATAATTTCGGTAAGGTATTTACGGGTATTATCTAAAAAATAGTGTTCTGCTTTGGCAATATTGCCCCCAATTACAGCCGCTAAAGGTCTTTTCTTTTTGATAAAGAGGTATAAAAAGGAAGCCAGGTTTTTACTAAATTCATCAAACACCAGCTGAAAACTGGGTGAAAGATGATGGTTTTCTACCAGATCCTTTACATCTTCTACTTTGATTCCACTCAATTCGGCGAACCTAGAAATGAACCACCTCGTTGAGATATAATCTTCAGCGATTCCTTTTAAAAAAGGTGTTTTCCAAAGGTTAGAATCCTGCGCGGCTCCTTTAACGGTATGCGAGGTGCCCAAGCCTGTACCCAGGGTAAGGCCAATAGCCTCGTCGAACTCGCTGATGCTGCCCGAAAACAATTCGCCCTGGAGAAAAGAAGCCGCATCATTAATGAAATGAAGCACTTCCTCCTCATAACCAAGCCTTTGCGCCAATAAAACCTTTACATTCTGACCGTAAAGGTTTTCATATTTATTCTGGTCTTTTATTTTACAGATACCCGTTTTATAATCCATAGGGCCTGGCATGGCAATGCTGATGCGCTGAGGTTTAATCGCACTACTTTCGATTGACTTTTCGATGTTATCTGCCCAGGCATCAATAATCTCCGCTACTGATCCGTTGGTATCGATCTTGTTCCGGTACCAGCTTGATTTGATGCCCTCCTTTTTATCGAGATCAACCAGTTCTGAGGTAATGTGCGAGCCTCCAATATCGACTCCTAATACTATTTTAATCATTTTTAGATCTTTTTTAGCTAAATCGTTTTAGCATTTTCATAATATTTTTATCCCGTTTTACTCCTTTTATTATGCCCTTGATGATGATCCTCTGATAATCATCTCAGCATTGAGTACGATGGTTTGTATCTTTTTCGTTTTAACAGGGTTATTCAGTTTATTGAGCAACAGGGATATAATCTGGTTAGCAATTTCTTCAATGGGTTGGGCGATTGCGGTAATCTGCGGTTTATACAGTTCGAAGAGATCCTGATCGTCAAACACCACTATACCAAGGTCTTTTGGAATGATTAATCCCAATTTTTCTATTGCCTTTAATCCATAAACACATAAATAGTTGGTTGCAAATACCACGGCATCTATCTCTCCCCTACGCTGCAAAAATGCTTCAATATGTGCCGTCACTTTTTCTGGCGGGAAATCATATGATATCTCTTTCAGGTATTGAGGCAGTTTATGTTTTTTGAGTGTTTCTTCATACCCCAAAAGCCTGTCGTTCATTTGCGATTGCAGCGAATCTAAGGTGATGAACGCAATATTCTTAAAACCCGATTGAATCAGTTCTTCCACTGCCTTCGCCGTGCTCTGGTAATTATCGACCAGGATGGTATCTGTTTTCAGGTCTTTCAGGTACCTATCGAAAAGTAGAACCGGTTTTCCAGAATTAATGATGGCCTGTAACTCCCCTTCAATCCCTTCCGGTGCGGCGATGATATAAGCATCAACATGCCTTTCTTCATACATTTTCAGGAATTCCTTTGTTTTTTCGGTATTGTTCCCGGTGCTGCTATACAGGATTTTATAACCACTTTTATAGGCCTTTTCTTCAATATTCCGTGCAATATGACCAAAAAACGGATCTGAAATACTCTCTACCATCAGTGCGATGGTATTGGTTTTACCTGTACGCAAGCTTCTGGCTAGTGAGTTGGGTTTGTAACCAATTTCTTCTACAAATTTTAATACTTTATCCCTGATCTCATCGCTAATGCGTTTTTCTTTCGACCGTCCGTTCAAAATAAACGACACGGTAGTTGGCGATACATCCAGGCGCTTTGCAACTTCAATTATTGATATTTTCTTTTCCACGGGTAGGTTTTTGATGGGGCTAATTTAGCGTTTTATAGGCGAACTAAACTTTGCGGCAAAGAGGAAAATAACAATATAACAAACAATTGGAAGATAATAGGCCGTGGCCACATCATGTACGGCAACCAATCCCATTAAAAACGGCAGTACTGCGCCACCAACCACCCCCATCGAGATGTAGGAGGAAGCCTGCTGTGTATGTTTGCCCAGGTTTTTAATCCCGAGGGTAAATATGGTTGGAAACATGATGCTAAAGAAGAAGTTGATCATCAACAGGGCGATGAAAGAAACAAGGCCAAAACTTTGGGCAACGATGAGGCACATTACAATATTGCCTACAGCAAAAGTAGCGAGCAATTTATTGGGCGCGATAAATGTCATTAAATAGGTGCCTAAAAAGCGTCCGGCAAGCATCATCGCCATAAAAATAACCATAAAATACCCTGCTTTTTCGTTGCTAAAGCCCATTTTCTCGTGGGCATAATTGATGAAAAAAGCCCAGGTCCCGCCCTGTGCGGCCACATTAAAAAACTGCGCCGCAACAGCCCATTTAAAATGGGTATGGGCAAATAAAGATTTTTGAGGTGTAGGATCTACATTTACAGCATCATCGGGTAAACTCGCTACAACGTGAGGATCGGTAGTATCGGGTACTTTAACAAATGAAAATGAAATGGCTATTATGGTAATTACAATGGCAATGGCTACATAAAGTACCTTTACAGATCCTAATCCACCGCCGGCATCTTTGTTTCCAAATAAAAAATAAGCGCCTAATGCCGGACCAATTAAGGTACCCACGGCGTTTAACGACTGTGCAAAATTTACCCGCTGATCGCTGGTGCGCTGATCGCCAAGCGAGGCCATAAAGGGGTGCGCAACGGTTTCGAGTGTCGACATGCCGCAGCCCAGTATAAAAAGCGCGAACCTGAAAAATCCAAACGATTCGGCATTTGCCGCAGGGTAAAACAAAAATGAACCTATTGCATATAAGGAAAGACCCAAAAGCACACCTTTTTTGTATCCAAACCTTTTCATAAACAATCCGGCAGGAATGCCCATTACAAAATAGGCCCCAAATATCGAAAACTGCACCAGTCCCGACTGGGCTTTGGATACATTTAATACTTCCTGAAAATGTTTGTTCAGTACATCGCCCATCGTCATCGAGATGCCCCATAGGGTAAATAATGAAGTCACAAAAATCAGTGTGGTCAGAAATTTCTTGTCGGTAAAAGGAACCTTTTGCATGTGGTCGTTTTTTGGTCTCTGCCGAAAACAAGATATTTTACGGCTATTTTATATTTGGTTAACTGTTGCTTTTGTTAAAAAGAACAATTCTAATATCTATATATTAAATCGATTTAGCAAGTGTTTATTCAATAATTTATAAATGTTACACATTCAGGGCTATTTCCAGTTGTACAGTCGTACCACGTGCGGGCGGTAATTATCGGCTGTACCCGGGGCATTAAAGTTATTACCAAAACCTACCGGATTGATGTTATAGGTGATTACCAATTCGCCATCCTTCGATAAACTGGGGTGAACAAATGAATTATAGGTTAAAAATTCGGGGCTCTGGCCTGATGAACCAGAATAACGGTCGGGTATTTTATAAATGGTTCTTTTGTTTATGAATGGGCCCAACGGACTGATACCTTCCCATATATCGATGGTTAAACCTAAACAGGTACCTTGCGAAACCATATAGGTTTTACCATTTTCTTCGAACACGGTTGGCATCGATGCGTTATTTTCGGCAATGGTCACAAAATCATCCTCATTTGTTGGTGCAGTAGTTACCCAGCCCGTTTTGGTGTAATATTGCCAAGGCGAGGTAAGGTCGTGATTGGCCACACGAGCCACAAATATTTTTGCGCCACAGATCCCCGTGCTTTTACTGTTGTAAATATAACTGTAACCATCTGAGCAGTTGAACAAGCTGGAATCGAAACTGAAAGCACCAATATAAGCATTCTGGTAAATGCGTTTCAATTTCATATCCGGAAGTGAAAACACACCGATTTCGGTTGCATAGTGGTAGAGGTTTCCACTACCATCGAGCTTTAAACGGTCTAACAACATTTGCGCTTCGCCATTAATAATTTGTGCAGGGCCCGGCCAATATAAATCTTTGTCGCCATCTGCTGCACCGGGCACGGTAATCCATGTTTTGCCCTTACCTGCCCCATCCAAAGGGTTTAGTTGCTGTTTTGCAGACGTTGGTGAGCTGCCCACCTGCATAAAAGCGGCATTGCGTACAAAGGTATTCTTAGCAGGATCTCTGTTCCGGTTGGCCTCTACAATACCATAAAAACTGTCCTGGAACGACCAGAAAATATTTCCATCGGGCATCTTCAAACTAAAACATCCATCTCCACCATTCCAGCCGGTATAACAGGTTAAAAAATTATCGTAAGCCAAATCCTGGTAGGCTTTAACCTTTGCATCCCAGTTTCCGGTGTTGGGGATCAGTTTTAGGCCCGCATCAATATCAGGATTAGAAAAAAACTTAAACTCAACGTACCAGCTCATGCTTTGTCCTGAAGGTGCAGTAACCGTATAAACCACCTTGTTATTGCTCATAGTGGGGTTAATTTTAGCACCACTTGCCGGACTGATTGTTGCACCATCTGAAACCGTAATTTGAGGCGCAATGGCTGATATATCGGTGCCTCTTTGTACCGTGACCAAAACTTTCGATGAGTCGTTGGTAAAAGTAATGGCTTCATTCCCGATCTGGGCATTACCAATTTTAAAAGATTTAATTACCCTTCCCGGACTTGGTGGGTTATCAACATCGGTTTTACGGCATGAAGTGCAGCAAAAAAACACAAGTGCAGCGAATAGAATTTTTTTCATGGGTTTTGTTTTGAATGGAAAAATTATCCCGTATATGGTTAGCTTATTTTGATGTTACTGATGCCTTCCTGTAAATCGCAATCAATCCCAAAAGCCCGCCAGCAAACATTAACAACGATATGATTTGTGCCTGGGTAAGGTTAAAACCCAGGATTTGGTAAAAATGGTTTACCCTTATTTTTTCGATAAAAAACCTTTCTAAACCATTGATGATAAGAAACAGGCAGAACACCACACCTGATCTTTTTATCTTTTTTCTGAACAGCCAAAGGATTAAAAAAGCGGTGGAGATGATCATGATTTCGTAAAATGATGTCGGATAAACAGCCTCTACCAATACCCTACAGTGCTTACCTGTACAGTTTGGAATGAGCACTCCGCTGTTTAATACATTGTGCGGAAAATTAAAAGACCACATCCAATCGGGCAAGGCAGATAGCCAGCCGGGTTTGGGTTGGGTGTTAACAATTCCCCAGTCGCCATCTCCTGATAACTGACAACCCATTCTTCCAACGGCATAAGCCACGAGCATGCCAGGTGAACCAATATCGGCCAGAACGATCAGTTTCATCCCGTATTTATGCCCGATGTATAGGTAAATTAAGGCCCCAAATACAAGGCCACCCAAAAATGTCCATCCGTTTGCAGATAACAATTGCGGCATCGGATCGGCAATAAATAGTGCTATATTTTCGAAGAAACTGAACAACCTAGCACCTACAAATCCGCACACGGCACACCAAAAAATCAGGGTATCCATTAACTGGTATGGATGTGTGAGCACCCCCTTGCGCATAAAAGGTTTGATGTAACCTTCTTTTTCCTTCCGCTTAAATTCCGACTTAAACACAAAATAAGAAAGTACAAAAGCCAACGCTACAAAAAGACCGAAAGTTTGAATGGGAAGCGGGATCCCAAAACCAAATACATATTCAAACAGGTCGGAAAGCGTAGGGAACATTTTGTACCTTTCTTAAATTATATCTTCAAATTTATACTTAAAAACCGATCTGCACGCCAAGATTAATCACCCTTTGGTTCAGATACGAATCGCCCTGCGAACCACTCGCCACCTCCGGATCCTGCTGATAGAGCGAATAATTGGTCCATGTGGCCAGGTTATACGAACTCACATAAGCATTAAGTTTATTAATCCCGAACGGAAGCCATTTGCTTGGCAACTGATAATGCAGCTCTACCGTTTTTAACCTGATGTATTTTGCATCAACAAGGTAAAAATCAGAAGGGAAAGCACTCGGACTGTTTACCGAATTATTCAGGGTAGACAATCTTGGGAATTTAGCCGTTTCGGCAGTCGCTGGTGTCCATCTTTGCAGGTGAATATCCTGTAATTGTGTTTGAAAAGGCTCTATTGCATTGCTACCCAAAATTAAACTGTAACCCAACTGGCCTTGAAATAGTATGTTTACCGAGAAGTTTTTATAGGTAAAGTTGATCGGCAAACCTAAAGTGAGGTTCGGTGGAAAGTTTGGTTTTCCAATAGCTGATTTATCTTTATCGTTAATTACCCCATCGTTGTTTAAATCGGCATATTTTAAATCGCCGGGCTGTATTGGCACCGTACCAAGCGGTTTGGCACTATTTGCAATATCTGCCTGATCTTTATAATAACCGATCCAGGTATAACCAAATGGCTGGCCAATCGGTTTACCGGTTTCTAACAGGTAAGGATAATCAGGAAAAGGCTCATCTTTAAACAATACCTTATTTTTGTTATAGGTAAATACTAAACCAAAATCCATTAAGAGGTTGCCAATTTTCGGGCGGTAATTGAAGGTACCCTCAACCCCCTGGTTAAGTACACTGCCCAGGTTATCTTTTGGCAAACCAACGCCTAAAATGGCCGAAACGGAGTTTCTGTTGATCAATTGATCATCCCTGATGTTGCGGTAATACTCAACGGTTAAAGCAAATTTACCTTTCAGAAAGTTAGATTCGAGACCGATATTCAGTTCTTTGTATTTTTCCCAGGTTACATCAGGATTGCCCAGAGTTCCCTCTGAAAACCCCGAATATTTAACCGGACTCACGCCAAAATTATAGCTGCTAGACTGATCGTACTGCTGGATGTACAGGTATTTATTACCGTCAACCACATCCGATCCAACCAGACCATAAGAGGCCCTTAGCTTGATAAAATCGATGAATTTTGCTTTATCCTTGATAAAATTTTCTTCTGAGATATTCCATGCAGCAGATACGGCTGGGAAATATCCATAATGTTTTAAAAACCTATCGGTACCATTGTAGGCACTGTTAAAATCGATCAGGTATTTACGTTTATAACCGTAACCTACCCTGAAGCTATAACCACGATAGTTGGCAGGCAGGATAGCAAGATCGCTGGTGGTATTTTGATTGAATACGGCTAATCCGTTGATGTTATGGTTGCCGAAATCCCTATTGTAGTTTAAAATTCCCTGTACAGTTACCGATTTATAGGTAGAACCTGGTCTGGCGATCAGACTTAGTGGCGAAAGTACATATCTTGGTGTACCCGGGCGCATGGCATAGGTATCTGTTGTTGGATTATAACGGTAAACCGGAGGATCATCAAACCTTTGCAAACCACGTTCTAATTTCGTGGTGCTGGCATAGGCTACCTTTCCGTTAAATGATAATCCCTGGGTAAGGAAATCGAGTTTTTGCGTACCCTGTACCAAAATATTAAAATCGGTACTTCTTTCTCTGTTATATCCTTGTGTGGCCAGCCTTGAATTAATGGTAGGCAGGTTATCGGCCCCTATTGATTTAGGATTGTAGGAATAACTGCCATTTGGATTGATTATCGGAGCGGCATAAGGTGAAATCCGGTTGTACTGATAAATTTCGCCCAGTAAACCACTGTTTGCCTTTGGTGCGTTAATATCGCCAAATCTTCCGGTTAAATCGATCCTTAAATCGAGGGTTTTGGTTGCTTTTAGATCTAAGTTTGTCCTGAAATTGTATTTATGGTAAAAGAAATTGCTGTTTACTTCGCTTTGCGGACCAGAGAAATCGCGTACAGAACCATTTTGGGTTAATGCACCAGCAGAAATAAAATACTTCACATTTGGTGTACCGCCCGAAATATCGATATTGGTATTGGCCTGTAGCGAAGCGGGTTTAAAAACAACATCGTACCAGTTTACATCCGGGTGTCCGTATGGGTCACTTCCGTTTTGGAATAGGTCGAGATCTGCTTGCGTAAAATCAGGTTGCAGGCCATCGTTTTTTAATGCTTCGTTTCTTAAAAGGGCAGTTTGATAGGCATTTAAAAACTTTGGTGTTTTAACCGGATTCTGTACCCCGCCTTCGATCCTGAAATTAACGGTCGGTTTACCCACTTCTCCCCTTCTGGTTTGCACCACCAAAACGCCATTGGCACCTTTAATACCATAAATGGCAGTGGTTGCTGCATCTTTTAACAGTGAAATGCTTTCAATTTCGTTTACATTGATCTGCGATAATTGCTCGTAAGTATATTCGATATCATCCACAATGATCAAAGGTTTATTGCCATTGCTGTTTAACGAGCTGATCCCCCGGATCTGGAAATCGGATGCATCTTTACCCGGCTGACCCGATCTTTGCTGAGAGGTGAAACCCGGTAAACGTCCCTGTAAGGTATTCTGGACACTTGAGGTTGGAATATTCCTGATTTTTTCGGCCGAGATGGTACTTACAGAACCTGTACTGGTAATTTTGGTTTTGTTCGAAAATCCCTGTACCACCACCTCATCCAGGCCCTTGCTTTCTGATTGCAGATAAGTATCGGACAAAACATCGCCCGTAACCCTTATTTCCTGGGTTCTATACCCAATGCTTTTGATTACCAATACGTTGGATTTCCCCCGCAGTACAATGGTAAATTTTCCATCAGAGTTGGTCCCCGTGGCATTATTGGGCACATTTTTTTCGGTAACTGTGGCACCTGGTATAGGTCCCTGGCTATCCCTTATCGTTCCAGTAACTCTTTGTTGTGCAAATAACATGAAGGGCGCTGCAACGGATAATATAAAGAGTAGAATAATTCTTTTCATCAGTGTTATATTTTGTTGATGGTTTTATTTTTTTGAGATCGGCAAAGCTTACCAGCCCGGGTTTTGTACCAGGTTTCCGTTCCTTATCATTTCGCTATTTGGTATGGGAAACAGGTAACGGTTTGCATTGCCAAAACTTACCTGTTGCACATCCCTGGTTTCGTAACTAACCAAACCTGAGTTGGCGCGTAAGATTTTTTTACCATGTAGTGTTCCGGTAAGCACCTGTTTTGCAGTTAACCAGCGTCTGATATCCCAAAAATGATGTTCTTCAAATGCCAGTTCTATCCTTCTTTCGTTTCTGATCACCGTACGCATTTCATCTTTGGTCATATTATCCTTTAAACCATAACCATAAGTTGTGGCTGGCGTACTGTTCTGGATAATTTCTGCCCGTTTCCTGATCTGTACAATGGTATTGTATACTTCGGCAGATGGCGCGTCTAAATATTCGTTTTCGGCTTCGGCGAAGTTTAACAGTACCTCAGCATACCTGAAATAATTAAAATTGTGGTAGGTACTGCCGTAGTTGCCAGCGGTTTCGTAATCGCCCATGAATTTTCTTAAATAATAACCTGTTTTGGTTTGTTGTACGCCTGTTCCGGGTTTACTTACCCCACCTTCGAAAGTTTGTACCTGCGTATTTAACCACTGCTTACCGTTATAGAAAATTGAAGCATCAAACCTTTTATCGCGGTTGAGGTAAGGGTTGTTTACATCATATCCCGTTGGGTTGGCAATGGAGATCGGATCTTCGCTGATCGGTTTTCCGTTAATGGTTAAAAAAGCATCCACAAATTCCTGTGTCGGACTGGTACGGCCATTTCCGGTAGGATTACCCAAACCAATTGGGCCATTGGTTACTTCTATAGACGAACCTGCGCCGCCATTGCGGGAAAGAATAACTTCGGGGCTGTTTTGTTTGATAAAGGCATCCTTAAATTTTGCTTCCAAAGAAAACCGGCCGTAGGTAACCAGTGCCTTTGCGGCATCAGATGCTCTTTTCCATCTGTCTTTTGAATAATCGGTATAACCCGACAAACCTTTTTGTGCCGCGGCACCGCCTGGCAAACCAACGTCTCCGTTATGGTTATACAAGGGGCTTGCCGCGTAAAGTAATACCCTCGCTTTTAGCGCCAATGCAGCACCTTTGGTTATCCTGCCGAAGTTGCCATCATCAACTGGATCTGTCCTTAAACTATCAGCCGCTTTATCGCATTCGCCCACAATATATTCTACACAATCGCTAAAGGTATTGCGGGGAATCAGTACATCTTCGCTGGTAATATCTTTAACCGAATTGCCTACCAGTGGGACACCGGCATATCTTTTCACGAGTTCGAAATAGAAAAAAGCGCGTAAAAACCGGGCTTCGGCCCTCCATGCCTTTCTAAGTGGCACTCCGGTTGGGATGGTTCCCTTAACCGGAACCTTTTCGATATTGTTTAAAAAAGTATTTGCTGCGCGGATCGCCTTGTAATTTGCGGCCCAGGTACCGTCGAAATTATCGAAAATATCGTATCCACCGCCCAATTGCACATTGGTAACCGGAACTAGGGTGACGGCCGATGATACCGCATCATCGGTTGCCGCATCCAGATAATCATTCGAAACACGGTTAAAGCCGTTGGGCAGGTTACTGTAAATGTTGACCAGGAATTTCTCTGCATTTGTTCCCAAAGAATCTTTTGTATCCCATACATAATCATCCGATAAGCGCTCAAGTGGCTCTAATTCATAAGATCTTTTGCAACCATTAAGAACCAATAATGCCGTTACTGTAAAAAACAATAGTTTACCAATATATCTTTTCATGTTCTTTAATTCTAATTCTACAACTTTAAACTAACGCCTGCATTATACACCCTTTGGATCGGGTAGCTTGTTATCCCGATTTCAGGATCTGCATCTTTATATTGTGCGATGGTAAACAAGTTTAAACCGCTAACAAATACCCTTAAGCCAGATATATGAATTTTGGCCAGCAGGTTACGTGGAATGCTATAACCGAGCTCAACATTTTTTATCCTGATGTAATTATTGTCTTTTAACCAGTAGGTAGACATCACGTAGGGAGAACCATCAATACTATTCTGTCCATCTATCCTTAACCTTGGCAAGGTGGCATTTACGCCGTTTTCTGGCGTCCATCTCCCTAGTAGGCGTTCATAACCCTGCCCGTTATTGGCCAGGAAGGCGGTATAATTATTTGTAGTGATCTGGTTGTTGAGTACGCCCTGAACCATTACACTAAAATCGAGTCCTTTGTAATTGAAACCTAAAGTAGTTCCATAATAAACCTTGGGTTTAATGTTGCCGATCAATACCTGGTCGTAATCACTGATGATGCCATCGCCATTTTGGTCGATATATTTAATATCTCCGGCAATCGGCCGCACACCCTGAAAAGTTGGCGCTGCCGCAGCCTGTGCATTGGTTTGTAAAAGGCCATCGGCCACAAAACCGAAAATGGCATCGGCAGGATATCCAGTGGTTACATTGTATGCATATTTTTGAATCACTTCGTCTTTAAAAATAACCTTCGATTGTTCTAAAGAGGCATTGGCCGTTATGAAGTAATTGAAACTGTTTTTATTGTTCTGATAAGTAAGCTGGAAATCGGCTCCTGTATAACGCGTAATGCCAATATTTTCGTTCGGATAGGTATTACCGATCAGGCTACTGGTTTGTCCCCGCTGCATACTGAGATCGTAAAACCGGTCTCTGTAATAATCAGCCGTAAAGTTTAAGGCGTTTTTAAGAATATTAAAATCTACACCCAAATTCAGTTTGTGGGCTTTCTCCCAGGTCGCATTAACTGTAGTGAGGTTAGGTTGCTCTGTTAAGCCAGGGATATTCACTACCCCTGTTCCAAAATTATAAGAGCCTGCACCTGTTTGGGTATAAAACCCCCTGTAGCCAAAATAACCGATGTTATCGTTCCCTCCTGTTTTACCATAATTAAGCCTAACCTTTAAAAGGTCGATCCATTTTGCATTGTCTTTGATGAAACTTTCTTCCGAAATTTTATAGCCTAAACTACCCGCATAGAAAAACCCGAAACGTGATCCTTCTTGTATCCTATCGTAACCGCTATAAGTTAAAGCCGCTTCGGCAAAATATTTTCCTTTATAGTTATAAGAACTTTTGGCTGCAATGTTGGTGTGTTTAAAAGGCAAATCAAAATTGGTAATTACATTTTTTTGATCGGCCAGTATAATGTTTTTAAGCGAGTGGTCGCCAAAAGTTTTGTCTAAACCAATTGCGGCCTGAGCGTAAGTAGTTTGGTAGTTACTGGATAAGTTAAAATCATTCGATTGTGCTAAAGAACCACCAAAAGGATTGTAGGCAACTGCACCGGTAGCACCAACTACACGTTCATAAACGATCGAATTTTCAGTCCGGATAATGGTTGATGTTGTTCCCGCCGTAGTATTCCCCTGAATCCGAGCATATAAACCCTTTACAAAATTATCAAACTTGTATACCATGTTCAGGTTGGCCAAAACATCACGGGCATTGTCTAAAGTATAACCCGATGCAAAGGTTTGGGCATAAAGATTTGAGGTAAAATTTTTATTTCCGCCATAAGTGCCATTCGGATTGTTAATCGGATAAGCATTTGAAGGCGTAGTAATCATTGAGCTGTATAAACTGGAGTAGCCCAAGCCCGGTTGGTTTCCATCTTGTATACGGCCGAACAATTGCAGCGCAACGTTAAAATTCTTGTTTACATTTACATCGATACTCGAGTTTACCGTATACCGTTTAGAGGTAAGCGCGGTAGAATAATCTTTTACGGTTGATTCGTTAAACAAGCCATCCTGACTGAGGTAGCCTAACGATACCACGTATCTTGCGATATTGTTACCACCGTTTACATTGAAACTGTAACGCGAAATCGGTGCTGTCTTTTTAAGCAGGATATCCTTCCAATTGTTGTCAGGATGTCCTATCGGATCACTATTGTTACGGTAGGCATCAAAATCCGCCTGTTTGTAAATTGTTGCACTTCCACTTCCCAACAAAGCTTCATTATATAAATAAGCATATTCGTAAGCGCTTAGCGGTTTTGGATCACTCAATGATTCTTGCACACCATACTGTGCAGAAAAACTGATCCTTGGTGCACCTTTACTGGGTTGCGTGGTGGTAATCAACAATACTGGGCTCGAACTTCTTTGGCCCAGCATGATGGTAGACATTGCATCTTTTAAAATGCTGATGGACTCTATATTATCAAAATCAATGGAGGTAAAATCGCGTTGTACCCCATCAATAATTGTTATCGGTGTGCGTGAATGGGAGGTTAAGCTAAAATCGGCACTTTCGGTACTGGTAAAATTGCTTCCAAATTTGCCATCAGGCGATACAATGCCTATAAACTGATCAACAACTCGTGTTAACCCCCCTATATAAGGGTTACGGTAACCTGAATTTTGTTTTACATGTAAACCTGCCAATCGACCGGCCAATGCCGCCGAATAACTGCTTGCCGGTGTACCCAAAAGCTGTTTGGTATGGATGGTTGATATTGATGCCAGGTTATCTTCGGTTTTTACCGCTCCATAAAGCACTTTGGTGGTATCGGTAACCGTAAGATAACGCTCATCCAAACGCACCATCAGTTT
>Ga0308165_1002507_pt1 | contig 21676 bp, 24 predicted proteins | sample PhyWR2_FD_201032 | JGI IMG/M metagenome (GOLD analysis project Ga0308165, IMG submission 201032) | Phyllosphere microbial communities from UC Gill Tract Community Farm, Albany, California, United States - DLSLW.R2 | ecosystem: Host-associated > Plants > Phyllosphere > Unclassified | place: USA... | reverse complement strand
AAAATCGGCAGCATTGGGCAATTATGACATATTTATCAACGAATTTTAATCTGGCTATATAAATGAATTTAATACGTTTCGCACTTCGCAAGCCCATATCCATCTTAGTTTTAGTAGCAGGGTTGTTCTTTTTCGGTATTGGTGCCATCAATCAGATCAAGGTTGATATCCTTCCGCAAATGAACCTTCCCGTAATTTATATTGCCCACCCTTTTGGCGGTTATACACCCGATCAAATGGAAGCTTATTTTGGTAAACAATACGTTAACATTTTACTTTTTGCAAACGGTATCAAAAGTATCGAAACCAAAAACACACAGGGTTTAATGTTAATGAAACTAACCTACTACGAAGGCACCAACATGGCGCAGGCCGCGGCAGAGCTAAGTGCACTTTCTACAAGAGCACAAGCCATTTTCCCTCCAGGTTCACAACCTCCCTTCGTCATCCGTTTTGATGCTTCTTCTTTACCTGTAGGGCAACTGGTATTAAGTAGTCCGATACGCACCAATAATGAGCTACAGGATTTGGCCAACACCTATGTGCGTCCTAGTTTTTCTGCGATTCCAGGTTTGCTTTCTCCTGCCCCATTTGGCGGTAGTCCGAGAACGATCGAAATTAATGTTAATCCATCGCTTTTACGTTCGCATAATTTAACGGTAGATCAGGTGGTAGAGGCCATTAGGTTAAACAACCAGACTGCGCCTTCAGGAAATGTGAGAATTGGCGATAAAAACTACCTTACTCCTACCAATTACACCATTAAAAAGGTTAAAGAGTTCGAAAACATCCCTTTATTTAAGGGCAGTGTACAAAACCTGCAACTGCGTGATGTGGCTACGGTAAAAGATGGTGCCGATTTAGTTGCCGGTTATGCTTTAATTAATGGCAAACGTTCAGTGTATTTAAGTATTGCCAAATCTGGCGATGCTTCTACCTGGGAAGTGGTTAAAAACTTAAAGAAAAATTTACCGAACATCCAAAGTTCTTTACCCGAGGACGTTAAGCTTTCTTACGAATTCGACCAATCCGTTTATGTGATTAATGCGGTAAAAAGTTTAATCAGTGAAGGGGCAATCGGGGCCATATTAACAGGGTTGATGGTTTTACTTTTCCTTGGCGATAAACGCGCGGCTTTGATTGTAATCTTAACCATACCAACATCTATTATAGCTGGTGTTTTGTTCCTGAAGTTGTTTGGACAAACAATCAATATCATGACGCTGAGCGGACTGGCATTGGCCATCGGTATTCTGGTAGATGAATCGACAGTAACCATAGAAAACATCCATCAGCACTTCGATATGGGTAAACCCAAGGCCCTGGCCATTTGGGATGCCTGTAAGGAAATCGCTTTCCCTAAATTATTGATCTTGTTCTGTATCCTGGCAGTATTTGCCCCTGCCTTTACCATGACGGGTATCCCAGGTGCATTATTTTTGCCATTGGCCTTGGCAATCGGCTTTTCGATGGTGGTTTCATTTCTGTTATCGCAAACTTTTGTACCCATTATGGCCAACTGGCTAATGGTTGCACACCCTAAAAAAGGAAGTGAAAACCATCCTGGTATTACGCAAGACGAGGCTGATTTCGCTGCAACAGGCATTACACTCGAATCGGAAAAAGATACGCTGAACCAGAAAAGGGTTTTGGTAGAACGTGAAGATTTTAGTGGCAACGGCAAAATTGGCTTCTTCGATAAATTCAGGAACCGTTTTATGCGTTTCCTTGATAGGATATTACCTTACAGAAAACCAGTTGTGTTACTTTATCTGGTCGTAATTATTGGCTTGGCCGCATTACTATTGGTTAATATCGGTCGCGATGTTTTACCAAGAGTGAACTCAAGCCAGTTTCAGTTGCGTTTGCGTGCACCCGATGGAACACGTTTAGAACGTACCGAAGAAAAAGCAAACGTAGTTTTAGCTGAGCTGAAAAAAATGGTTGGAGAAGAACATATGGGAATCTCTTCAGTTTATGTTGGTCAGCACCCTGCACAGTTTTCGGTAAACCCGATCTATCAGTTTATGGCCGGTCCGCATGAAGCTGTTTTCCAGGTAAGTTTAAAAGATTTTGAAGAAGACATGGATGATTTTAAAGATCAGTTCAGAGAAAAAATTAAAAAAGTATTGCCTGATGTTAAACTTTCTTTCGAACCGATAGAATTAACAGATAAAGTATTGAGCCAGGGCTCCCCTACTCCTGTTGAGGTGCGCATTGCGGGTAAAAACAAAAAACTGAACGAGAAGTATGCCAATAAAATCCTGGCAGAATTAAAGCAAATCCCTTACATGAGGGATGTACAGATTGCACAGCCCATTAAATACCCATCTTTAAATATCGATATCGACAGAACACGCGCAGCACAGATCGGTGTAGATATGGCTGATATTTCGAGATCGTTAATTGCATCAACTTCATCATCACGTTATACGGATAAAAATATCTGGCTGGATGAAAAAGCGGCCTTGCCATACAGTGTTCAGGTTCAGGTGCCGCTTAACCAGATGACCAGCAAAGATGATATTGGAGAAATTCCTTTGTTAAAAAACTCGGCCAGACCTGTGTTAAGCGATGTAGCTAAAATTACGCCTGATACCACTGCTGGTGAAAACGATAACATCGGCGCCATGCCTTTCTTATCGGTAACAGCAAACCTTTACCATACCGATTTGGGTGCGGCATCAAAAGATGTAGAAAAAGCCATTAAAGAAGTTGGCGAATTACCGAGGGGATTAAATGTTACGGCCATCGGAATGAGTAAGGTATTAACAGACACTTTAGATAGCCTGCAATCGGGTTTATTGGTTGCCATTGTGGTAATTTTCTTGATGCTGGCCGCTAATTTTCAATCCTTTAAAGTTCCATTGGTTATTTTAGCCACCGTACCAGCGGTTATTTTAGGTTCGCTATTGCTGTTAACCATTACTGGATCAACCTTAAACCTACAATCGTACATGGGTATTATCATGTCGGTTGGGGTTTCTATCGCCAATGCGGTATTGCTGATTACCAATGCCGAGCAATTGAGGAAAAACAATGGTAATGCGCTCGAATCTGCTCGCGAAGCCGCAGCTTTACGTTTGCGCCCAATTATCATGACGAGTATTGCGATGATTGCAGGTATGTTGCCAATGGCAATTGGTCATGGCGAAGGCGGTGGAGCGGTTTCACCTCTAGGAAGAGCGGTTATTGGTGGTTTGTTGGCTTCAACATTCGCCGTATTAATTATATTGCCATTGGTATTTGCATGGGTACAGGGAAAACAGACTACCAATTCGATATCACTCGATCCAGAAGACGAAGAAAGCATCCATTACATTAAAGGTTTACAAGAAAACGAATAAATCATCATCACAAATGAATACAAAGATATTTTCAACAGGATTATTAAGTACGGGATTATTGGTGTTAACAGTTATGTATGGCTGTGGGCATTCAGAATCGAAAGTGGCGCCGAAAAAAGAAAAGGAAGCTGCCATTGCTACCTTCGAGCTTAAAAAAGAAAAACTTTCAACTAAACTGAGCTTGCCAGGAGAATTAATTGCTTTGCAACAGGTTGATTTATATGCAAAAGTAAGCAGCTTTGTAAAAGCGTTAAAGGTCGACATTGGCTCGGAAGTAACAAAAGGTCAATTATTGATGACTTTAGAAGCGCCTGAAATGACTTCGCAACTTGCTGCCACACAATCGAGGATAAAAGCGCAGGAAGCTATTTACACCGCTAGCAAAGCCAACTACAACCGTTTATATGAAACCAGTAAAACGCCTGGAACGATCTCTACCAATGATCTTGATCAGGCGATGGCGAAAAAGAACTCAGATTTAGCGCAACTTGAGGCAGCCAAAGCGGCCTATAAAGAAGTGGGCTCCGTTCAGGATTATTTAACCATCAGGGCACCTTTCAGCGGAATTATTTCTGCAAGAAATGTAAATTTAGGTGCCTATGTTGGTCCAACAGGCAAAGGTTCTGATCTGCCTTTATTTACTTTACAGGATCAGAAAAATTTACGTTTGGCCGTTTCCATTCCAGAAGTATATACCGGTTATTTAAAAGCTGGCGATGAGATCAGTTTCACTGTTAAATCTTTACCTAGCCAAACTTTTAAGGCTAAAGTGAAACGTTTATCGGGTGCTTTAGATTTGCGTTTACGCTCTGAACGTATCGAAATGGATGTACCAAATGCGTCGAAAGTTTTATTGCCGGGTATGGTTGCAGAGGTTAATATTCCGCTTCCGGCCAATGCCAGTACTTTTATCATTGCTAAAAAAGCATTATTAGATACCAGTGAAGGATTATTTGTATTAAAAGTAGCAGATAATAAAGCCGTTAAAGTTGCTGTTAAAAAAGGAAGGGAAACCGACGATAAAGTAGAAGTTTTTGGAGATCTGGCAGAAGGTGACAAATTAGTGGCAGAACCAACAGAAGAAATTCATGAAGGAACCGTGATTAAACCATAACTTTACGGTATTAAGCACTTAAATTATGTTATCAAAAAATCAAGAGCTTTCTACACTTCAAAAAAAGGAAACTTTAGAAGATTTTTACAATAAGTTAAAAATCACCCGTCCGGAAATTCCCACTCCGAGCCTGGGAATGATCAACGACATTGGGCACTTTAATGTTTTTAACCGGGGTACCGTTTGTACAAATGTACCATCTGCATTTAGCCGGAGGGATTTTTATAAAATTTCTTTGATTATCGGCAACGGAATTTTGCATTATCCTGATGCACAGATTGAAATTAAAGGACGGGCATTGTTATTTACCAACCCGAATATTCCGTATTCGTGGGAAAGTACTTCGCCAAAGCCCGCAGGTTTTTTTTGTTTGTTTACCGAAAATTTTATACATAACCGCAACGAAACCCTTCGCGATTCGTTGTTATGGCGGATAAACGATAGTCCGGTGATACACATCGACGAAGAGCAGGAAATAACCCTAAGGGATATCTTTACCAAAATGATGAAAGAGATGGATGGCGATTACATCCATAAATATGATTTATTAAGAAACTATGTACAATTGATTGTGCATGAAGCACTAAAGGTTAAACCCCAGGATGTTTTTTTCAAACAGAATAATGCATCAGCACGTTTAACTTCGTTGTTTATCGAATTGTTGGAGCGGCAGTTCCCTATCGGTTCAACCGAACATATTTTGGAGTTAAAAACTGCGCACGATTTCGCTTTTCGATTGCTCGTTCACGTAAATCACTTAAACCATGCGGTAAAAGAAGTTACCGGCAAAACCACTTCTGAGCATATTTCGAGAAGGATCGCAACAGAAGCGGTTGCCTTATTGAAACATACCGAATGGAATATTGCACAGATTGCTTATTGTTTGGGTTTCGAATATCCAGCCAATTTTAACATATTTTTCAAACGTCAAATGCAGTGTACGCCAAAAGGTTTTCGGGCCAATTAACATTGCTGATGATGTAATTTTATTAAACTAGTCGTTTAAGTATTAGAAGCGCCAATCCTGAAATGAGGAAATGGCGCTTTTTTGTTTAATACCTTGCCGCAGCATTGCAGGAGACCAAACGGCGGCCGAATACCTTGCCGCAGCATTGCAGGAGACCAAACGGTGGCCGAATACCTTGCCGCAGCACTGCAGGAGGCCAAACGGCGGCCGAATACCTTGCCGCAGCACTGCAGGAGGCCAAACGGCGGCCGAATACCTTGCCGCAGCACTGCAGGAGTCAAAAGGCGGCCCCATTAGGAAAGAATTATAAAAATATCATTAAACAGTGGCGCAGTATTGAAGATTAATTTCTAACCAATCTTTAACCAACCCGTAATACTCATCCGTTGTTTGTTGGTGAGCAGTACCTCATGTGCCAGGTCTGAACTTTTAAAAAAAACACTTTTACCATTATTGGGCGAGATATCCTGTTCCGCATCCACATGATAAATACGCAGTTCTCCCCCATCGGCGGCTTTCCAATCTGCATTTAAATACATAATCATCGAATATTGACGGCTTCCGTTGTGCTTAAACTGATCGATGTGTTTTTTATAAAATGTACCCGATTCGTAAAGGGTATAATGGAATTCGTAACCTGTAATACCTGTATAACAACTACGGTTTAAGTAAAGTACAAATTCATCCATCAGATCGAAAAAATCGTTTTCATATTGATTTTCGTGCTTACGGTCTAACCAATAAATTACATCGCTTCTGATCAATTTATCCTGATTTACAACAGTATCATTACCCACTCCAGCATTTAAAAGTTTTTTGTTCTTGAATAACCCGATCAGGTTATCTTTAAGATGAGCGGCCAAAGAAACGCTTAAAAAGTTCTCGGCAATGCCCACTTTATCCTCGATAAAACTATCGATAAGGCAATCAAATATTTTTTCCAACAGATTGTATTAATCTTAAAACGATGTGCCTAAGGTTGGTAAGGTAGTCTTAATTAATGATTAAGATGTCGTTTCTAAAATTTATATTTGAACCCCAAAGCGCTACTTATGCAAAACACTTTCCCTGCCCAATACTCCACCTTATCAGCTGCTGCCCTAAAAGAACACTTAATTGAAGCTTATCAATTAGCTCCAGATACCACCTGTAAGCTTTTAATCAGAAATGTGAGTGATACTTATATCCTGGAAAATAAGAACATAAAATACATCTTCAAAATTTACCGCGATGCGCACCGTAAACGCAACGAAATTGAAGCTGAAGTAGAATTGCTTAATATTTTAAAAGCCAATGGCAATGAAGTTTCTTATCCGATAACAGATGTAACAGGAAAACAAATTCAACAGTTTAATGCCGTTGAAGGCCTAAGAAATGGCGTGCTTTTTTCTTTTGCTGAGGGAAAGGTGATTCTCGATCTGGAAAATGCGCACCTCATTCAATTAGGGCAAGATATAGCCAAATTGCACCATACTACCGCTTCAATTAAACTCAGTAATCCACGCCCCACATTCAATTTTGAAACAACCTTATTTGAACCACTTCGTGATTTAAAACCTCACTTCGCAGAAATGCAAGAAGAATTCGATTACCTTTCGGATATTGCTGCTAAAGTGGTAAAAAAGTTCGAAACATTTGATATTGCAAAGTTCGGTTATGGTTATTGTCATTACGATTTCTTCCCTAAAAACTTCCACTTTGATCCTGTAGGAAATATTACCTTTTTCGATTTCGATTTTGCCGGAGAAGGATATTTGATTAATGATTTAATGACCTTCCTTAACCATTATTTCTTCCATCAGCTCAATAACCTGATTACAAAAGAACAGGCAGAAGAAGATTTTAACACCTTTTTAAAAGCGTATCAACAAGTCCGCCCATTAACAGCTGATGAATTAGCAGCCATTCCATATCTGGGTATTACCTTTCATATCTTTTTTCTGAAATTCTTTTATGATAATTATGATGACTGGTCGAACGTTTTTTTAACACCCAGGTATACCAAACACCGCGTAAGCTTAATCAAAAAATGGGAAGAAATGTATTGTAACTTTTAGGCAATGCTATCTGAAATCTCCTCTAGCTTGTTTATCTTGTAATAAAAATCAATAAGATGGATCAGAAAATAATCAACCTGTACGATGAATATACCCATAGTCAGGTAAGCAGAAAAGACTTTATGAAAAAACTGGCTATTCTCGCTGGTAGCACAGCGTTGGCAATGACTATTTTACCCATGCTCGAAAATAATTATGCAGCAGCCGCAGATTTTAACAGTGATGATATCGAAGTGGAGAACATTACTTATCCAGGCGTTGATGGTGAAATGAAAGCTGTTCTGGCCAAACCAAAAGGAAAAAAGAATTTAGGTGCAGTATTGATAATCCACGAAAACCGTGGTTTAAATCCACACATTATTGATGTAACCAAACGTGTGGCCGCCGAAGGTTTTATTGCGCTCGGCGTTGATGCGCTTTCTCCGCTAGGTGGAACACCAACTGATGAAGATAAAGGCCGCGAACTGATCGGCAAGTTAGACCCTGAGAAAAACTTGCAGAACTATTTAAAAGGACTGGGATATTTGCGCAACAGGAAAGATGGAAATGGTAAAGTAGGTTGTGTTGGTTTTTGCTGGGGAGGTGGAATGGCAAATAAATTAGCCGTTAACGATCCTAAATTGTTAGCTGCCGTTGCCTATTATGGTGCACAGCCAAACGCAACTGACGTTCCAAAAATTAAAGCGAGTATAATGTTACATTATGGCGGTTTAGACGAACGCATTAACGCCGGAATCCCAGCTTACGAGCAAGCCTTAAAAGACAATAAAATCGATTATAAAATTTACATCTATGAGGGCGTAAACCACGCCTTCAATAACAATACCTCACCTACACGCTACAACGAAGCTGCCGCAAAACTGGCCTGGAGCAGAACAATTGAGTTATTTAAAAATAAATTGGCGGTATTGACGAGGTAATTGTAATTTCCTATCATAAGATCGTCATTGCGAGAAGGCTTTTTCAGCCGACGAAGCAATCTTAATGCGATAGCTCAATTATCCAGCGTTGTAAGATTGCTTCGTTGTTCCTCCTCGCAATGACGATTTTTTTATGAAGTAACCTTCTTTAACTGCGCTTAACTATGTTAGATAATGAAAAACCCATCTAAAACAAATCCGTTTTAAGCATGGTTTTCAAAATATTCGATTGAACATCGAAATTATTGAGGTGGTTTAAGAAATTAATATCCGATATCTTATGGTAACTATCTTCCAATAAATTGATCACCTCATGTGGGATTGCAGTTTTTAACACCGCAGCATTACTTTTCAGTTTGTCGTTTTTATACTGTAGCTCCTGAACGATCCGTTCCCGTTCAGAAAGATTGGTAGACATATCCAGATCTTTCAAAATGGTTAAATCGCAGAAAAGGAACAGGTTTCTGCTTGGAAAAAACAAATAATAACTGTCTATATCCAAAAATTTATAAAGCTCAATCACCAGTTCACCAGATTTTAAACCGATGTAAAATTCAGTTCTAAAATCGTATTTACACAATTTGCCCATCAGTTTCTTCTCGATGGTTGCGTACACATTGGTGTATACCTGTTTATCCTGAAAGTTGATCAGCTTGCCAAATTGATCAGTGGTAAGATCGAAGTAAAAATCGTTGGCGTATCTGGAACTGAAAACGTTGATATTTTTAGAAAAAGGAAAATCAGAACTTAACTCAGATAATACACTGAATAACTTCCGCAATGATAAATTAACTTTAAGCGACTGTTTCTGCTTATCCAGTTGGAAACTTTTCTGGTCAACAAGGGCTCCTGCCATACGGTCGATCAGCTCCTCATTCAGGTCAATTTCATCATAAATGAGTGATACGTTTTTCTCATTGCTCTTTTTTATCTTTTTGAGCAGTTCGATTACACTATCGGTGAATTGTAGGTGGAAGAGATCTAATTTTTCAATCTCGAGTTCTTCGTTGTTGGCAAAAAGCTGATGAATAACCTGGCTTCGTAAGTAAATTTTATAAATCACTTCATCATCAAAAAACACAGAGAGCAACTGTAAACGGTTGATCTCTGCGCTTGATTTTTTGATAATATTTATGCGGTATTCATCCATAGATTAAACTAGTTCACCCTCGTAACGTTCTTTTTCAACTCTGTTTCCAAAGTTTTAAGTTCGCCATCTAACACACGTCTGCTTTGCGCACCAGCCTCGTGGATCTGTTTCACCTCATTAAGTGTTTCAATCAATGATGATGTGGTACGTTTCAAGGTTTCCAAAGATACCACAGTTTTTTCATTTTCTTTGGCCACATCGATACTGTTCTGTTTCAACATCTCTGCATTTTTCTGCAAAATGGTATTGGTGGTATCCGAAATCTTCTTTTGCATCTCTACATTGGCTTTTTGCCTTTGTAATGCAACTGCAATGGTCAGCTGGTTTTTCCAAACGGGTATTGTTGTAGAAACAATCGACTGTGCCTTTTCTGCAATTGATGTATTGTTGTTCTGCACCACACGGATCTGTGCCAAAGATTGCAGCATAATAAAACGTACAATCTTCATATCAGCCAGTCTTTTATCCAAACGGCTAATAAAATCCCTTAAATCGGCAATTTCATAGTCTTGGTAATCTGCTGGCCTACCTTCCATTTCTGCAAGTTTAATGTTCAGCTCGTTGTATTTTAGCTGTCCGGCAATAATCAATTCCTCCATCTGGTGGATATAACCAACATTGCTATCGAACATGGTTTGCAGTGAGCTATTATCTTTAATTGAATTTAACCGCCCAGCTTTAATTTTATTGGTGATTTTATCAATGTTATTCACCACCACATCATATTTCTGGAAAAGTTTTTTCACATCAACAACCAAACTCTTCAAAAAAGGAATTTTAGAGATAAAACTCTTAAAACCGCTCTGTTCAAGTTCAGAAACATCAATATAGTTCAGTTCGGTAAGCAATTCATTAATTAAACCGCCAACTTCACCGCTATTATAGGTACGTACAGACGATAAAAACTCGTTACTGTATTTCTCCATTGAGTTTTGGGCATCGCTTCCGTAATTCAGGATCGAATTGACGTCTGATGGCTCTAACGATTTTCCAATCTCCTTGTATTTGGTCGTTTCCTCGGAAGTTATCTTCTCTAGATCCACATTGCCTTCTTTGTCCAGTTTAACCGGAGTAAGGGCTTGGGTAACGTTTGGGTTGGTTTCCATAGTTTAAGATCAATTATCAGCTTTGCAGCTTATAAATAGTTTTGGGTTACGGTTTTAACGGTATCTTCCAGCTTTTTATCTTTGGTAGGTTCGCCAATGGCATTAAATTTCCATTCGCCGTTTTTCTTGTAAAAAACACCCATTACCATTGATACGTGACCAGCAAAGTTAGCACCATGGGCAATATCAAATTTCGCAAAAACTTCGTTTACACGTTTGGTTGTTCCTTCGTAAATGCGGATCGAAGCAAATGGAATGGTTCCGAAATCGTGACCTCTAAAACTGTTCAAAACGAAGGCAACATAACTCACATTGGCGTCCAGCTGAGAAAAATCAAGTGTAATAATCTCATTATCCAGGCCATCATCGCCACCCATATCGCCGGTTAAATCGTCGCCGCTATGTTTTACAGATCCATTTTTAGATTTCAGGTTACCAAAGTAAACCACTTCTAAAAGCTGTTTATTTTCATTGTATAATGCGCAGCTTCCATCTAAATCTACGGCTTCTTTTGATGATCCAAAACCGAATAAACCTTTCTTCTCAATCGCGCCCCAGTTAATGCCTACGCAAACATTCTGAAGTTTGCTACCGTTACTTTTTTCTAGACTGATACGCTGTCCTTTTTCAAGATTGATTGCCATAATATTATTGATATTTGTTTAAATAATCCTGTAAACCACCTTTCATCCCTACGCCAACCGCTTCAAATTTCCATTTGCCTTCGCGTTTGTAAATTCGGCCAAATTCTACTGCAGTTTCAATAGAGAAATCCTCTTCTAACTCATATTTTAAGATCACTTCATTGGTTACCGCATCAAAAATACGGATGAATGAATTTCTCACCTGACCGAAATTCTGTCTTCTGTTTTCTGCATCGTGGATAGTAACCACAATACAAATTTCATTTACCTTCGCATCAGTTTTGGTCAAATCAATTTTAATCTGCTCATCATCGCCGTCACCATCGCCGGTTAAGTTATCACCAGTATGCTCAACCGAACCATCTGGCGAAACCAGGTTATTATAGAACACAAAGTTTTCGTCAGAAACCAATTTTTTCTGATCGTTTAATATAAAAATCGAAGCGTCTAAATCGAATGCAGAACCTGTAGAAGAAGTATTGGTATCCCAACCTAAACCTATTGTAAATTTAGGAGCATCGATATTTTCTCTTTGCCCCTTTTGCAAATTAATAGCCATATTTAAATTAATTTATAATTGTTGTTTTTGATATAGTCTTTTATAAGATGTAAGTTTTTCGAGTACGCCTCAATGGTATGGTAATTATTCCCTAAAGACAGGTCGTAAAGTTGATTGATAAAATCGGTACTCCTGCGTTCTAAAAAGATGGTAAAACCGCTCGAAGTACTGTTTAAAATATATTTCACAATGCGGGTATTAAAACTGAAATTACCGCCATCAATAATCTCTTCAAGATCGAAGATTGACTTGATCTGGTGATAGTTCAGCATATTTTCTACATTGGGATGGATGTTTTTATTTACCAGTTCGGCAAAATAAAGCATGTGCATTTCGTTCTTTAAGCCATATTCTTTGGCCATTTTTAAAATCATTCGCTCATGACTTCCGGTAATGCGGATATCATCCAGAAACAAAAGTGTTTTGCCCACCAAAAATTCTCTATCAATATGGAACGAATCATTTCCGATCAACGAAAGGCGTTCTTCGGCACTTAATTCGCCGTAATCTTCTTTATAGGTAATGGTTCGGTGTACTTTCGTTTCCTGCACCGCCAAACCTCCATTTTCGACCAGCCAACGGTTAAGCTGGCAAACGAAATAGTTTTTCATGGCAAAAGTTGCCGTTGGAATAAAACTGTATGGACTCGAAATCACCACAATCTGGTCGGTGATGAGGTTATCGGCGAGATAATACTTGATAAAACCATCAGCGAGGTCTTTTCCGAATGATCGGGCCACCAGGTCATCGCCAAATTTAAAGCGGCTGTACTCATCGGCACTGAAGCCAAAATCGGCTGTATTGTCTATTTTATGGAGTGAGAAATTATACGGTATCATAGAGTAGGTTTGAGATAGATAGGTTGTTGGAATTGATGAGCATACTGTTAATCCCCATGGCTTTTGCCCCGCGTACATCGGCATGTGGGTTATCCCCAACATGGATAACTTCTGTTAATAATAATTCAGGGTGTTTCGTCCTGTCAATGGTATCCAACATCAACTGAAAAAAACCTGCACTGGGTTTAGACATGCGTACTTCGTCAGAATAAAGCTGAAAATCGATAAACTGATCGATACCCAAATGTTTAATTACTTTTTTTAAGGTTTTACCTTTAATAAAACCCGTGTTACTAAGTATATTGGTAGAGCTTTCGCCCGATTCTTTAATTTTAGCCAGCACATTTATACAATCACCGCAATAAAGTTTTGGCATATGGTTAAATACAATTTGTTCCATATCATGATCAAGCACTTTAAGGTCTACATCACTAAAGTTGAAATCGTAATCGTTAATCATACTGATGATCATTAAATACATTTCGTCGGCATCCACATTTTTCCCTGCTTTTTCATTAATGGCGTTCACCATTAAATCTACCTGGCGGAAAGTGATGGCAATTTCATCAAGGGTTTTGTGCTTGCCATTAAAATTCCGGTAAAAATACTGTACGCGTTCCTGTTTGTACGTCGGATTTGATTTAATCAACGTTAACCAAAGATCGAATGAGTAATGTTTGTAAAAAGCCATTGCACCCTGTTTCTTAATCTGTTTTAATAAATTCTAATATTACAAATTTGATTGTATAATTAGAACCGTTTGATTGTAAGATTTATCACAGATAAGCCTTACTTATTAAGATTTATCCAATACTTCTTCGGCTTCATCCGAAATGATAATATCACTTTTATGCTTTTTCGGGAAGTTGAACAAAAGCGACGTGATTACTGGAATGATAAATATTGCTACCGTAAAAATAGATACAAAAAGATCTGTTTTTTCACCTTCAATAACATGCGAAATAGGCGATTCGGGATAAAAGTGTGTAAATAATGATGAAGTAAGTTTAACACCCAAAACCCCGATCACAATAAAAGCTACCGTTTCTAAAAAGGTAAATTTTTCCATCAGTTTTACAAAGGCCTGTGCCACAAAACGCATAGCCAGGATACCAATAAATACACCGATATAAATTAACCAGATGTGATCCGTAAAAGCCACCGCAGCAAAAACATTATCAATGGAGAAAGCTAAATCCATTACCTCTACCAAAGCAACGGTAGCCCAAAAAGTACCCACTAAACCGACAGTTGATTTATAAATCCAGCTTTTACTTTTATCTACTTCCTCTTCTTCCTCATTCTTTTTACTGTTCTTTTTTCTAAAATAATCGAATGCCAGATACAATAGGTATAAACCACCAAGTGGCTTTAACCACCATATTTTAACCAACCATGCAGCCAGGAACAAACAGATACCCCTAAAAACATAAGCTCCGATAATACCATATTTTAAAGCTTTTTCTCTTTGCGATTTTGGCAGATCCATTACCATGGTAGCCAAAACAGCCGCATTATCAACCGAGAGCAAACTCTCGATTACAATTAAGTTTAAAATAATCAGTAATCCGGCCTGTATATCGTCACCTAAAATCGTGTGCAAAAAATCCATTGAGTGAGTGTATGTATGTTTTTAAATTAAAGTTTTAGTTAGACAACAAAGAAACAAAATTTTATCATTTCCAGTGTCTCATTATGTTTTATTATTAGAATGACAATTGTTAGAATTGTTACGTAACAGCTTTAAATATTAGTTTACGGTTTCCAATTGGTAAATCGCTCCCTTTTCTCCAGCTAAAACAACCTGTTTACCTTTTTTCGCTTTTTGAACGGCATTAAAGCTTTTATCAGAAATGTGTTTCCAGTTTTGGCCACCATCTGTAGAGATATCGGTACCTGAAGTACCGGTAGCAATTAGTGTTTTCGCATTAAGATAAGTAACTGCAGAGCGGAACCCTAAAACAGGGCTAACTGGTTTTTGCCAGGTTTTACCACCATCACTGCTTAAAAGCACATTATTTGTGTTTTCTTTATCCTTTACATAATTGCCGCCTACAACAATGCCCTTTTTTCCGTTAAAGAAATCAATAGAGAAAGGCCCTGTACTATTTTCGCCCTGCAAAATAGGGCATTTAAATACCTGCCAATTTTGACCATAATCAGGAGAATAATAGATATTGGAAACCGTGCCGCCTGTGGCAATCCAGGTTTTACCATCGGCTAATGTTTTAATGGTTGTACCGCTGGCCGCAAAACTCGCTTCGCCTTTCGCCATGTTGTTTTTGAGGTTTGCAGAAATATCCTGCCAGGTTTTACCGGCATCAACCGTTTTGAGCAGTTGAAGTTTATCATTTATCGGATCGCCAAAGACAATCCCCTTGTTTTTATCCCAGAAACTCACGCCATCCAAAAATATGGCAGAATCTACATTTTTATAGTTTTCTGTCCATGTTTCGCCTCCATCTATTGTTTTAAGGATATAAGCTGGTGATGCAATGCCCACAATAACAGCATTTAGTTCATCAAAAGCTTCAATATCCCTGAAATCGATTTTTTCATAACCTTTGGGTTTCATCCATTTCCAGGTATTACCACCATCGGTAGTTTTACCGATTGAGCCGTTGCTCCCACTTACCCAGGTAACCTGATCAGAAACCACGCTTAACCCACGGATGCTGGTTTTGGCACTTTCATTTAATGGTTTAATCGAATACGACTGTGCAGCGCAAAAAAAAGGTGCCATTAAAAGGCACCATAAAATTTTCTTCATGTATATGTTATTTAACCCGTCTAAAAGTTTCTGATCTTCCTAATAATGAAATGCCTACATAACCACGAACATTAAGTACATCAGCACTTTTTAAGGTCATGTTACAGCTGTAAGTTTTACCGCTTTTTGGATCGTAAATGGTGCCATCAGTGTATTTTCCATCATCATAAACAAAGTCTTTTAAGATTTCCAGATTTAACAGCCCGCGTTTCTGTAGTTTTTCATCAGGATTTTTAACATCCAATTTAGGTTTACCGTTGATATTTGGTTCCTTTATCCATGCCAGTTTCCCGTAAAACTTATCACCTTTTTTGTAGATTTCAATCTGTCCCTCTCCCGAAGGATTAAGCCATTTGCCTACAATCGCATCTTTATTCTGTGCAAAGGCAGAAAATGATACTGCTACAAAGAGCAGCATTAAAAATGGTAACTTTCTCATATTTTTTATTTCTAGTTAGTTTTTAAAGATAATTAATTACACCTGATATCGAAACACTAAATAAAGAGAAAAAGTATGAGAAAGTTTTACAAACCCAAAAATTTACTTTGAAACGATTGGTAAATACTTAGCCCTGTAAGCATAAAACAAGAATAAATTAAACACAAGCATTACAGCAACCATTGGTAATTCTTTCGGACCCAAAAATGCATGGTAAAGAAAAATGTTTAAAGTAACTGGAAAAATAATCAGTGCAGCCAAAGGTGCAGTACGGCCAATAAGTAAAAGTACCCCACCTATCAACTCTGTAACTTTAATTAAGGGCATTAAATAAACTGAGGCCATTACACCAGACATAAATGTGGTTTGCGCAGCCGACATTACCGGCGCCTCCTTAGGCATTAAATGAAGAAAAAAGCTTACAGAAGCAAAAAGATACATGGCGGCCAAAAGGACACGGACAATAATAACTGCAATTTTCATGGTACTTTAAATTTTGGTTTATACTTAAAAATAATAATTTATTTGGATTATTTTATTGGTTCTTTGCTTCGGATGGTTAATCCGTTAATTGCTGAATCGGTTAATCGAGGCTAAACGTCCAACGAAAAGCCCCAAACTTCTTATAGTTTACTTGTCATTAGTTCATTAGTCATTAGTCATTAGTGCATTGTCCATTCCCTGCCTATGTCCTACTAAACTTGTTTCAGGATCTAATGAAACAGTCGCTTATTTGGTTGATGGCTCATGGCCTATCATCTATTGACCATTAACTATTAGCCATCTACCCAAAACTTACGGCTCAAGACTGTTTATAATCGTAATTCACCATCCATTGAATACCGAATTTATCAGTTGCCATACCAAACAGTGCACCCCAAAAAGTTTTCTCTAAAGCCATGGTTACTTTACCACCAGCCGAAAGGCTATCGAAAAGACGTTTCGCTTCTTCTTCGCTCTCTGCATCAACTGATAAAGAAATACCAGTACCAAAAGTAGATGCAGGCATTGGATCCGTAATATCGGTGCCCATTAAAACATTACCACCTATAGGTAAAGCGATGTGCATTAATTTCTCCTGGTCGCCAATCGGCATACCTTCACATCCAGGCGAATCTTTATAACGCTGCACTACAGCGAATTCGCCACCAAAAACAGATTTATAAAAGTTAAATGCCTCTTCGGTATTACCGTTAAAATTTAAATACGTGTTAACTGTTGCCATTGTTTGTTGTTTATCCCTTTCGGGAGGTTAATTGTTATTTGTTTGTTTCTTATTCGTATTAATTATATAAGTAGTCACCCTGAGCGTAGTCGAAGGGCTACTTATCATAAAATTCTTCATTACATTCAGAACGACAAATGATGAAATCGGTCGTCATTTCAACCCTATGCTATCTAATCCTCGTAACCAAGTATGCCTACGTTTGAACTTTCGTCAACTTGATATCCATCCACTCTACCCAGCTTTTACCATCAAACTGCTCCCATGAGCCTTCTATAGTAGTGCCTTTAAAGTTCCCTTTAAATCTTTCATTATCTGCGAATATTAAAATAATATCATCGTAAATTTTAAGTGTTGCTATCGAAATATTCCCTTCATTATCGAACGATTGCGACCTAAATACATCCTCCATATCATCATAATGAGTAATTTCTAACGATTGGGTTTTCTTATTGCCAAACAGTACATCTACCCGATGCGTTAAGAAAAAACTGCCTTCAATCCACTCGTAAATATCTGTTCCGGTAATTATTTCACCCGTTTTTGTTAAACCTTCTGTTTTCCATTTACCGATATAGGGATTTAGTAGATCAAGTTTGTTGTTTCTCATAAATTTAGTTAAATCAATTGATATCAAGCTTATTGTAGATATTTTTTAATTGATGTACGTGCCGCTGTGTATGATAAATTACAAAATAAACGGCCTCCAATCGCGTGAGATAGCCATAACCAGGCAACTCGTATGAAGCACATGTTTTAGTTAAATCCAAACCTGTTACCGCATTTGATATGCCTGCTCTAATCTGTTCTAAACTTTGTAATAATTCCAACTGGTTATAGGCTCTATCTTCAGGATAAATCTCTTTCGGCGAATCATATTTTACATCAAAATTCAAAAAATCCTTCTTGATTTCACCCACCATTAAATCGGCTGGTTTATCGGTTTCGGTAACCGCCCCATTAATTACCTGAAGAAAACCCGAATTTGACAAAACCATATGCGCTGCCAGCTGCCCGGCAGTCCAGCTTCCTTCAAAAGGAACTTCATTAATTTGCCCGGCATCAAAATCCGAAAAAACATTTTCCAATGCCGATAAGGTTTCATCGGCTTCTCGCATTACCTTTTCCATAATTACATATAATTCATTCCAGCATACCCCAATAACCTCCGCCACAAGGCAATCTGACCAATACAATTGGCATCGCGATAGGTACTAAAACCGATCATTTCGAACAGTGTGATTTCCATTCCCGGCATACTGAGTTTCTCTTCTAATTTTTCATCTGTAGCCTGCGTTAAAGCTTCTTGTAAACGTGGAGAAATTTCTTTCCAGTCTTTGATCAATACATCTAAGGTTGGGTAAGTCGCATCATCAACAATGCCTTTGTTATTGGCAAAAAGTTCGTCGGTTACCGATGGAAGATCAATACCGAACGATTTAGCCAAAAAGTAACGGCCTTGCACAACACTACCCGTAATCCAGGCAATATGGTTGGCCTTGGTATCCAATCTTTTTTGCGTGTCTTTTTCATCTATACCCTCAAGTGCCCTTAATAAAAAATCTGTATGCATCTCGTACAGCACTATAAAGCCATACATTCTGTTACTCGTTGGTGTGGTTTTCATATCGTTTATAATTAGCTGATTAACTTAAAATAAAGTTAGGGCTTAATACAGATCAACAGTGTTGCCGTAAAAGTCAATCTTAAGGGGCATTTCAGACAATTTTTATATATTTACTAAACCTAAATTTTTAACCAAATGATACAAGTAGGTGTTTTATTGCCCCAAAACTTCAGATTATTAAGCATAGCGGCTATTTTAGATGTATTCGATACCGTTAACGGATTTTACCGGAAAGATAACCTCGACACGCCTTTTAACATCAGTTTAATCACGCTGGATGATAAAGAATACAATTTTAGTGAACACCCCTGCGTGTCGTTGCAAAAAGCTACAGACTTCAGCCTGATCCTTGTTCCATCCTTTGCAACCAATGATATTAAAGATTGTGTTGCTGCTAACAAAGGTTACATTCCATGGTTAAATAAACAGCACCAGGCCGGGGCAGAAATTGCAACCTTTTGTACCGGGGCTTTCTTACTTGCCGCCTCAGGATTATTGGATGGTAAAGCAGCTACCACACATGTTGATGCGTGCACTGCGTTTTCTACTGCTTTTCCGCTGGTACATTTAAAAGCTGATAAAACAGTTACGCAGGATGGCAGGTTATTTACCAGCGGTGGCGCAACATCTACTTTTCATTTATTGCTTCACCTTTTACAACTTCATTGTGGAAAGGATATGGCTATTAAGGTGGCAAAAATTTTCGCCATCGATATGGACCGTGTAAACCAATCTTACTTTAGTACGTTTCAGCCAATCCGCCACCATAATGATGATTTGGTAGCCTCTGCACAAGAAAAAATAGAAAATAATTATCAGGATGTTGCTACTATTGAAGAGATGATCAAAGATATCCCATCCAGCAGAAGAAATATTGTACGCCGCTTTAAACAGGTAATCGGTATTACGCCAATAGAATACCTTCAGCAAACACGTATTGAAGCTGCAAAAAAGCTGCTGGAACAAACCGCACAGCAGATGACAGAAGTGATTTATAACTCAGGTTACAACGATCCAAAAGCATTTAGAAAAGTGTTCCGGAAATCTGTTGGGATGACACCGACACAATATCGCGATAAGTTTCAGGCTAGGTAACTGAGCAACAGCACCCTTAGTGTATCAATAGCCTAAAACAACTATTCAAATAGTTTTCAACATTAAATTTAAATATGTTAATAATTAACATGAAATAAATATACAACCCTACATAATTTAAGATAACTTAACGTTATAATTACACTAACCAAATAACTATTTATATGAGCACATTCCTTTTAATCACGGCGGTATTTTATATTATTTCCTTTGGATCAATGTTGTACTGTTATTTCTCCGCTGAACAGATTCCCAGCGATGATGAAAAATTTTAATCAGTTCTTTTTCCCGTCATCCAAATTAACGTCTCCCCTTTTAAGCATTACATTGAACTTTCTCACAGAAAGACAATAAAATGTTATGGCTAAAACTTAGCCTCGTTCTTCTCTCAGAAAATTTTATTATTTATTTGCGATCCACCTAATTAAGTAGGGTGCGGCTCCCGTGTACCATAAAACGGCAGAGATTAAAAATATGGCGATCAGGATCCACAAAATAGGCCATCCTTCAAATTTGTGTTTTGAACCAGGGATATAAGACTCATCAAGTTTATTATGGTCATTGTCCATCCTATCACCCCTTTTTTCTGGTTTCGGATTAGAGATATTGCTCATAAAATATTCAGTTAGGAATGCAAACTTAAGCTATAAACCTATAAATCAAAAATTAGTTTTAACATATGTGTGATTTAATTTCAAAAAAGCACAAAATGAGCAAAAAATACGCCTAATAACTGCTTTGATTTAACTAAATAGCAATAAAAAGCCAATAATTTGTAATTATTTTAAATGCAGTTAAATCCACTATATGCGTATAACCTGTAGCATAGAGAAGTCAACTATTAAAAATTCGACATTTACATTCCTTATTGTTTAGAAAAAGCTTGCTGGTATTTTAGCGGAGTTTTACCGGTAATTTCCCTAAAGTATTTATGGAAGCTCGTGAAGTTGTAAAAGCCACAATCGTAACAGATTTCTTTCACCGTTAGATCATTTTCGATCAACAATTTGCATGCCTGCCCTACCCTGATTTCGTTCAGGAACTGCGTATACGTTTTTCTGCTTTTGGTTTTAAAAAATTTGCAAAAAGAATTGGGACTGATCTTCGCCACAGCAGCAATTTCTTTCAGTTCTATTTTATTTTTGTAATTGCTAATCGTATAATTATAAATGGATTGGATCCTGTCTTTTTCGTTTTCCAGGAAATTGGGTTTAAAACCTAAAGAAACCAATATATTTTTCTCTTCACAATTGGCTATTTCAGTTAAAACCTCCAACAGTTTGATGATCCGCATGGTACCTGTTGCTTCAATAATCTGGGGCATCAAACCCGCAATTTTTGTTTTTGAAGTACCTTCCAGTTTAATCCCCTGCTTAGATTGCGCTATAATTTTTTTAAGTTCCTGATTCTCGGGAAGATCGATAAATGCAGCACCCAAAAAATCCTCTTTAAAATGGATCGCATATACATCAACCGCTTCTCCGGTTGTTTGTTCAAAAAACTCAGCATCAAAACGCCAGTAATGCGGCAAATTGCTTCCTACTAAAACAACATCACCATCACTGAAATTTTTAATACTATCGCCAATAAACTGCGTTCCCCTACCTTTTTTGATGTAAATTAACTCTAAAGCAGAATGGTAATGCCATAGGTTGTTTACATCAGGCATAACATCCCTTCGGGCGCTAAAAGAATCTACCGTATTGGTAGATACATTAAGTAAATGCGGTTTCATAAATTCTTAAAAAATCAATCTAATATGCAGTAATATTTCGCAATGTATAAAATTGAGACAATATCATTTAATAATTAGATCA
>Ga0308165_1002506_pt1 | contig 21682 bp, 20 predicted proteins | sample PhyWR2_FD_201032 | JGI IMG/M metagenome (GOLD analysis project Ga0308165, IMG submission 201032) | Phyllosphere microbial communities from UC Gill Tract Community Farm, Albany, California, United States - DLSLW.R2 | ecosystem: Host-associated > Plants > Phyllosphere > Unclassified | place: USA... | reverse complement strand
CGCGTTCTTCTGGTGCAGCATCGATCTGGTCATATGCCTTGAATTCACCAAAGAACTTGGTGATCGCTGCAGTCAGCGAGGTCTTGCCATGGTCAACGTGACCAATGGTGCCGATGTTTACGTGTGGTTTATTACGTTCAAACTTGCTTTTTGCCATCGCCGTTGTTCTCTTTGTTCTAGAACCGCTCGAGCGTCCGCGCAAAAGCCTGAAAGACATTCGCGCCGACATTTATGCCAAAACGGAACGGCGAACCGCCCGTCGATGATACCTTACTGCCTATCCGCTCTTGAAAACTGGAGCGGGTAACGGGAATCGAACCCGTGTATTCAGCTTGGAAGGCTGCTGCTCTACCATTGAGCTATACCCGCATACTCTAAACTCTGATCCGACAGTGGTGGAGGAAGTTGGATTTGAACCAACGTAGGCTTAGCCAACGGATTTACAGTCCGTCCCCTTTAACCGCTCGGGCATTCCTCCTAATATCACTATCAGCAGAGTCGAGTAACTAGGCATTTTCTGCAGAATGTCTGGTTGTCTACAAGAGCGTTCCATCGTTCTGCGAGGGGGCTTATGCCGATATGCGCTCGTCCTGTCAACAGGGTAAAAGTGAAAAGAATGCAGAACATTCCACAGCTTGCACATATCAGTGCCTGTCGGAGCGCGGAGAACCGCACGAAACCGGGATTTGATGCCTGTCTATAAAGATAATTTCTCGCCTTAAATAAAATCGGACACGCTATCTTCCACACAATGGACACGCTATAAGCGCCTCATGAACGATCAAAACTCTCCCCGTACCCCAAAAGATTCTCACTATGCTCGTCTGCGTCGCGAACATCGCGACCAGAAAGCCGCGCATGAAGGCAAGGTGCCACACAAGGCGCAACGTGCTCTTATACCTGCAGGACGTGTAGCGGAAGGAACAGTTCGTCTTTATGGCCTGCATACTGTACGCGCTGCTGTAGAGAATCCCGCGCGCAAGATTTTGCGCATGCGTGCCACCCGCAATGGCTTCGCTCGCCTTGAAATTGGCGAAGCGGAATCGCTGCCCTTCCCCGTGGAAATCGTCGAACCCAAAGAAATCGACAAGGAAACAGGTTCGGATGCTGTGCATCAGGGCGTTATGATTGAAGCGGAACCACTTCGTCATAAGAAACTCTCCGAGCTTATAGACAGCCCACTTTTGCTGGTGCTTGATCAGGTCACAGATCCGCATAATGTCGGCGCGATTACACGTTCTGCTGTCGCCTTTGGTGCAGGCGCAATCATCACAACAAGCCGCCACAGTCCGCAGGAAAGCGGCGTTTTGGCGAAAGCCGCATCCGGTGCACTTGAATTGATTCCCCATATCGAAGTGCGCAATCTGGCAGACGCAATCGAAGAATTGCATTCGCTCGGTTTCATGACCATTGGCCTTGATTCGGAAGGCTCACAGGAAATGGAATCAACATTGGCCGGCGATCGCGTGGCGCTTGTTTTGGGTGCCGAAGGCAAAGGGTTGCGTCAGAAAACACGGGAAACAGTCACCGCGTTGGCACGTCTCGACATGCCCGGCGAAATCAAGTCGCTTAACGTATCCAATGCAGCCGCTATTTCGCTTTATGCGGCCGAGCGCTATCTGCGCGCGCGCCGTACTTCTTAATTAATAAATCACGTTAGAATCTGGAGCGCTGCATACGCTCCAGATTCTCATTTACGCAGTTGCGATATACGTGCGAATCTCTTCGGCTTCACGTTCCACGTCTTCGATACGCCGCTTCACAACGTCACCAATAGAAATGATTCCCGCAAGCTTGCCATTTTCTTCCACCGGCATATGGCGAAAGCGGTTATGCGTCATAATTTCCATCACCTGATTAATCGTGTGATGTTCGCGGCAAACCTGTACTTTCGTCGTCATAAACTCCGACACAGGCCGCTTACCTACGGCATCCTGCCCACTCTCTTGAAGCTGCATTGTTGCTACCGCACGAACCACATCGCGCTCAGACAGAATCCCTTTGATATGGCCCACTTCGTCACAGGCAACGATCGCGCCGATCTTATATTGGGCAAGAATGGCAATGGCGTGCGAAAGCGTATCATCGGGCCTGATGACAACGACATCCCTGCCCTTGTTTTCGAGTATAGATCTAACAGTCATGCCAAAGTCCCTCCCAAGGTTCAGCAATCAAATCACGTAGCCCCGCCACATGATTCTAACGCAACGCCTCCAGTTACGTTCCGACAATGGTGCGCCTTGATTGATTGCTTTGCAAGCAGACTAATATCAAAGCCCATTGGGCTTTGATATTAGTCTGAGTGGCGTTTGAACTGCTTCAAGGCGTGATGCGTAAGCATTTTAGCGCCTTGGTATAAATAGGGAGAGAAATTATCTGCGCCGTAAGATCGCATCGTAGCTGCGGGGTTTATCGAGCAGTGAAATGCCAAAGAATCCGGCGACAAAGCCACCAATATGCGCTTCCCAAGCAATACCCGACAAGTCAGCACCACCCGTCGAATAAAGACCAGTCGCCAGATTGATAAGAAACCATACGCCGACGAAAACCAAAACCGGCTTCAAAGTGAGTGTGAGGCCAATGGGTAGCACTGGCCCGGCAAACTCTGATTTCCGACCATGACCAACCCGACGGAAACCGTAACGCGCCGCAGCGCCCATCATCCCGGAAATAGCGCCCGAAGCACCGACAAGCGGCGTAACGCTCTCAGGATAAATCGCGTAATGCGTCAATCCGGCAATAACCGATGTGAGAACCCAGAAAATAATCATGCGTCCGGTGCCGATTCGGCCTGCAAGTGGCGATCCGAATGCTGCAAACCAGATCATATTAACTGCTATGTGTGCGATCCCACCATGCATGAACGAATAACTAATAAGCGTAAACAGCGCTGCCGGACTGGAAAAACCATCAGCAAGCGAGAACCGCGCCGGTATCAATGCAAAATCGAGCATGAACTTGAAATTCTGCTGCTCACTGATCAGGTAGTTCTGATAAATATAGACACCAGCGCAGATTGCCATCAGCGCAAGAACGACGCCCGGTATGTTGAAAATCGGCTCTCCTCTCTCAGGAGTATTCGAGTTTCCGCGCATTTCTTGCTGAGGCACGCTCATGAACCGCCACTTTCATCTTAAAACAATGATCCTAGATAAGTGACAATTCGTTAAAAATAAAGGCCGCCGGAGTGTCCCGAACGGCCTTGTCGCAAATGTATCAACATTGCGAGACAGAATCTGGAGATCAGAAAAAGACCAACCAAGACAATGGCTTCTCTGATAACTCATCAAACTGCTATATAAGAACTTTTGCAACTATTACTTCTTGTTAACCTTAACAAGCAGCTGTCGTGGATGAACAAAGGGTTAAGCTGGCGCTCGACCCGTTAATACTATTTTAATGCGCTGAGCGACGACAACCGTCGCAAATCCAGACAAACGGCCAAAGAGCAACAAGCAGCGCAAGATGAAAAACCGCAGCACGATCGCAATCTTTAGCGAATGGCAGCGACTGGCTTTTAGCCAGAGCGACGGCTTGCATGCACCTGCGCGCGAATCAATCGTGCCGCGCAAGCTTGGACGCCATCTATCGGATCTGCTTTTTCTTGAAGAAGATGATGCTGGCGAATTGATCTTCCGTCTTGCGGGTACTCGCTTATGCGCTTTGTTCGGACGAGAACTCAAAGCAACACGTTTTACAGCACTTTGGCCTGAGCGGAATCGACCTGCTCTCAATGAGCTCGCACGAGACATCAGTGCGCTGCTGGTTCCGGCTTTAAGTCAGAATGACGGCATCAGCCTTTCTGGGCGCAGCCTGTCTTTTGAAATGCTGCTCGCTCCGCTCGAATCAAGCCATGGTGGAAAGCTCAATCTACTCGGCAGCATTTCGGTTTTGGATGATGTCGTCTGGGCGGGTGCCGATCCACTTGTCTTGGGAAATCTCAACAGAATCGAACCTCTGGCACCCGATTACATCGTAAAGCCTGAAATTCGCAAGCCATCCGTTATGACGATGAATGGTGCAAATAGCGCGCGACGCTGGGCAACAACCCCACAATCGCGCGATGTACCGCAATTGCGCGTCATTCCCGGCGGCAAGCTCTAAATCAAAAGGTAAACGCGTACTAAGGTTACGGATTAGCAAACCCGTTTTCAGGTCGTTTTAGGCATCAAAAGGCCATAAATCATGCTAATATGAGCCAAATTGAGCTATCCATGAATAAACCCTTGCCAAAACCGGCACAGTTTTATTCAAATTAGATTAGCATTTTCACGTTTGAATTTCCCCACTCTCAAAGTCTTACACGCATTCTGCTTCCAACAGGGAGCCAAAAAGAATGACGAAGCAAACAATCATCACAGCAATGCTTATCCTTCTGGGAACGGCTTTTGCACAAGCCGCAAGCCCGGCATCGAAATCACACTGGATGCCGACCGGCGAACGCACCTCTCAGCCGATCGGCCATTACGAATTTTGTGAGCGCCATGAAGCCGAGTGCAAAGTCACCAGCTCCAACAGCGCGCCACTCACGCTCAATCAAAAAGTCTGGCATGAAATTATCGCTGTTAATGCCAGCGTGAACGCGAAGATCGCGCCGCGCACCGACATGGAAGTCTGGGGCCACGAAGAATATTGGGAATATCCAACAACGGCGGGCGATTGCGACGACTATATGCTGCTCAAGCGTCGTGAATTAATGGCTCTCGGCATTCCGGCCAACACGCTGCTGATGACCGTCTTGCGTCAGCCGAACGGCGAAGGCCATGCAGTACTAACGCTGCGCACCGACCGTGGTGATTTCATTCTCGACAATCTTGATCAGCGCGTGCTCATCTGGAACGAAACTGACTATACATTCCTCAAGCGCCAGTCGACAACCAATACCGGCGCTTGGGTATCAATCAAGGGTGGCCGCGATCTGCTGGTCAGTGGCATCCGCAACTGAATTTATGAAAACCCTGTAAGAAAGGTACGGGTCGTCATCCCCCGTTCCTTTTCATGCGGGTTCCAGACCACGCATGAAGGACTGGCCTTTTTGGACATAATGCTCTGCAGAAGCTTTGAGCTTTTCAATTACGGATGAATCAAGCTCGCGAATAACACGCGCCGGGGATCCGACGATCAGTGAATTGTCCGGAAATTCCTTGCCTTCCGTGATAAGCGCGCCTGCACCAATCAGGCAATTATTGCCGATCTTCGCACCGTTCAAAATAATCGCGCCCATGCCAATCAGCGTATTATCGCCAATGGTACAGCCGTGTAGGATAGCACGATGCCCAATTGTGCAGCCTTTTCCAATGCTCAACGGAAAACCAATATCGGTATGCATGATGCAATGTTCCTGCACGTTGGTTTTGGCCCCAACCGTAATCGGCTCATTATCGCCGCGTAAAACAGCCCCAAACCAGAAGCTGGCATTCTCGCCAATCACGACTTTGCCGATCAACGTCGCATCGGGTGCAATCCAGTTGGTGGCGCGATCTGCGAAATCTGGCTCGTGACCATTATAAACATAAACTGGCATAGGCTCTCCTCCATCACCAAATCTCAAAATACGATGCGCTATTTGTCATGCAAACGAAATGCAGCTTTCAGACAATAAACTGTTGCGATCAGAAAGATCACGCCAGCTAGCAATTTCAAGCCAACTATGGTCGAAAAAAATCCCCAATCATCGGGCCAGCGATAAACACTTCGCAGACGGCCCATCTGTGACGTCACCGTCATTCTGCTGGTGGATATATTTTGAAAAGCACTGCTGAACAGAAAGAACGAAACGACGGCACCCAAAGCGGTACTCATCCATAGTGATCTGCGTGAGAATGCTCTCATTGCTGTAAAAGGTCGGTTTTCCGGATCCGGCTTTACCGCTCGCTTCTCACGCTTACGAATATTAAGCCATTTCGGAAGTTGTTTATCGTTGTCACTCTGCGCCATGATCAATCGCAGATTTCATAGCCGCTGCTTTCAGCTTCAACAGCTGCCTTAATCCAATAAAAGACATAGCCGTCGCCCTTAAGCTTACCTTGACACAAAGCAACTATATTACCTTGTCCCGCTGGCGCTTTTGCAGCGCAAGATGCCTTCCAACTTGCAAAGCGTTCAATCGAGCCATCCAAAATTTCCGGAAAACCGAAATAAATGCTGCCCATCTTTTGAGCCAGCTCTGGGCACGTGCCATCGTCTTCAATTGCCTGAGCAATCGCAGTTGATGCAAGGAAGCTTAACACTATCGCCACTCCACAAGCAGCGACCTGCGCAAATGATAATCTCATAATGTCTCCCGGTGTGCCTTGAATGGTATTAACTTTTTTAGAGATGACATCCAATCGCATCAAGCCAATAAAAAACGCCCTCCCCGCAAAGCAGGAAGGACGCTTTTGTTTATGCAATCAATCTCAAAGATCGACGTCGAGGATCGCCATCGAGAAATTGTAGGAGAGTTCGCCTTCATCCTCGTCCTTATAGACAAGACCCAGGAACTCGTCTTCCAGATAAACCTCGGCGGAATCGTCTTTACGTGGGCGTGCCTTGATCTGCAGGCCCGGATTGTTGAAAGTCCGCTTGAAATAGGCGTCGAGTTTCTTGAGTTCTTCGGGTTTCAACCGGCTTCTCCTGCTATTGATTTGAGGCCGGTGTAATGCACCCGCCATTATCCGATGTAAAGCATTAAGACACACGCTGGAACGCGCATGCACGAATAGTTATGACCATTTTAGCATGATATAGGCCCCCCCTGACAAAAAACCAGAAGGCGGCGAATTACACAATTTATCAGATCGATAAGCGTTCAGATACCTTCGCCATACATATGTTCGCCGAATGCCGCCTCACCCAGCATCTGGTCCATAACACGCGAAGGCTCGGAGCAACCGCTCTCACCAACCACTTTCGCCGGAACACCGGCAACTGTGGCATTATGCGGAACAGGCTTGAGAACAACCGAGCCTGCGGCAATCTTGGAACAATGTCCCACTTCGATATTGCCGAGAATTTTTGCGCCTGCACCAATCAGCACACCGTGGCGAATCTTCGGATGCCTGTCTCCACTTGCCTTGCCGGTGCCGCCAAGCGTGACGCCATGGAGAATGGAAACATTGTCTTCAATGACGGCTGTTTCACCAACCACAAGCCCCGTCGCGTGATCAAGAAACAGACCGCTGCCAAGCTTTGCCGCTGGATGAATATCGGTCTGGAACATCGACGACGAGCGGCTCTGCAGATAATAGGCGAAATCCTTGCGCCCCTGATTATAAAGCCAATGGGCCAGACGATGGGTCTGAATCGCATGGAATCCTTTGAGATAGAGTACTGGGTCCATGAAACGGTTATAAGCGGGATCGCGATCATAAACCGCCTGAATATCGACACGCAGAATGTGCGGCCATTCGGGATTGGATTCCAGCATTGCTTCAAAAGTTTGACGCAAAATATCAGCGCTCAGATCAGCATGACCGAGACGCTCCGCAATACGATGCATCACAGCATCTTCGAGTGTCGGCTGGTTGAGTATCGTCGCGTAAAGAAACGCGCCAAGCACGGGATCATTCTTGGCAGCTTCCTCCGCTTCGGCACGAATGGAATGCCAGATCGGATCAACTTGTCCCAAAGACGGGGATGTTTTCACGTTCGTACGAACTGACATTATGCAGTCTCCAATTTTGCTCAATGCAGGGAGCGAAAAATTTTGGCCTTATGCAACCTGCATCGCAATGCGAGTTCAGCACATAACATATATCAAAATGACGTGCCTTTACATCGCATAAATCTATCGCAGCTCGACGATACCAAGCTTGCGCAACCTCAAAGAGGATAGTCTTCCAGAAAAGCCAATACGCCTTTCTTATAGACCTTGTCACCCACCGCCAACATATGATCGCGGTCAGGAATATCGAGCGCCTGACCATTTGGCAGCATATCGGCCAATTCTTGCGCACTTCCGGCAATATCGTCTGTGGTGCCAACAGCGACAAGCACCGGCTGCATGATGCGCGCAATTGCCTCGGCAGAAACGAGTTCTTTGGAGGTAATGACACAAGCTGCGAGCGCTAGACGGTCACTTTTTGTCTGATCGGCAAATTTGCGGAACATCAATCCCCGCGGATGCGTGATGGTCGATGGATCTTCTACAAGCAGTGCTTCACCAATCGGCTCCCAATCGCCTGCGCCCGTCACCATACCAATACCAAGCCCGCCAAAAATAGCGCTATGCACACGCTCAGGATGCTCAACTGCCAAAAACGCGGTAATACGCGCACCCATCGAATAACCCATGACATGCGCTTTTTCGATGCCAAGATGATCAAGCAGAGCCTCAGCATCACCTGCCATGGCGCTCGGTGTGTAATCGGCAGCGTCATGGCTTTTTGCCGAAAAACCGTGGCCGCGATTATCGATGGCAATCACACGATAACCAGCTTCGGTCAGCGTGCGAAACCAGCCAGGCGATACCCAATTGACGATGCTTGAGGATGCAAAACCATGAATGAGCAGGATCGGATCGCCTTCACCGTCCTGGCGATAGGCAAGCCGCAAGCCATCATGTTCGAAATATTCAATATCGAGCGCGCTCAATTTTGCATTCCTTTTTGAATTCTGAAACATCAGGCTTTGGGTGCGTTTAACCGCGACAAACGCCACAAATAGCCCTGTGGATCACCCTGTCACCACGTTTGATACCGGTCCGTTTAACAGTCCCGGCCAGAAGTTCAACCACATAAGCCGCAGGCCCCTGTGAAGAAATAATATCTTCGGAAAATGGTACGGCATTTTCATGGATAGCCGAAACATGGCCGGTATCGTCCAGGAAAACCATATCAAGCGGCGACGGTGTATTCTGCATCCACATCATCACATCGCGCATTTCGCCAAAAATAAACAGCATTGCGCGGTCTTTGGGAAAATCTGTGCGCCACATCAAACCGCGCATGCGCGCCTGATCCGTGTCTGCAATCTCCAACCCGAATGAGGCCTTGCCTTGTGACGTCATAAAAGTCAGCGGTTCTTTGTCCAGCGGCAAAAGCATAGGCTTGGTTTCCTGCGCATGCGCAGAAACCGCAAAGAAAATAAATATGAAAGCAAAAAGAATGCGGCCCATGAAATGCTTTTGTCCTGAATATTCATCACACTCAAGGCTATGACGAATGTTGTCGTTGAAACTCGGACATTATCAACGCACTAAAAGCACTACAATAGCCAGTCACAGGCTTGTGACGGCACAGAATAAACAGCAAATCAGTGCGAAACAGGGATTACGGTACCTAGATCAGGATGAATTTCTGCCGCCATAAGGCCTTTATCGCCATCACCAAAACGGATCAGTACGACCTGTCCGGGGCGCAGTTCCATCATTCCGAAACGACGCAGCGTTTCCATGTGAATAAAAATGTCCTCAGTGCCCTCGCCGCGCGTCAAAAAGCCAAAACCCTTGGTGCGGTTGAACCACTTGACGATCACGCGTTCCAAGCCACTTGACGGAGTAACCGTAACATGGGTACGCGGTGGCGCCATCTCCGCAGGGTGAACTGCAGTCGATGTATCCATGGAAAGAACGCGGAAACATTGCATGCCACGATCACCATTGCGCACTTCGCAAATGATGCGCGAGCCTTCAAGTGCTGTCTGAAATCCATCGCGGCGCAGCGTGGTTACATGCAACAAAATATCGGAAACGCCCGGCTGATCGGGGACAATGAAGCCATAGCCCTTCGCAACGTCGAACCATTTGATGTGACCCGACAGTTCAACGAGTTCGCCTAGCTCGTCTGAGGAGGCCTGACTACGAAGCTGGTCATTCGACACAGATTTGTCTGCCATGCGCTCGTCCCTCCTCTTTTGCTGCGTTGCGATTCTGCGCTGATTCTTATGCAAAGAATAACACTTCATTAACCGGAGGCGGCAAGCCCTAACTTTTCCAGAATTGAAGATGACCACAGGCTTTATGCGCTCATCATTAATTCTTAAATTTCTTAAACTCGAAATTGCTCTTCCAGAGTTGTTGTCAAAACATATGGCAGAACAGCCATTCGGCAACTGGAATAGCTGCGTTTTCACACAGCTAACCTATCCCCGGAGCTATTCATCTGAACCATTCTCTTGAGAATGCGTTACATTTTATAACTGGCCGAGATTCGAAACAGGAGAAGATTATGCGTTATCTGCACACGATGGTTAGAGTTCGCGACATTGATGAATCGCTCGATTTTTATGTGAACAAATTTGGTCTTGAAGAAATACGCCGCACAGAAAACGAAAAAGGCCGCTTCACGCTGATTTTCCTCGCAGCACCATCGGACAAGGACAAAGCACTGGCAGATCGCGCGCCAGAGCTGGAACTGACCTATAACTGGGACCCGGAAACCTATACCGGCGGTCGCAATTTCGGCCATCTCGCTTATGCAGTCGATGATATTTATGAAGCCTGTCAGAAGCTGAAAGACGCTGGCGTTACGATTAATCGTCCGCCACGTGACGGTCACATGGCCTTCATCAAGTCACCAGATGGCATTTCCATTGAGCTGATCCAAAAGGGCGAGCGCCTTGCGCCGCAGGAGCCGTGGGCTTCCGCCGAAAATATCGGCAATTGGTAATAAGAAAAAAGCCCGGTCTAGTGGTCTGATTCCGACATTTGCGTCCGTGGTAGGAGGCGCTGAGCAAATGTCGGAATTAAAAGACCACTAGCAACTAAAGGTATCTAGTGGATTTATCGAATTTGACGTTTGAAACAGCATTTATGTCAGTCGGGGCTCAAACATCAAATTCAATCCACTAGCGACCGGGCTTTTTGTCTTTATTCCGTTCCCTGAATGGCTGACAGTAGCCAATCACCACCGTCTACACGGGTAAAGGTCCAGACCTCGACGCTTTCAACCGGCTCATCAGGGTTGCCCTCAACAACAGCACCCGTATTGCGGTCGAGCATGATGTCGATAGCTGAATAGCGAATAGCAACCGTTGCATAATCAACATTACCTTCGCGCCAAGCTTCGGAAACATCGCCCTGAAGCAGTTTCACGTCCTTCACTTCGTTGCGCATACCACTGGAAGCGATCTCGCCCAGCTCTTCGGCCAGATAAGACATGGCTTCCGGTGTCGCCAACTTGCGCAGCGCTGCATAATCCTCACGGCCATAAGCGGTCTGAATTTCCTTAAGCATCAGCTCAAAACGATCAAGTTCTTCCTGACCGACATCCATCGGCTCGTCTTCAACAACGGGCGCAGCTGGAACTTCTGCTTGCTTGTTGGCAAATGGATTGACCGAAGGCGTGCGGCTTGCGGTGTTTGACTGCGGTGCGGCAGTCTTTGCAGAACCAAAGACCTGTGCAGCATTAAAAGGCTGAGCACCGGCGTTGCCTGCACCGGCTGCTGCCGTCTGACGACGACTTGCAATCATGCGCATGACGAACATAGCAATGAGAGCGATGATCGCAACCTGCAAGAGGAGGCCAAACATACCAGCCATACCGCCAAGGCCGTTACCCAGCAGCATGCCAATCAGACCACCAACAAGAAGGCCACCGAGCATCGAACGGCCAAAATTGCCGAACATGCCGCCCGAACGTGCGGCTGCATTTTGCGTGCCAGCGGCAGCACCCGGACGGTTGGTCTGTTGTGCACCTGTATTTGGCGTCATCGAACGCTCAACAGGCGCTGCATTGTTTGGTGCAGTCCGTGTTGGTGCAGGTGCCTGATAAGTACGCGCACCACGGCTACCAAAACCGCCCCCGCCTGCACGGCGAGCCTCGGCGAAATCGACAGCGGCAAAAGAGGCGATAAGCCCAAGGACCATTGCAGCGGTCAGTTTGGTCAGGCGGTTTCCGGAACCCGGCATAAGTATCTCCCAATAGAGTAATCACAGATTATTTTATTCCGTGATCATATGGGAATTCACCCCCCATTTTCACAAGGGCGTAAAGACAAAAAAGTTGAGAAAATTCAAATAGGCACAGCCGCATCCAGAATCTGGATCTGAGGTGTAACAGAACCGTTCCAGTGGTTGAGCGAGAGATTGCCAACAATGTGTACGCTCTGACCGATATTATTGAACAAAAACCGCCCCAGATCGCCTTCAGCGACACGGAAAGCAATAGCATTCACACGCTTTCCATCGGCACCACGCAAGACAACGCGGACGTGATCACGCCCGACAGTGCGCACATCAGCCAATATGTGATGCGGGAGCGCCAAAACCGGCTGCGTATGGCCGGAACCAAAAGGTCCGGCTTTCTGCAGAGACTCATAAAGCGCGACAGTCGCACCCGATGCCGCCACTGCGCCATCAATGAAAAGGCTCTGATCGTCGCGCAGCCGCGCAACAATATCGGCAGATTCTTCTTCAAGAAACGCCCGCAACGCGCCAAGCTTGGCACGCTCAATGGTGATGCCAGCCGCCATAGCGTGGCCACCGCCCTTAACGAGCAATCCTTTTTCAACAGCCCCGCGCACCAGCTTGCCGAGATCAAGCCCCGCAATCGAACGCCCCGAACCCGAACCAATGCCATTGGCATTAAATGAGATCGCAAAAGCCGGACGACGCGCCTTTTCTTTGAGCCTAGAAGCCAGAAGGCCAACAATCCCAGGATGCCAGCGATCACTGGCCGTAACAATAACAGATGCGCCTGCACCACCTGAAAGCTCAAGCGAGGCCTCTGCTTCTGCTTCGATCAGCATCTCTGCTTCCATTGCCTGCCGTTCTTGATTGAGTCGGTCAAGCTCAACTGCAATCGGATCAGCGGCAGTAGAATCATCCAATGTCAGCAAGCGGGCACCTAAGCCCGCATCGCCAATGCGACCACCGGCATTGATACGCGGACCAATCAGATAGCCGAGATGGAAAACATTCAACGGTTCGCCGATACGTGAAACACGGCCAAGCGCGGCAAGCCCCGCATTGCTCTGGCTACGGGCGACCAGCAGACCTTTGACAACGAAGGCACGGTTCACGCCTTTCAGTGGCACCACATCGCAAACGGTTGCAAGTGCGACAAGATCAAGCATGCCAAGCAAATCCGGGCCTGTACCTTTTCCACGCTCGCGCAGAACTTTCGTAACCTGAACAAGCGTGAGAAACACGACGCCCGCGGCGCAAAGATGCTCCTGCTGCGAAATATCGTCTTCACGATTGGGATTGACGATGGCCACCGCATCATCCGGCAGATCACCGCCGACCTGATGGTGATCGAGCACCACAACATCAGCTCCCGCTTCTTTTGCAGCGGTAATGGATGGAGCGCTGTTGGTGCCGCAATCAACCGTCACGATCAGCGATGCGCCCTTTGCGACAAGCTCACGCATCGCATCAGGGTTCGGGCCATATCCTTCAAAGATACGATCCGGAATATAAATCGAATGGGTAATACCGTAATGTTTGAAAAAACGCGCCATCAATGCCGATGAACAGGCACCATCAACATCGTAATCGCCGAAAATTGCCACCGTTTCGCGCCGCATAATAGCGTCCGCGATGCGGTTGGCAGCCTTATCCATATCGGTCAGCATGGCTGGATCAGGCATGAGATTGCGCAGACTCGGATCAATAAATTCCGGCGCACGTTCAACACTTACGCCGCGCCCTGCGAGCACGCGCGAAACAAGATCAGAAATGCCGTGATGCTGCGCTATTGCGAGCGCTGTATTGGCCTCGCGCGGCCCAAGCCGGTCCATCCATTTCTGGCCAGTGACGGATTTGCGGATACCGAGAAAAAAGCGTTCTGTTGTCATGGCTTCTTAAAGACACAAAAGGCGGCATTTTTGCAATGCCGCCTTTTAAACAACCCGAAGCTAGTTATGTCAGAACTTCGATAGGTCCTGATGCCGCGCCTTGATTTCACGCACTGTCTGCGAGCTTGAGCGCATGACGATTGTGTGAGTCTGAATGTAGTCGCGGGCAAATTTCACGCCGGAAAGCATATTGCCATCGGTCACGCCAGTTGCTGCAAACAGCACATCGCCCTTTGCCATTTCCTCCATTGTGTAGATTTTTTTCGGATCAGAAATGCCCATCTTGGCGGCACGAGCAATCTTTTCATCAGAATTGAGCTGCAAACGTCCCTGCATCTGACCGCCAATGCAACGCAGTGCTGCTGCTGCAAGAACACCCTCTGGCGCACCGCCAATACCGATATAAATATCAATGCCGGTTTCATCAGGATTGGTGGTGTGCATCACACCTGCAACATCACCATCGCCGATCAAGCGAATTGAAGCACCCGTTGCGCGGACTTCTTCGATCAAACGCGCATGGCGCGGGCGATCCATAATGCATGCCGTAATTTCATGCGGCTGCACGCCTTTTGCCTTAGCAATCGCGTGGATATTATCGGTCGGTGATGCGTCAAGATCGACAACGCCTTTCGGATAACCCGGTCCGACAGCAATCTTTTCCATGTAAACGTCAGGCGCGTAGAGCAGATTGCCCTTCTCGGCAATGGCGATCACCGCCAAAGAGTTTGGCAGGTTCTTGGCACAAATCGTTGTGCCTTCCAGTGGGTCAAGCGCAATATCGACATCCGGTCCCTGCCGGGTGCCAACTTCTTCGCCAATATAAAGCATTGGCGCTTCATCACGTTCACCTTCACCGATCACAACAGTACCGGCAATCGGCAAGCGGTTGAGTTCCTGACGCATGGCGTCAACTGCGGCCTGATCGGCAGCCATTTCATCACCACGTCCACGCAGGCGCGCTGCGGCAACAGCTGCGCGCTCGGCCACACGGACCAGCTCCAGCGTCAGAATACGATCCAATCCGTGCGGTTGCTGTTCTGTCGTTTTGGCCATGTGAACAAAGTCCTGAATTCGTATGAAATCGATGCTTCGCTATATATAGCGACATTGTGCATATGTTTTGTCAAAGTCCCAGCCCACCTGCAAGAGAAACAACGGTAAAAAGATTTACCGCTCAAACTCTTAATCGATTTAGCGCAACATACCTGATTTCATGGCATGAGCGTTCAACCCGCAGCGCGTTCGAACAAAATCTCCGGACTATCCACTTCTATTAGCTTTTTTCTGTCGATCATCCAGAAACGATTGCCGACATTGCGCACGAAACTGCGATCATGCGAAACAATGAGACTGGCCGTTTCATCGCTCAACAATTCAGCTTCCAGCGCTTCCTGACCGTCAATATCCAGATGATTGGTGGGCTCATCAAGGATATAAAAATTCGGCTTGGTGAGACGCAGAACTAGCATGGCAAGCCGTGCTTTCTGTCCGCCCGAGAGCCGCGACAAGGGGTTCGCCTGCATATCTAGCGTCATGCCTGCACCTGCCAGCAACGACCGTGCACGCTGGTCGCCCACGTCGAAACTTTTCATGATCGTTTCAAATGGCGTCCAGTCACCATTCAGCTCTGATAGAGCCTGATCGGTATAGCCAAGCACCAGTGAAGGCGTCGCCTTAATACCCACAAGCAATTGTTCTGGATGGATGATAGCCTCACGAACCAAGGTCAGAAGCCGCGTCTTACCCGTACCATTGGCACCGAGCAGCACAATACGATCGCCGGGATTGACCCAAAACTGACCGGTCTTATAAAGCGAGCATCCATCAGGTGTTGCAATCTCGGCCTGATCAATGACGATCAGCGCCTTGGCATGGCTGCCGCGACCATCAAGCTTGATCTTACCAGCAGAACGTTCAACATGTGCCGATTTCGCACTTTCCTCAATTTTCTCGGCTCTCGCACGCAATTGCTTGGTTTTCACCACCAGCAAATCGCTGCCCGAATTAATGCCTATATTGTTGAGCTTCGCTGCCTGTCTGCGCAATTGTTGCACAGTCTTCATGTTCTTCTCAAACTGACGGGCATCAGCGGTATCAATCTCGTTAAGTGCAACACGCGCCTGACTATAAGGCAGAGAGAAAACAAACGATTTATCCGCACGCAGGAAAAGCGTGCGTTTCGTCACCCTATCGAGAAAAGCCCGATCATGGCTGCATACGATAACCGCCACTGAACGCGGTAGCGCATCAAGCCATTTTTCCAGCAAGTGCACCTTTTCAAGGTCAAGATGATTGGTCGGCTCGTCGAGCAAAAGCACATCAGGCTCGGAAACCCATGTTCGCGCCAGAAGCGCAAGCCGTTGCCAGCCGCCGCTCAGTTGCCGAACAGAAAGACCTCGCAATTCTTCAGGAACATTCAGATCATCAAGCACTATGTCTACGCGCCAGCTTTCATAGTCGCGCGCATCTTTATCCAGTCCACTAAGAACGAGATCATAAAAGGACAGGTCCATCAGATCGGCGGAAACATACTGGCTGACATAACCAATTTTCAGCCCCCGCGAACGGGTAATGGCACCGCTGGTCGGTTCACCTTCGCCGACGATAAGGCGCAAAAGACTGGTCTTGCCGCGACCATTAGCAGCAACGATTCCAAGACGTTCGGCCTCGCCCACGACAAAATCGAGGTTAGCGAACAACGTCTGATTAAGGGTGAGCGAAAGATTCTGAACAGAGATAAGAGACATGGCAATAAGCCCAATTCTGTCAAGCACTGATAAGCTGCTCTCAAACAGACTTGATCCACCTGCTTGCAAATTTTCGGCTACAGCTATTCAAGCTGCGCCTTTGGAAAAGGCAGAAAAAGACTATCGTTTCAGTCTTAATCAGCCCTGCACAAATTATTGTTGCAGGGCAAAATCAGGGCCATACTGACGATGACGGTCGTGACGCGTCACATCCATATTACAGCCCTCCTTATCCATATTTGTCTCTTAGTCGGATTATTCCGATGGATATTTCTTAGCAAAAACGTTGCCGCCCTTCAAGAGCGGCAACTTAAACCGGCAATTAGCCCGCGCGTTCAATGCGGATCATCTGCGGTTTACTGACAAGATGATCGTCCTTGAGAATAGCTTCAAGAGACTTTTTCACAGCAGACTCAGTGGTTTCATGCGTGACAAGAATAACCGTCTTAATACCGTCGCTCACGTCGCTATCCATCAAAGGTCGCTGAACGATTGATTCAAGCGAAATGTCATTTTCTGCCATACGCTTAGCAATAGCTGCAAACGCGCCAATGCGATCATAAACCGTCAGGCGAATGAAGTAGCCACCGGCATGCTTGCGCATTTTTGCGCGCTTATATGGCTGCAAGGCTTTCGCAGGTGTGCCAAATACGGGACCATGCTGGAAACCAGGACGGCTTTTCGCAATATCCGCAATATCGCCAATCACAGCCGAAGCGGTTGCATTGCCGCCAGCACCAGGGCCAGAAAGCAGCAGTTCACCCAGAAGATCGGTTTCGATAGCAACCGCATTGGTCACGCCATGCACCTGCGCGATGACCGAAGACGTTGGCACCATCGTTGGATGCACGCGCTGTTCAATGCCGGTATCAGTCTTCTGGGCAACGCCCAACAGCTTGATGCGATAACCAAGTTCATCAGCGGCGCGAATATCGGCAAGCGAAATATTGCTGATACCTTCGAGATAAATATCGTCGGCAGCAATCTGCGTGCCGAAGGCAAGGCTGGTCAACAGCGCAAGCTTATGCGCTGTGTCATTTCCTTCGATGTCAAATGTCGGATCAGCTTCAGCATATCCAAGCCGCTGCGCATCCGCGAGGCAATCCTCAAACGAAATGCCCTCTTCCCACATACGCGTGAGAATATAGTTACAGGTGCCGTTCATAATGCCGTAAACGCGCGAAACGGTATTGCCAGTCAGTGATTCACGCATCGCCTTGATAACCGGAATTCCACCTGCAACGGCTGCTTCTAAGTTAAGAAGCACACCCTTTTCTTCGGCGATTTTCGCAAGTTGCACGCCATGCTTTGCGAGAAGCGCCTTATTAGCGGTCACGACATGACGGCTGGCACGCAATGCGGCTTCAACGGATGCTTTTGCAGAGCCTTCATCGCCGCCGATCAACTCAACAAAAACGTCGATATTGGCGCTTTTTGCAAGTTCCACAGGGTCGTCAAACCATTCAATACCGGAGAGATCGACACCACGATCACGGCTGCGATCACGAGCGCTGACAGCAGTAACAGTTACTCGCTTGCCGCACTGACGAGTGAGCATTTCGGACTTGTCACGTAGAATACGCAACACCGAAGCACCAACGGTGCCCAGTCCGGCAACGCCGATCCGCAATGCATCACTCATTATCTCGACCTTCTGAATTGTTGGATTTCAATTGGGTGGGAAACAAGGGCCGGCACGAAGGCGGCCCCTGCGTTGCTCTTAAGATGCCGATTAACGGCGACCTTCGAGCGGAATGACATTTTGCAGGTTCTCATCCTTGGTGGACAAGAAACGCTTAATGTTACGCGCAGCCTGACGAATGCGATGCTCGTTCTCGACCAGTGCGATACGAACATATTCATCGCCATGCTCACCAAAACCAACGCCCGGCGCAACAGCCACATCGGCCATTTCTACCAGCAGCTTGGAGAATTCAAGCGAACCCAGTGAACGGAACTTCTCAGGAATCGGAACCCATGCAAACATAGTTGCCGCCGGTGCCGGAACGTCCCAACCAGCTCGGCCAAAGCTGTCGACCAATACATCGCGGCGCTGTTTATAGACATTGCGAACATAGCTTATGTCCGTGCCGTCACCATTCAACGCTGCGGTTGCAGCAACCTGAATAGGCGTAAACGCACCATAATCGAGATAAGATTTTACACGCGTCAATGCTGCAATCAGGCGTTCATTACCAACCGCAAAGCCCATTCGCCAGCCCGGCATCGAGAATGTCTTCGACATTGAGGTGAACTCGACAGCAACATCCATAGCGCCTGGCACTTCAAGAACTGATGGCGGTGGGTTGTTATCGTCGAAGTAAATTTCCGAATAAGCCAGATCGGACAAAATGATTAGATCATTCTTACGCGCGAAATCGACCACATCCTTGTAGAAATCAAGGGTCGCGACATAGGCTGTCGGGTTCGACGGAAAATTAAGAATCAGCGCGAGCGGCTTCGGAATCGAGTGCTTCACCGCACGATCCAGCGCACGGATGAATTCTTCGTCCGGCTTCGCAGGGATCGAACGGATCACACCGCCCGACATGATGAAGCCGAATGAGTGAATCGGATAGGTTGGATCTGGGCAAAGCACGACATCACCGGGTGCGGTGATCGCCTGCGCCATATTGGCAAAGCCTTCCTTGGAACCCAAGGTCGCTACAACCTGTGTGTCTGGATTGAGCTTCACACCGAAACGGCGCGCATAATATTGTGCCTGCGCACGGCGAAGACCGGGAATACCTTTTGAGGACGAATAACGATGTGAACGCGGATCCTGAACAGCTTCGCAAAGCTTGTCGACGATGTTCTTTGGCGTCGGCAGATCAGGATTACCCATTCCAAGATCAATAATGTCGGCGCCGGCCGCTCGCGCAGATGCCTTCAGGCGGTTAACCTGTTCAAAGACATAAGGTGGCAAACGACGGACTTTATGAAATTCTTCCGACATGATCCTGTTCCAGAATGGAGTTGAATGAAATGGTGCCGATGCACCGGGTTAGGAGCTATACACCTGTTATCGAATCGGGTCGAGACTTGTTACAGTTCTGCGACGAAGCTTTTTCTACAGCATCGACCCAAAAATCGGAATCGATTTTTGGGAAGTCCGATGCGTAGATTCGATAGTTGAGAGCGTCCTTTGTTACCCTAAAAGGACACTCGGTGCTCTATTGAAAACGCTTGTTACTCCCCGGATTCGATCTGCTTGAGGGTGGCATCTGTTTCTTCCTGTGCCTGTTTGCGTAGTGCGGCAGCCTGAGCGGGTGTCAGCGCGGCATTGGAAGAACGCGAAGCGGCAAGGCGAGTCCGGTCAGAATCAAGCCCAGACATGATCTGCGCCTTTTCTTCAGGTGTGATCTGCGCGGTTGCAGCCTTCGGCATGCGGCCGAAGGTCGGATAAGTATCGGTGCGGTTCGCACCTTCCTGAGGCGTACCCTGAAATTCAGGCCCACCGGCACAGCCCGCAAGAAACGCCACGGCCGTTGCTGCCAGCATGAAAATGGCAATCTGCCGCGTGATCTTGGTCATATGTCCGGTTCCGATCCTGATGCTCTGCATAGCGCATAACAATTAAAGTGTGGGAAATGGATAGCATCAACTCAATGCGTCATGTCAACAAGCGAGTTGCATTCGGCTCATTTCCTCACAAACGAAAGCACCGAAAGTCGCAAGTATAACTAAAAATTACAAAAAGTAACATTGCGTCATTTATGGTTATTGCAAGCTTGTCCGCCCTCTCATCGAACACAAATTGTTTTCTATAGTTGCGTTTGGCAGTTAAAAACCTTAAAAATTGGTTACAATTTATCGCTAGGTAAATTGCCAACTCACGCTTTGATATGATCGAATTTGTTATGTATTCGAGACAAAGCGCTGAAAATGTTGAGTTATCTACGTCGGCACAACTGGCCGGCATTTATGAGTAACGCTGCTTTGAATGCTTGAGCGCGACTCATACGGGGAAGCCGATCTCCCCACACCAGACGTATTCGGGAGCAGTCCCGGTGCGTCAGACTGGTCAAGCCCAGATATATGGGACATCGAGCTGGAGCAGATATTGAAATTCGCAGAACCATTGCACTCAGAGACAAGAAGATTGCTCGCAGGCAGCGTTGCACTGCTCGCGCTCATTCTCACGTCTTGCACATCCACTGGTAATGGCACGTCCCCCTTACAAATGACGAACAGTGCCGACGGTTCCATGATTGCTGAAACACTTCAAAGTGCTGCTGACCAAACCGTCGCTGCCGAAGCATCAGCGAAGCCTGCTGAAACCGCAACCGTTGCGGAGGCAAAGCCTGTCAGTAGTCCGGTGCAAAAGCCTGAATCAGTAACTGTAGAAACAGCCGTCCCTGCATCGCCAGCGCAAGACGAGCCTGTCCAGGTTGCAGCCCTTGCTCCCCAGACAAAGTCCAATTCGCTGTTTGGCATCTTCGGCAAAAAACAAGCCGAAACTCCTGCCGAGGCAACGCCTGCGCCCGAACAGGCTGAGCCTGCAAAACAGGAACCGCCAACAGAGCCAGAAGCAAAGCCGCAGACAGAAGAAACGCCCAAAGAGGCGGAAGCTGTAAAATCCGCAGAGCCGGAAAAACCAGTTCAGGTAGCGTCGCTATTTGGTTCAGCCAAAAATGCCAATGCCTATGTTGCACCTCAACGCCCCACCACCGCCAGTGAAGGCAGTATTGCCCGCCTTTTCAATGAGGATGGGGCCAAAGGAGCAGGCAGCACACAGAACAAGAAACTTGCCGTCGTGCGTCCACGCGCAAAATCGACGCAGGAATATAATTATTCACTCCCGGGCGTGCGCCCCAATGGTGGCTTTGAAATCAAGCAACGCAAAAGCCTTTATGATGACAGCGATATTGATGCCAATGAATACGATGATTACGCATCTATTCAGCTTGCATCGGCTCCTGGTCTGGCGCGTCTAGCGCCAAACGGGCTGAAAGTTCAGCGTGAAACGGTGGATGTTGCCTGCCTCAAGCCACAGCTTGTAACAATGCTCAAATCAATGGAACGCCATTTCCGTCGCCCGGTTATGGTTACCTCCGGCTATCGCAGCCCATCTTATAATCGCAAAGTAAACGGCGCACGCAAATCACTGCATATGATTTGTGCTGCAGCCGATATTCAGATCGATGGCGTTTCAAAGCACGAAATTGCTCGATTTGCCCGCAATATGTCGAGCCGTGGTGGCGTTGGTACTT
>Ga0308165_1002505_pt1 | contig 21684 bp, 16 predicted proteins | sample PhyWR2_FD_201032 | JGI IMG/M metagenome (GOLD analysis project Ga0308165, IMG submission 201032) | Phyllosphere microbial communities from UC Gill Tract Community Farm, Albany, California, United States - DLSLW.R2 | ecosystem: Host-associated > Plants > Phyllosphere > Unclassified | place: USA... | reverse complement strand
AGCAGGCTTTCCTTTTAACTGACGAGAAAATAAGGGAAGATTTTAGGAACCGATATAGCGGAACATCAGGACTTTATTACTTAGGGCAGCCTGATTTCGATGAAATACTAACGCTTATTCAAGCGAATCTATTAAAATTATAGTTATAACTTTTTTTGAAATAAAAGGCTAAAATCTCTTAGTTAATTGGGCCACCATTTGTTCGGAATAATCATATAACATTTAATTAAAAATCATTTCATATCAGATATTACATTCTACATGATCCCTTGAAGCCTGTGTAGGATGCTCCTAATCACATCAGTAGTATCAATGCAAGAAAAGTCGGTTGGAAAAAATATCTTTCCGCGCTTACCTCTAATTACCTTGTTAACTATCTCATTGTAAAATAATTAACTCATGATAAAATGAATTATTTTGTCACAAATTCATGAAATATTTGTGACACTTTATAATATTTTTTTTTGCCCAATAAACAAAAATAAAATGATGTAAAGCGATAACTCATAGCCCATCAATGACGGGCAAAATGTCCCCTAGCAAGGTTACACTATAAATTATATTTTAATGATTTTGCCAAACTAAGATGAATAAGGAATCTAAATAACATTGCTTCAATCTTCAAACCCTATAACTGCTACATAGCTAACAATCTATCTAAAAAGCTTCATAACTTTCACACCATCATCCTCTTTATTCCCTTCCAGAAGTTTCTCCTTTAATGCAGACATCTCTGTACCAGTTTAAAAAAACATAAAAAGTAATACTATTAGTATCATAATTATTTATTTTTTAAACCCTTGTGTAAAATTATCTCACTAGCGTCGATACAATTACTGGCAATATCCAAGTACCTTATTACATAGTATGCGATGATATAAAATGAATAGAATTAACAGATATATTTAAGATTTAATAATTCTAGCTTGCTTCTTTCTGTCAAAGAAATATGTAATTTTTTAAAACAAGATGATATAAATCAAATTCCGAAAGCACACCCGCGTATATATCCATATATACCCAAATAATTTTGGACATCGTGTGCTATCAAAGAAGAAATACTAAAATTAAATGGATAATATTATACTCAATAATCACGGAAATGAGCATAATATTATCCATTTACAGCTATTTCATCTTTACCTAAAGAGCTTCATAACTTTCATGTCGCCAGTATCCTCTTCTTCCTTATTCCGTTCCAGAAGTTTCTCCTGTAATGCAGACATCTCAGTACTAACTTTTGTATCGATCACCTTCGCATAATGCTGCGTTGTTTTCAAGCTGTTATGCCCAAGCATCTGGGATACGGTCTCAATCGGAACGCCATTTGAAAGCGTAATAGTCGTCGCAAAGGTATGACGAGCCAGATGGTAAGTGAGTACTTTAGTAATTGTACAAAGATCGGCGATCTCTTTCAGGTACCCATTCATCCTCTGGTTGGTTAGCACTGGCAACGCCACTTTTCTCCATCGGCATATCCTATGATTTTTATATCTGTCAAGAATTACTTTTGCCTCATCCAACAAGGGGATGTGACAGGGTGTTTCCGTTTTCTGCCGTTTGATGAATATCCATAAATTACCATCATCACCTTTTGTGATCTGATCCGACCGAAGCTGCTTCACATCAATATAAGAAAGGCCTGTATAGCAACTAAAAATAAAAATGTCACGAACGATGTTTAAGCGCTCAAGTGGAAATTCCCTGTTTTTAATTCTATCTAACTCTTCCATATTTAGAAAAGTCCTTGCCTTAGCTTTAGCAGTATTGCGATAATTTAAAAACGGATTCACAACAATCCACCCGGCTCCAAGGCAATACAGCATGATTTTTTTCAGGTGAACAATATATTTCCGGGCAGACATGGCATTATTTCCCCGGTCTATCCTAAGGAATAGTTCATAATCGGTGATAAATTTAAAATCCACCTTTTTGATGTTGATGTCCTGAACCTCATATTTGTGCTGAAGAAATTGTTTAACATGTCTGATGGAACTTTGATAGGTCTGAAAGGTGCTATAACTGTACCCTTTACCAATCAGTTTTTCCATATTGTCATTGTGCTTTTGATAAACCCTGAGAAGGCTATGATTAGACGAATTTTTCCCGGTAAGATGATCGCGTAAAATCAACGCTGTCACCTCATCATCCTTTTCCACAAGAGTGGCATGAAACCGTCGAACTCTTGAGGCCAGCGTGTCCAAGTAATCATTAAGTTCCCGGATCTCTTCGCGCAGGCCGGTGCCTTTCCCTTTAAGCGCAGACCAGAAGCTGGGAATAATTTCCCTGCCGACAGAATATTCCGAATGTTTCCCTTTCACGGTAATCCGTAAATAGATAGGCATCATCTCGCCCTTGATAAAATTTTTTGGTCTTTTCAGATAGAATAAAAGATGAAAATTGTAACTCATAATGATACATTTAAAATTAAACAAATGTACATTTGAGCCAGTGAGTCATCAAGATGTTCGTCAGTCGAACGACCTGTAAATCAATATCTTACAAAATAATCCAGCACCCGAACATTTCGGAATAATTCTGGTTTTGATATTTGAATCAATCTACTGACCTACAGCGCTTTACAAGAAATAGTAAATTTTCGTCTCACTAAACCCAGTCATTCAGAATGAACAACTATGAGTCTTAATGTGTTATAAAAACCAAAACAAAGTCTTGAAAATCAACGATTTGCGCGACAATGTTCTGGTTTAAATCTAAGGAAGTGGTCCCGACGAGAATCGAACTCATATCTAAAGTTTAGGAAACTTCTATTCTATCCGTTGAACTACGGGACCATTTTTATTTTAGATTGTAAATTTACGATTTTAGGGTTCGCCTATTACGCTTCCCAAAATCTACAATCGTAGTTATCTTATAACGCTGCCTTCCTGAAATTTTATGGTAGGCGCCACAAAAGTAAGTTTTCCTTCCGAATTTTCGGCCATTAAAATCATACCTTGTGATAAAATTCCTTTAATTTCTCGGGGAGCCAGGTTTACGATCATACTTACCTGTTTTCCGATGATGTCTTCGGGATTGCAATATTCTGCTATACCCGATACCACCGTCCTTTCATCAATGCCCGTATTCACAGTTAGCTTAAGCAACTTCTTTGTTTTTTCTACCTTTTCGGCAGCAACGATAGTCGCCACCCGAATATCCATGGCTGAAAAATCATCAAAGTTAATATTCTCTTTAGCTGGAATCGCCGATGCATTATTCGCGGCATTACTTACTTTGCTTTGATTCAACTTTTCGATCTGAAACTCAATCTCAGCATCCTCGATTTTTTCGAAAAGCAAGGTCGCCTCACCAATGTCGTGCCCACGCTTAAGCAAATTAATTGAGCCAGCATCTTCCCAAGTATGACCACCATTTTGCAACATTTTCATCAATTTCTCGGCCGTAAAAGGCAAGAAAGGTTCGATCAAAATCTGAATGTTTGCTGCAATCTGAATTGCCAGATTCAAAATCGTGCGTACGCGGTCCTCATCTGTTTTAATCAACTTCCAAGGTTCAGTTTCCGCCAGATATTTATTTCCTAACCGGGCCACATTCATTACCTCCGATAAGGCTTCACGGAAGCGATAATTTTCAATCGAAGCAGAAATTTTTGCGGGATAAGTGGCCAGCTCGTCTATCACGGCCTGATCTACATCAGTAATTTCCAGTCGGGTAGGCACCGCCCCGCCAAAATACTTGTGGGTTAAAACCACTACGCGATTCACAAAATTGCCCAAAATAGCAACTAATTCGTTATTATTTCTGGCCTGAAAATCTTTCCATGTAAAGTCATTATCCTTTGTTTCGGGTGCAGTGGCAGTTAAAACATAGCGCAGTACATCTTGCTTGCCCTCAAACTCTCTCAAATATTCATTCAGCCAAACCGCCCAGTTTTTAGAAGTAGAGATTTTTTGACCTTCGAGGTTCAGGAATTCATTTGCAGGCACATTATCTGCCAACGTGTAATCGCCATGCGCCATCAACATTGCCGGAAAAATAATGCAATGGAAAACAATGTTATCTTTACCTATAAAGTGAACCAATTTGGTTTCATCGCTTTTCCAGTATTCCTCCCAACCACATTTATCACTTTCATAATTGTTGATGTAATATTCTTCTGCTTTCGGATTCCAAACATCAAGCTTAGCATAATTGCAAAGCTCTTTCGTTGCCGAAATATAGCCGATTGGGGCATCGAACCAAACATAAAGCACCTTTCCCTCCGCATCGCGAAGCGGCACACGAACCCCCCAATCCAAATCGCGGGTCATGGCCCGAGGCTGTAAGCCTGCATTCAACCAGCTTTGGCATTGGCCATAAACATTTGGGCGCCACTCTTTATGGCTTTCGATATACGCCCTTAAGCGGTCTTCATATTTATCTAATGGAAGGAACCAGTTTTTAGTCTCCTTCAAAATTGGCTTATCTCCCGAAAGCGTCGATTTCGGATTGATTAGATCGGTAGCATTGAGTGTCGATCCGCAGTTTTCGCACTGATCGCCATACGCATTTTCGTTGCCACATTTGGGGCAGGTGCCGGTTATATACCGATCGGCAAGAAATTGTTTTGCGGTTGGATCGTAATATTGCTCGGTAACCTCTTCCGTAAAAACACCCTTATCGTAAAGTGTTTTAAAAAAATCCGCAGCCGTTTGGTGATGCGTTTGAGATGAGGTACGGTGATAAATGTCGAACGATACACCAAACTCCTTAAAAGAATCGCCAATAATTTTGTGATATTTATCAACTACCTCTTGCGGGGTGATACCTTCTCGTTTGGCTTTTAGGGTGATAGGCACACCGTTTTCATCCGATCCGCAAATAAACTTCACGTCGCGTTTGTTAGAGCGCAAATAACGGGCATAAATATCTGCCGGGATATAAACCCCTGCCAGATGGCCAATATGCACCGGCCCATTCGTATAAGGAAGCGCCGCCGTTACGGTATATCTTTTTATTTTATTATTATCCAAAACAATTTTTATTAATTTGGCAAAGATAAGTGTTTTGAAGATGATAAAGCAGCCCCCGTACTTAAAAAAAGGAGATAAGATTGCCCTGGTTTGCCCGGCAAAAAAATTACCCAAGCCTATTGATAGCGCAATTGCGATTTTAGAGAGCTGGGGATTAGAGGTTATTATCGGCGAGAGCGTTTACGCAAGCCATCATCAATTTGCAGGCACGGATAAGCTCAGAACCGACGACATTCAACGGTTTTTAAACGACCCCACCATAAAAGCCATCATTTGCGGTCGCGGAGGTTATGGCTCAATTCGAATTATCGACGACTTGGATTTTACTGTTTTTGCTAGCCAACCGAAATGGTTCGTCGGGTTTAGCGACGTCACGATTATTTTATCGCACATTTTTGCGCAGACTCAAACGCAGTGTTTACACGCACAGATGCCATATACTTTTGATGACTCGACCGAAGAAGCGATTCAATCGCTGAAAAAATCGTTATTTGGCGAAGCTCAGCAATATCAGTACAAAAGCGAGTATAAAAATAGGGCCGGAAGTTGCGAAGGCCTATTAATTGGGGGCAATTTAACCTTACTGGCCATGATGCAGGGCTCGGTTTCGGAAATGGATTTTGATAACAAGATTCTGTTTCTCGAAGATGTTGGCGAACAGGAATACAGTATCGACAGAATGATGCGGATGCTGAAACGGGCTGGCAAGCTCGAAAACCTTCGCGGGTTGATTATTGGTGCCTTCAATGAAATAGAAGAAGAAAAAATCTCATTCGGCCAAACCGCCGATGAGGTAATTTGGCAGGTGGTTAAAGATTATAGCTATCCTGTTTGCTTCAATTTTCCGACTGGGCACATCGACAACAACCTAAGCATGGCCTTGGGCGCACAAGTAGCCTTGACCATAGAAACTAATAACGTTCACTTTAAATATTTATAAATGGCAATTTTTGACAATTTAAGCAAGTACCGCAATACGGGCCTGCTACTTCTTCGTATTGGTTTAGGCGTAATGTTCATCATTCATGGCTTTCCGAAACTGGCCGGCGGACCTGATGGCTGGACAGGATTAGGTGGCAGTATGAAAGTAATTGGCATCGATTTTTTCCCAATCTTTTGGGGATTTATGGCCGCAATATCTGAAACTTTCGGCGGTTTCCTTCTGGTTGTAGGGCTCTTTTACCGCCCAGCGTGTATATTGCTGGTTTGCACCATGATCATTGCGGCAATGACCCATTTTGCCAAAGGCGATGGCTTGCAAGGTGCAAGTCATGCAATTGAACTGGGTATTGTGTTTTTCGGCCTGATCTTTATCGGCCCAGGGAAATACAGTGTGGATAAGAAGTAGGCTGGAATGATTGCAAACCCATCTTAAAACATTAAAGCCAAATGCATTAAATGCATTTGGCTTTTTTGATATGATTATTTTGAAAAACTAAATATTCATATTAGTTGAACGAAGCAAGCACTATAAAGGATTCTGAATTACAGTTCCGTTACCAATATTAATTTCATCCTGAGGAATCAAGAACTGCCATTGCTTATCTCCAGCAGGCATGGTTATAATATTCGCATAAGAAACGTTATGATTTGCACCCGTCCTATCTAGCGTTGAGTTTGTACGTTTCAAATCGTAAAATCTAAAACCCTCACCCCAAAGCTCAATTCGTCTCTGATCCATAATTTCGTTAATCAAAGCTGTACCTGTTTTGGTAGATATAGTATAAGATGGATTGCGATTTACAGCAAGTGTGTACAGTGCCTTTGCGGCTAAACCGTCCTGCCCTCTTCTAGCTTCAGCCTCAGCCTCGATTAAATACATCTCTGCTGCACGCATATAAGGTACATCACCAATACTCAAAGTTGCATCGGCTACCCTGAATTTACGACTCATATATTTATACCGTTTTGTTCCTGACGTCGGTGTCGGAAAATCTGCCGTGTTGGTTCCTGTTGGATCCCAAAGCTTTTACGGATATCGGTAGCAGGAATTGCATTATAAAGCTTAGAATTAATCGATTTAATGCTGTTTCTAATGGCCGAAGCGTTAAAGTTGGCCGACATGTAGGCAAAAAACGAATAAAAATAGTTAGTTTGATCAGAAGCAATTCGCGATGACCACATCCATTCTTTATTTGAATAATCGTTAAAACCACCCAAATACTCTGCATTCGTCATTAACGGATACCCCACCCTAGCCTCCTTGGCATACTTTATTGCATCAACCCATTTCTGTTGAGTTAAGGCTACCCTTGCTTTGATTCCTTTTGCTATGTTAACATCAAAATGCGACTTGTTAGTACGGTTATAACCAGCCAGAGATGTAATGGCATTATCTAAATCTGCATTGATCTGAATATAAACGTCTGCAACCGTACTTCTTGGCAGTTTTTTGTTCTCAGTATTGACAACCAAAGGAACCGCTAACCCGCTGTTGGGTTGACCATCTACATAACGCTCACCAAACAGCTGAACCATTTGATAATAGGCCCATCCACGGTATGTTAAAGCTTCGCCTTTAATTGCCGCCTTGTCCGCATCACTCCCATCAGCATTGTCTATATTAGCGAGAATAGTATTTGCATTACCAATAATAATATAATAGAACTGGTAATTATAAAATAGCATATTGCTGTTTGGGTTGCGATGAGAAACCCATTTATATTCGTTTAACAGCCAGTTATTTGACGACGTATTAAACACAAAATCCTCACCCATAGCCTCCATATACAGCATGTTGCCGCTTTGTCCACCCTGAGGCTGTGAACCAAAAAGCTGATTGTACATTAGCCTATGGATACCATTAACGGCCGCCCACGCATTTTTGGTGGTGCTAAATAACACCTCAGTAGAAACTTGGTCTGTAGGGCTTTTTTCGAGAAAGCCCTTTTTACATGAACTGAAGGCAAAAAAGCATACGCCAACAATAAACATCTTATTTATAATCTTTTTCATAATTTTTATACAATAAATTAAAAGCCTACGCTAACGCCAACGGACACCACTTTGCTGAAATAATAATTGTTGCCCACTACCCCATTAAAGGAACTCGAAACGCCCATGCCTTTACGATGTGAAAAAAGCGCTAAATTTTCGCCGGTTACAAATAAATTTGCAGATTTTGCTTTGATATGATCTAACCATTTCCTCGGCATTTGATAGTTTAACGTAACGTTGTTTAGTTGTAAGTAGCTAGCATTCGTTAGCCACCTTGTACTTTCGCCGGTAAAATCTGTAATTCGGTTATTGTCAAACCTTGGTACATTTGTTTCATCCCCCGGGTTCTGCCAACGATTTAATGCATCGACATGCAGTGCTTTGCCGTACGTGCCACCATGCATCAGTGATGCATATGAACTATCATAAACTTTTCCACCAATTTGGAACGTGAATAAGAAGCTCAAACTAAAGTTTTTGTAAGAAAAAGTGTTGGTCATCGAGCCATACAAATCTGGAATAGATGAATTTCCAGAATATCTTTTGTTCGCCTCGCCAATTAGAGTAGTAACAGTGTCGGTTCCATTTACAATTTTTGCATTTGTGGTTAAATTGTTAGTTCTGTACAATGCATCGCCTGTTTGAGGATCTACTCCATAAAACTCTCTTAAATAAAAATCATAAATGGAGTGGCCCACACTATACGCTTTCGATCCTGACTGAATCAAAGGCTGGTTATTAGGCATTTTCGTGATCTGATTCTTGAACTTTGTTAGGTTAACGTTAGCAGTGTATTTAAAATCTTGGCCTCGTACTACATCTCCAGAGATCTGCACCTCCCAGCCTCTGTTGTAAAGGCTTCCAATGTTTGTAGGTACAGAGAAATAATAAGGATCTGATGTGTTTCCACCATTTGACAAAGGCTGCGGAACTCTAAAAATTAAACCGTCTGTTACACGATTAAAATATTCCACTGTTCCACTCAATCTATTTTTGAACAATCCAAATTCTAAGGCCACATCAAGGTTCTTAGCGGTTTCCCAGGTCAAGGTTGGATTTGCGAGCCTATCTTGTCTTGCGCCAGATTCAGACTGATTATTGTTGCCCAAATTATACAACGCCTTGTATGCATAGTAATCGATATCACCATCATTGCCTAATTCACCATAAGATGTTCTAAGTTTCAAATGATCTACCCAATTCGCGTCAAAAAAAGCTTCTTTATGAATGTTCCAGCCAGCACTTACGCCGTAAAAACTATTCCAACGCACCGACGAAGAGAACTTAGAGTTACCGTCTCTACGAAAATTGGCACTAACTAAATATTTTCCATCGAAGTCATAGTTAACACGCCCGAGATAACTTTCAATTGCATAATTATCTTCGTAAGAGTTTGTATTTAAAATGGTCGCAAAGTTGAATAGCTCCGTGATCCCGTCAAAGCTCTGTCCGCTCTTGCTACCTGTAAGATTATTATACTTATAGGTAAAGGTTTCATGCCCTGCCAGCACATTCAGATTATGTTTATCAAATTGTTTATTATATTCTAATAGCTGGTTAAACGTAACGTTTGTAGTACGGTATAAATATTGATAGGCTCGACCGGCTGGTGCGCCATCTCCTAAAATTGGATTATCATATCTGCGCTCATGGGTATCTTGTAAATCGAAACTTACGTTCGCCGTTCCCTTTAAATCTTTTGTAAAGTTTACTGACGCATAAGTTCTGGCATTTATTACCCCCCTAACACTTCTTTGCGAATCGTTTAAGTTCTCAAAGATCGTATGTCGACCTTGTGAAAATGGACGAGTATCACCAAAATCGTATCGAGGTTGCCCGTTAGCATCTAATACGTAATTGCCAGCAGCGTCATGCAAATGAACCGGATAAATAGGGCCTATATAACGAGAGATATAAAACGGGTTTACAAATGATGACCCGCCATCGTCATCTACATTATCAAGTAACGACTTGGTGTAAGTACCAGCTAAATTCAAACCCGTTTTAAACCAGCTTAACGGATTCGAGTTAACGGCAACCCTCCCATTAAATCTCTCAATGGCAGAGTTAATTAAAAATCCCTCTTCTTTGGTATAGCCTACAGATCCATAAAAATCTGATTTAGCATTACCACCAGAGTAATTCATATTATAGTTCTGTCTTTTCTTTCCGCCGTTACTTGCCGCTTTAGACCAATCTAAATCATCGCCATACAGCAAAGAGGCATTCGGGTTTAAAACACCGTCTGCAGAAACGATTTGATCATCAGCAACATTAAATGGATTATAACCCAACAATGATTTTACACCGGAATAAGCATCTCCTTTGTAACTTGTTAACTGACCCGCAGCAATCTGACCTGCAATATCACGTGGTATAGCCAACGAACCGTACTGTAAAGTGTTTCTTTGAACCTCCCACATTAACGGATAATACTCGTTCGCACCCACACGTTCATATTCCGATAGCCCTCTAGATAGCCACCCTACAGAGGCCTTAAAATTTATATTATCAGCATTTTTCCTGCCTTTTTTGGTAGTAATCATTACTACACCATTTGCTGCCCTAGAGCCATATAGGGCAGTTGTGGAAGCATCTTTTAAAATCGAGATGTTTTCGACATCATCAGGATTAATATTAGCCATTCCACCATCATAAACTACACCGTCTACAACGATTAAAGCAGAATTTGACGCAGAAATTGAACCGAATCCCCGCACACGAATGGATGGATTCGACCCAGGCGCACCACTAGCCAATGTAGTTTGAATACCGGGGGCTGCCCCGACAACCGCATTGAGTACGTTTGTTATTGGTCTTTTAGCAAATTCGTCGGCATTAATTTGAGCCGTAGCCCCAGTAAAGGTCTGCTTTTTTGCTGTTCCATACGCTACAATCACTACCTCATCTAGCGATGTTTCTGCAGAGGAGAGTTTTAAGTTGATTACCGTTCCGGTGATAGCGCTTTCCTGGGTTATAAAGCCGAGCGAAGAGATTACGAGCGTTTTCCCGTTTTGATTTACCTTAATCGAATACTTACCATCATTTCCGGTAAGCACGCCAGCACCTGGAAGTTCTTTGATCTTAACAGAGGCCCCAGGTATCGGCAATCCATCTTCGCTAGATGTCACCGTCCCTGTAATTGTTCGATCCTGAGCCATTGCACTCGATGCAATAAACAACAGTACGAACAAACTTTGTAGAAGTTTTTTCATAATCTGAAATAGTTTTTAATGATTAATAAATTATCGTTAATACAATAACAGGATCATTAATTTCTATTTCATTCAGAAACTAACCACTATAACAATTCGGGAGAAATGCCTCCAAATATACACATTTTTGTTACAATTGTTCCTGTTTATTTCCATAAAAGCTTGAATTGCTAAGCGAATCTGAAAATTGACAGCTACTGTGCAGGCAAGCTTCATTGGCTCAGATCGGACATAAACCTCTGAACTTACATCAAAAACGCAAGCTTGTGAACAAACAGCGCAGCTGAACCACGATTGAAGTTTTCCATCAACTAGCCGATCAACCTCAAGAAAAAAACTAACAATTTCATGGCACACTTTGTCAATGGCCTTTTTACTTTTGAAATGTTTAAATTCTGCAGCATGATTAAAAAGGGCTTTTCTCTTCTGGGAATATTTTTTTTAGGCATATTGTCTCTGCTTCCATTGTCGATTTTGTACCTATTCGCCGATGCAGCTTATTTTGGATTATACCGTGTTTTTGGCTATCGAAAAAAAGTTGTTCGCGAAAATTTACTCAAGGCCCTTCCAGAAAAACAGCTCACTGAGATCATTAAAATTGAAAAGCGATTTTATAAATATTTAGCATCTTTGATTTTTGAGGTGGTAAAGATGAACAGCATCTCGAAAGAAGAGATAAAAACACGATTTGTTTTTAAAAACAAACAACTTGTTCAGCATTATCTCGATCGGGGCGAAAGCGTTTTGTTTTGCTCAGCACATTACGGGAATGGGGAACCATGGGAATTGGCCTTAACTTTAATGCCGACCACTACCCTATTTACAAACCTTTGAGCAACCCAGTTTTTGACAATTGGTTCAAAAAAACGAGAAGTAAATTTGGCAATAATTTAATTGCCATGCGGCAAACCATACGCGTCTTAACGGCCAACAAGGATAAGCCGAGTATTTTCAGCTTTGGTAACGATCAGGCACCTGCGAGGAACGAATCTCACTACTGGACAACTTTTTTAAATCAACAAGCATCGATACAACTCGGCATCGAAAAAATTGCAAAAAAAACCAATCAGCCGATTTTTTATCTCAAAGTAACTGTCCTTAAGCGTGGTTTTTATGAGGTTGACTGTGTTCCGCTTTGCTTAAAACCCAAAGAAACCGCAGCGTTTGAAATTACTGAATTACACACACGCTTCCTGGAAGAGATTATTCGCTCGCGACCAGAATATTGGTTATGGAGCCACAGAAGGTGGAAGTACAGGCCTCGAGAAAAATCGATACTTTTATCTGAGTCAAAGCAACTTGACCAAACGTAATCGTTTATATTTGCTGGCGTAATTAATGCCAATGAGAATTTTCAAAAAAGCTGCAGCTTTCCTTTTGCTCTTCGTTGTTTTATTGTTCGCCGGTTTATTTATTTGGCATCCCTATTTAGCAAGGGTGCTGTGGTTTCGAACGCCCAATGCCAATACGTATAAGGCCTTTCCACAGGCGGTAGTTCATAAGAGTGACACTGCATACCATTTCATCAACATAAAAGGGAAAAGAAATGATTTAGATACGCTGCACATCAGGGATGCAGATGGGCAGTTAATCCCTTTTAAAGCCTACTTCGAAAAAGGACAACTAAACGCTTTTCTGGTAATTAGAAACGACAGTATTTTGTATGAGCGGTATAAACCAGGCTACACCGATAGCACGCTGACCACAATATTTTCGGGCGCAAAAAGTATGGTTTCGATCATGTTAGGTCAGGCTTTGAACGATGGCTACATCAAAAGTTTGGATGATAAAGTAGCGGCATATATTCCGGAACTAAAAAACAACGAGGGTTTTCAGAACATCACGCTCAGACATCTTTTGGAAATGAAATCGGGCCTGGCGTTTCAAGACGCACTGGGCGGGGTAGTGAAGGCGTTCTTCTCTGACGAGGCGAAGTACTATTACACGCATGATATGAAATCGGAGCTGCTAAAAACAAAGCTCGTTAACAAACCTGGAACCGTTTGGAAGTACAAAAGTATAGATCCGATTCTTTTAGGCTGGGCACTAGAAAATGCCACAGGCAAAACGGTTGCTGAACTTTTCGAGCAAAACATCTGGCGAAAAATCGGCGCCGAATACAATGCTTCGTTCGGGCTCGATTGCCCCGGTGGACTGGCCAATACCGCAAGCCGGTTTCAGGTTACGGCAATCGACTTAGCTAAGGTTGGGCGGTTATATCTTCGCAATGGCGCTTATAATGGCAATCAAATTGTGCCGGCGCAATGGGTAAAACAATCAGTAACCATTGGTAGCGAAAAACCCGCCTCGGCAAAGGGGTGGCAGCAATCGGCTCATCATTTTCTCTGGTGGGTTCCGCAGGCGGGAGCGAATGGCGATTTTACCGCGGAAGGCATGCTAGGGCAAAGACTTTATGTAGATCCCCAAACAAACACCATTATTGTTCAGTTTGCAGATCGTGGAGCGGGCGATTACCCGTATCGTAAAATCAGCAGGTACCTGGCCGGCTTACCATTCTCTTATCCGAAACCCTAACTGTTGCATTTACAACCTGGCAGATAGTGAAATTGTTGATTTGCACTTCGACTAAACCTGTATTGAGCGTAGCCTAAATGCTCAGGGTGACAATGTTCTTTGTTTTCCTTGAACTAAGTGAAATTTAGCCCACGCGGATAATGTCTTTAGAAATAGGTCTAAAAGGTATCTTTAGCAAATTTGCAACCGAGGCTACATGCTGGCTATGGATCAAAAAGAAACGGTTGGCAAATTGCCAACCGCTTACTGAGTGAATTTAGAAAGAGCGTAAAAACCGCTTAAGCGTGTTGTCCCTCATGTACTCCCTCTGCAAATTCCTCTACAATCTTATCGTTAAAGGCCGGCAAATCTTTTGGTGTTCTACTGGTTACCAATCCTTGATCTACCACAACCTCTTCATCGCTCCAAACTGCCCCAGCGTTGATCAAATCTTGAGAAATGTTTTTAACCGACGTCATCTTTCTGCCTTGCACAACATCGGCATTAATTAAGGTTTGTGGTCCGTGGCAAATAGCTGCGACAGGTTTCCCATCGGTAAAAAACGACTTAACAAATGCAAGTGCATCTTCGTTTACACGTAACTGATCGGGGTTAATTACTCCTCCTGGTAAAAGCAATCCATTATAATCATCGGCGTTCGCTTCGGTAATGGTTTTGTCTACATCAATTTCTATCGACCAATGATCTTGGTCCCAGGCTTTTATTTTGCCGGTTTTTGAGGAGATAATATGAACGGTTGCACCTTCTTCTTTTAACCTTTTTACTGGTTCTGTTAATTCAACCTCTTCAAATCCACTTTCAGAAAGCACAGCAATAGTGCGGTTATTTAATTGTCCCATAATCTTTAATTTTTAATAGGTGATAGTTTAAAGACAGTATGGAACAAAATTTGTTTTTGGAAAATGAGATTATCGGCCTTACCATTGCACAATACTAACTCAATAGCCTCCAAAAAAGAAAGCGAAAAAATGCGCCGGGTTGATCATTTTAAGTTATCGAAACAGGCAGGCAGCCAGTTCTGCATCACGATTATATAAATCATCGCGAAAATTTAAGGCCCCGGCCTGATCAACCCACGCTGTAAAATAGCTGATAAAAATCTGTACCGGATGCTCGATCTTAATCCAGCGTTCAGTGTCGGCATACATTGCGCTCACGATTTTTTTAGCCGACCACTGCGGCTGCTCTTTGAGAAGATAACTTGCCAGTTCAACGGGCTCGGCAACGCGGATACAACCATGACTAAACGCACGTTTTCTCAGTTCAAAAAGATCTTTCGCTGGTGTATCGTGTAAGTAAATACTGTATTCATTAGGAAAAATAAACTTCACTCGTCCCAATGCATTCTTCGAGCCAGGCTTTTGTCGGATAACGGGCAGTCCATTTCGCCGTCCGGTCACCTCCATATTATGTTGGGCCAAATAACCCGGGTTATCTTCAATGCCCGCCAGGATTTCGTCTTTTACAATGCTTTCAGGTATATTCCAATAGGGACTAAAAACGACATTTCTAATGTGGTCTGAAAAAATCGCAGTTCGATTAGCTGTTTTTCCTACAACAATATCCATGGCTATCGCCTCTTTGCCCTTTTCGTAAGCTCGCAGCCTAAATTCGGGAATGTTTACCACTACTTTCCGCCTATCATCATCTACAGGCATCCATCGCATACGCTCCATATTAATGCGCACTTTCTTAATCTTTGTGGTTATCGGGATATTAATTGCTTTTATAAATTTAGGGCCGATAATGCCGTCGTCGGCCAGCCCGTGCCTTTTCTGAAAGTTGTTTACAGCGGCCTCAAACTCGCTACTGTAAAAATTGGTCCCATCATCCCGATGCAAATCGCCAAGGGTATTTAGACGGCATTTAACGGCCTGTATTATTGTGCCTGTATCTCCCAGCTTATAGAGTTTTCCATTATCGATAATGTCGGGCCAGTGCGTCTCTTCTAATTCTTTAAGCCTGGCTAACTTTTCTTTCATCGAATAATACATCGGGTAAAGAGGAACAATATCCTTTAGTTCGGCACCAGCAACAAACTGGTTAAGAATTTCAAATAGCGGAAGTTTTTTTCGAGATATATTCCATTGTAAATCTTTCGGGTCAACCTTTCCAGCATACGCATGATCTATAAAATCCAAAAAAAGAATTGTCAACCCCAGTTCTACCTTCTGCAAGCTTGTATCGGCAGATTCAGAGGTGTAATCGGCCCTGGCTAAGCTTACCATTGTTTTAAATAAGTTTGGCTTTTGGAGGGCACTATCGGCAGAATAGCTCACAAAATCCTGATAATTGCTCCAAAATGTCAGCGCTTGCCTGGTAAGATTATGTTCATTAAACCAGGCGAACTGGTAATCTCTTGCTTGATAAAATTTTATTATACCATCCGCTTTGCAACTGTCAATCCGTTCATTTTTTATTAAATCGGCCAACTCATCGGCGTCGATGTAGAAATCGGTCGTCGCCGTTGGCAACATTGTCGCTTCATTAGCCACCTGTCCAAGTGCGTTGCTACAGGCAATGGCGAGAAAAAGTGTCAAAATATAAAGTTTACTAATATTCGGCATGTGTGGTGTCAAAATGCGAAATATGGTTTGAGTAATTTATCAATTGGGCTTTGTTGTAAGTACTACAGTACCCATTGGGTATTGAATATCAGAACTATCTTCGCCAGTTATAAAAAAGTAATCCGGCTTAAAAGGGGTAACCGTATTCAACTCGCCCTCTAAAGAACTGGAAAAAAAGGAGCTACTGCTTCTGAGTTGCCCGATATTTTTGGTGATATTATTTTTTAATACGAGCCACACTACATACAACTTTTTCTTCGGCTGAAGCCTTGATGGCTCTGCCAGATTGGTTACCTGAATCCTGACTGCATAATTATTATTATCATCTTTGCTTACTTTCACCGTGCCCTTTGCCGCGGGTACTACGCTCGAATTGAGAAATTTGGTGGTTGTAGAACACGATAAAAGGGTGCAAATAAAGCAAATACCGAGAAGCAAACTAACTGATTTTAAATTTTTCATTGAAATGCTGAGGATGAATACAGGTTGATGTCGGTAAAAACCGAGCTTTGAAAGTACAAATACCACTAGTTTAACATCCTGTTTCCCATTTTAGTTTTCATTTTGATGATAAAGCATTTCCGTGGAGGATACGCTGCCAACAATTAAAAGATTTTGGTTGAAGCTTCACTATTCTAGTGAATAAATAATCAAACTCAATAATTTCATCGTTGTTATGAAACTAACATTGTTGATATAATTTAGCGATAAGATTATGGAAAACGTTTTTTTTAGCAATTGGGAAAGTATAGGGCGAACCTTTTCTGTTGGCGTTCTTGCCTACGTTTCTTTGATGCTAGTGTTGAGGATCTCTGGAAAGAGGACGCTATCACAAATGAGAGAATTTGATTTTATTGTTACGGTGGCGCTGGGCTCTACCCTTGCTTCTGTGTTGTTAACCAAGGAGATTTCACTAATGGATGGCGTCGTAGCAATGGGTATTTTAATAGGCCTACAATACATTTTGGCTTATGTTTCTGTGCGATCGAAAACGTTTTCGAAATTGATCAGCTCAGAGCCGACGCTCATATTTTATAAAGGAAATTTTTTATGGAGCGCACTGAGAAAGGAAAGGGTTACCGAAGCCGAAGTGCGCTCAATACTGAGAAATAACGGCATTGTTTCGATCGAAGGTGTAGAAGCGGTAGTAATGGAATCAAACGGACAGTTTACTGTTGTTAAAGAGGGAAATTTAACCAGCGAGGACTCACCACTAAGCGGCGTAAAAAGAATTGACTGATCTGCTGCGCCTCGCTTAACTAACGGCGTTCTTATCGAAATTATAATTTTTTGGCTTCGCCTAAAGATAGTATTGAGGTATCCAAAATTAATGATGTTCAACAAAATTAAAGAAACCCACAACTTTTTTGCTTGCTCCCCTTTTTTTGCCTGGTCCACCGCTTCAAAGCATAGAAATTAACCTAAAGCAAAAAAGCCTCAACTTTTTCAAGTTAAGGCTTTTGTTGCGGAATGGACGGGACTCGAACCCGCGACCTCCTGCGTGACAGGCAGGCATTCTAACCAGCTGAACTACCACTCCGTTTTGTTTTCTTTTTAAAAGTTCAAACCTCTTTCCCCTTTCGAGGTTGCAAATATAGAGACAATATCGTTATCTGCAAACTTTTTTTTAAAATAATTATAAGTGATTATCCCACAGCACCTTCTTGCATCTTCTCTGCGTTTTCGGCAAACTGAAGTGCATCAATTATCTCTTGTATGTCGCCATCCATAATGGCTGGCAGGTTATACATCGTTAAACCGATGCGGTGTTCGGTAACACGACCTTGTGGATAGTTGTATGTTCTGATCTTCGCCGAACGATCTCCTGTCGACACCATTGTCTTTCTCTTTGCTGCAATATCGCCATTCTTTTTCTGTAACTCGATATCGTAAAGCTTGCTTCGCAGCATTTCCATCGCGATAACACGGTTACCCAGTTGCGAACGTTCGCGTTGGCAAACTACCACAATACCCGATGGCTTATGGGTTAGCTGAACCTTGGTTTCAACCTTGTTTACGTTCTGGCCGCCAGCACCACCCGAACGCGATGTTTGCAGCTCAATATCGGCAGGATTAATGTATAAGTCAATCTCTTCTGCTTCTGGCAAAACGGCCACCGAAGCAGCTGATGTATGTACACGGCCCTGCGTTTCGGTGTCGGGCACGCGTTGTACGCGGTGTACACCGCTTTCGTATTTTAACTGACCGTAAACATCTTCGCCACTTACTTTCAAAATAACCTCTTTATATCCACCCGCGGTGCCTTCGGTTACATCAACAGTTTCTACATTCCAACCCTTGGTTTCGAAATAACGGGTGTACATTCGGTATAAATCGCCTGCAAAAAGCGCAGCTTCATCGCCTCCGGTACCGCCTCTAATCTCAAATACGGCATTCTTGGCATCTTCGGGATCTTTTGGAATCAACATCAACCTAATGCGGCTTTCCATCTCCTCTTGCTGGGCCAACATTAAATCGAGCTCTTCCTTAGCCATCTCACGCATTTCGGGGTCTTTTTCTGTTGCCAAAATCTCCTTATTTGCATCAATGTTGCTCATCACATTCTTGTAGATCTTGTATTCATCTACAATTTTGCCCAAGTCTTTATATTCTTTGTTTAAAGCCGCAAACCGCTTCATATCCTGAATTACATCCGGATTGCTCAACGATTCCTCTACATCTTCCCAACGTAGCTTTATAGCCTCTAATTTATCTAACATAATATTTTATTCGAATTGAAAACCCCAACCCTACCAATGGTAAAAAATCAAGGAAACGCAAAAATAAGGAAAAAAGCTGAATTAGTTTGGAAACGGAAAACCCTGCTTAATCAGTCATCCGATGAATATCGTTCGCTTTGCAGATATTCATCGGATGAGTAACAACTACAATTTGAAAACGAGCGTTTGGGTGCTTTTGGCGGTCGATAGCCCCGCTATACGCTCCAAGTCCGCAGCTGGCGGTGTTTTAGTGCCGATCGATCGGCAAAGAACCAGCTTTACGGGCTTTCCGCTGCTATCGGGTTTATCAACAAAGGTCAAATGACATCACTCGTGCAAACATACTCGTCATTGCCCCAAGGCGGATACTTGTAGCGAACTAATTTGTGTGCTAATGGGGGCGGCGCAAAGCAGTCTTACGCATCAACCCAATCAATCATCCGATAAATGATAGCGGCTTTGCAAATATCCTTCGGATGACTAATGAGCAAATGCTTCCTCCCGATGTCATTCAGTTAAGCTCGACGGGTGTCAGTCTGAGCCTTTCGACTTCGCTCAAGATAAACTCAGTTGAAGACCTTTTTTTATAATTTCAGTGGCTTTGCACTCCGAAAAAAGATTTGGCTACGGTTGAACCGGATAGCTATCGGAGACGGATTTGTTTTGCTGTCATCAAATTTTCAATAAAAGATTTCTCCGCTACGGTCGAAATGACGATTGATACACGTACGATGGAAACGGCGACTCGTGTAGGTATTCCGCCCGTCATCTCGACTGGAGCGCACTTGTATCGATTTTTCATCGGTAGCGAAATGGAGAGATCTTTATCTGGCCACTAATCGTAAATAGATTTCTCCTCCATAGGAGCTCCTGTGGAGCGCTAAGGTCGAAATGACGATTGATACAGCACGCTATGGTCGAATCCGATCGCTATCAGACGACGGATCGGGTATTATGGGCTGATATAGTATTCCAATTTCAAATCTTCCCCATCAAAAATGCCATAAGAATTGTAATTGAGCCATTCGCCAATATTTACATAACGGCTTCCGTTACCCAAATCGATATCTAAAGGCAAGTGCCGGTGTCCAAAAATGAAATAATCGAAATGTTGTCGTTTCAATTGTTCTTTGGCATAAATGGCCAGCCACTCTTTATCTTCTCCTAAAAAAACTTCTTTTTTGGTTTGTGCGGCTCTGCTGCCCTGGCTCCAGCTATTGGCAATCCAAATACCGAAATTGGGATGCAAGCGGGCGAATAACCACTGGCAAAGCGGGCTTCGGAAAACCTTTCTGAGGAATTTATATTTTCGATCGCCCGGCCCTAAACCATCGCCATGATGAAGGTAAAACTTCTTTCCACTACGTTCAATAATTTTTTCATCACTGATGATTTCCATGCCAATTTCTTTGGTGAAATAGTCGCGAACCCACATGTCGTGATTACCCTTAAAGAAATAAATCTTTATGCCCGAATCGGCCATTGTGGCCAACTTGCCTTGCAAGCGTATAAATCCTTTGGGGATTACTTTAGCATACTCGAACCAAAAATCGAAGATATCGCCCATTAGGAACAACTCGCTGCAATTGGGCTCAATAAAACTCAACCAGCTTACAATCCGTTCTTCACGGGTTCGGCTTTCGGCATTACTTGGCGTGCCTAAATGAAAATCGGAAGCAAAATAAATGTTTTTGGCCATGTACGGCGTCAAAGGTAGGAGAAAAAGCTGAAAGACTAAAGGTGAAAGCAGAAAGACCAATAGTAAGAGCATAAGAGGAAAGTTGGGAGTTGGGAGTTTGGAGTTGGGAGTTGGGAGTCCATAGTTCGGAGTCGTGAGTCCGTAGTCGAAGCCTCATGGATTTGCCCTTAAACTTCATGCCGGTTTAGTCAGGCCGGCGCTCATTGTCGTTTAATTAGAGATAAAACTAAGAAGCATTGTCACCCTGAGCGGAGTCGAAGGGCTCAGACTGACACCAACATATTGTCAAACAAAAAAGCGGCAATTCCCGTAGAAATTGCCGCTATTACAATAAATATTCGGATTAAATCCCCTGCCTATTGTATCGCATCATTGTAATCATTTTCCCTTGCCGGGGTAACGATTTTCCAGTTGTTACGATCTGTTGGTTGGATGGTAGCGTTTAATGGGCTAACAAAGTTTCCCCCATCGGCATAGCTTTTCCTTTCAATTTTATCGCCCCATCTCTTTAAGTCGAAAAAGTCGAAGCCCTCGCCCCAAAGCTCAATTGCTCTGTAGGTTTTAATCTCGTCTAAAAGCGCCGTGCCGGTTGCGGTACAGTTATAGCTCGGATCTCTTAAACTTGTTTTCGTCAAACTGTTTAAAAGCGATTGAATTTCTGTTGCTGGCTTGCTTTGATAATACTTCGCTTCTGCCTCAATTAAGATCATTTCTGAGCTTCTGAAGTGGTTTAAGTTACCAACTCCAGGCAAATCGGTTGCAGAAAATTTAAACTGCATGTAAGGATAAGATCTGGCTCCCGAAGCCATTGTTGGATACATTGATTTTGCATAATTGGTTAGCGCTGTGCTCCCCTCGCCGGTTGTTGCGTTATAGGCAAAGGTTTTAGGATCTAAAAACAGTGCTTTCCTGATATCAGTTGATGGAATTTTATTATACAACACTTTACTCATATACTTAGGATACGAGGTAACATTTGAACCTGTACCATTATAAGCAATATAGGCATGGAACGAATAAAAATACAAAGTCTCG
>Ga0308165_1002503_pt1 | contig 21708 bp, 21 predicted proteins | sample PhyWR2_FD_201032 | JGI IMG/M metagenome (GOLD analysis project Ga0308165, IMG submission 201032) | Phyllosphere microbial communities from UC Gill Tract Community Farm, Albany, California, United States - DLSLW.R2 | ecosystem: Host-associated > Plants > Phyllosphere > Unclassified | place: USA... | reverse complement strand
GCTGTCGAAGATGTACAAGCACAGCGCCAGCTGGATGCCGGTCATCGATGCAGAGGGGAAATATCTTGGGGAAGTGACGCAGGATTCGATTGCCGACTACCTGAGTTCCGGTAAGTCGCGCGGCCAGAAGATGGCCGCCTGATATTTTAACTGGTTGACGGCGGAAAAAGCCCGGGATCCGGCGTGCACCATCCCTTCGCGACGCCAGATCGATTCAGGTGTCAGGTGGGTGCTGGCAAGTCCTGGAATATCCGGAAATTTTCGACCCGCGTCCTTTTCCTTTGACTTGGATCAAGTACAAAAAAACGCTTCGGAATAGAGTCTGTCCATACGGAATACTTTCAGCTTGCGCGAGGAGCGGACGATATGGACAGAGTTGCATTGGTCACCGGCGGAACCAGAGGCCTTGGCGCGGCCATTGCCGTCGCCTTGCGCGATGCAGTCTATCGTGTTGCGACGGTGCATCGCAGTAACGTCGACGCTGCGCAAGCCTTCAGGGAAAAGACCTCCATCCCTGTGTTTTGCTGGGATGTCGCCGATTTTTCGGCTTGCCGCGAAGGCATCCGGCAGGTCGAGTCGGAAATCGGTCCGGTCGACATCCTGGTGAACAACGCCGGGATCACCCGCGACGCGGTGCTGCATCGCATGACGCCGGAACAATGGTCGGCGGTCATCCTCACCAACCTGGGATCCGTGTTCAACATGTCGCGCAACGCCATCGAGGGCATGCGCGAACGCGGCTTCGGTCGCATCGTCAATATCAGTTCGGTCAACGGCGAACGAGGCCAGATCGGGCAAGCCAACTATGCCGCCGCCAAGGCGGGAATCCTGGGTTTCACCAAATCCCTGGCGCTCGAAAGCGCCCGCAAGAACATCACCGTCAATGCGATCGCACCGGGTTATTGCGATACGGACATGGTAGCGGCCGTTCCCAAGGAAGTACTGGACAAAATTGTTGCCGGCATCCCCGTTGGTCGGCTAGGCAACGGCGGCGACATCGCCCGCCTGGTCCTGTTCCTGGCCGATGACGCCGCAAGCTTCATTACCGGAGCGACCTTCGATGCCAACGGCGGACAGTTCATGGCATGACGCCGGATACTTTTTTTGAACATGATGCAAGCAGGAGGAAGATATGGCAGCACTGACATGGTCGCCGCAGATGTCGTTAGGCATCACCGAGATGGACAACGCCCACAAGGCGCTGATTCAGGACCTGACTGACATCATGAGCGCACCCGACCCGGAATTTTCCGCACGTCTGCTGCGCATCGTCGCCTTGCTGGAAAACGATTTCCGGGAAGAAGAGGCGTTGATGGAAAAAATAAACTATCCCGAACTGCGCGTGCACCGGGAGGAGCATGCGGAGTTGCTGAGCACCTTGCATCACGTCGTGCCCAAGGCCATGAGCGGGGATTACGTACTGCCGCGCCAGGTGCTCAACATGCTTCCCCAATGGTTCCTGAACCATCTGGTCAGGATGGATTCGGCGCTGGTCAAAGCGCTGAACGCTGCGGGCGCACGGCCCGTGAAGCATGCCGAGGCCGCTCCGCAGTAAGCGGGTGCAAGGCCCGTTCGGTCAATCTCACCTGGCTTTCCCGAGGAAAGCCGTTCACCAAGGAGTTCTCCATGTTTTCTTTTCCGTCCATGCAAAGTCCGGATGACATCCGGCGCACCTTCAACGCCGAACTGCGCTTGTGCAACGCAGTCGCGAGCAATGCCGCCGACATGGCGTTACGTATCGCCGATCTGAATTTTTGCATGTGGAAGCAAGGCGTCGCCAATTGGTCGAAACGTTCGGAGAAGCTGGAATTGCCGGACGCCAAAAACCTTCCCGGATGGCTCGATGCCAGTCATCTCAAGCAAGATCTCGAGAACATCACCACCTACGGCCAGCAAATCACCAAAATCATGCTGGACTTGCAGGGCGACTTGGCCAAGTTCGCCCAACAGCGTGCCGCCACCACATGGAATGCGGCGGCCGATACCGGATCACAGCCCGCTGCCTCCGCGCCTGCATCGAACGCCCCGGCCATGGCCTTCCTCCAGAACATGGTCGACCAGGCCAGCAAGGGATATGCACAATGGACCAGCAGCGCCTTGAACGCAATCGATGCCGTGGAAACTGATCTGGTGCATGCCGCGAGCGGCAAGGACGCCGCTCCGGCGGTGAAAGCGCGCACTCGGAAATAAAACGCTTTCCTTCCCCCGCAGCGCGACAGTATCGATTGTTCCTCTTATCGGTGCTGTCGCGCTTTTTTGACAGTGCGTCAATTTTCAGGTCGTCGTCTCCGGACGCGGGGCCTGGGCTTTCTTGACCAACAATACCGGCACCGGCGACAAGCGGGCGACCTGCTCCGCATCGCTGCCCATGAGGAAGCGATGCACGCCCCGGCGGCCGTGGGTCCCGATCACGATGAGATCGGCCTTGTTGGTGACGGCTCGCTCGATGATCACATCGGCGACACGCGCTCCCATGGCCTCCATTATTTCGATGTCCACCGTAATCCCGGACTTTTCCAGCAATGCGGCGGTGCGGGCGAGCATGTCTTCGGCTTCCTTCAATGCGAGCGGCCTGGTGGTCGCGATGTAGACGTTGGGATCTTCGAAACCGTTGCTTAGCGTTGTCATGTCCAGCACGTGCAGCAAGCGCACCCGCGCCTTGGACAAGACCGCCAGCGCGCGGGCTTCTCCGACTGCGGATTCGGCGGTGACGCTACCGTCGATGGGGACAAGAATCGTGTTGTACATGATGTTCTCCTGATGTGAGTGGTGATTGGCAATGGTGACTAAGCGATGTATCGGACGGACGTTGCGGGCAGCAGCGATTGCGCCAGGCTCGCCGCCATCCATTCCTCGTTGGTGGGCTCCACGGCGACGGCGACGCGGCTTTGCGGCGATGAGATCAGGGCGGATGCGGCACCATTGGCGCCGTCGTCCAGCGTCAGGCCGAGAAAACCAAGATGCTTGCAAATGCGGGAGCGCAGTTCGGCGTTGTGCTCGCCGATGCCGGCGGTGAACACCAGCATGTCGAGGCCGCCAAGCACCGCCGCCAGCGCGCCGATTTCCCGTACGATGCGACGCACGTATAACGCCAGCGCGTCGGCCGCGCGTGGATCGACGGCCTCCGTCGCGATCAGTTCGCGCGGGTCCGAGGACGTGCCGGAGATGCCTTGCAGGCCCGACTCGTGGTACAGGAGGTGGCCGAGCTGTTGCGGGGAAAGCTGTTCGGTTTCCATCAGATAGAGAAGCACGCCGGGATCGAGCGATCCGCAGCGGGTTCCCATCATCAGTCCGTCCAGCGCGGAGAATCCCATCGTGGTCGCGACGCTGCGCAGGTCCTGCATGGCGCACAGGCTGGCGCCGCTGCCCAGATGGGCGACGATGGTGTTGCCGCGGGCAGCATCGCCGTGGCGTTCCGCCAGCACGACGGACATGTACGCATACGACAGGCCGTGAAAGCCGTAGCGGCGGAGACCGCGTTCCCAGGCCGAGTAGGGAATGGGCAGCATCTTCTCGACACGCGGCAAGCCGTGATGGAAGGCGGTATCGAAACAGGCGATCTGCATCAGTTCCGGCCGCGATTGCAGCAAGCTTTCGATCGCCTCCAGCGCAAACGGCTGGTGCAGCGGCGCCAGCGGGATGAAGCCGCGCAGGTCGGCAAGCACGTCGTGATTGACGCATACCGGTTCAGAATATTTGGCGCCGCCGTGCACCACGCGGTGCACTACGGCGATGATGCGATTCCCGCCCAGCCTGGCAATGGTGTACTCGCGGATGCGCAGCAGCGCGGCGTGATAGGGCGCATCCCGATCAACCGGCATCGGTTCAGTCGCCTGGCCGGAGACGGAAAAAGTCGGCGCAGATCCGGTGATGCCGTCGGCTTTGCCGCTCCAGAGCGGGGTGCGCTGCATCGGAAGCGGCGAATTGAAGAGCGCGAACTTGATGCTTGAGGAGCCGCAATTCAATACCAGGATGCAGTCGCTCATGTCGCCTCCCGTGCGCAATTGGCCAGCAACAGCGCAATGGCGCAGGAGGCGATGCGGGATTCACGCGAGTCGGCACGGCTGGTCAGGACGATGGGAACGCGCGCGCCCAGCACGATGCCGGCGCTGGCCGCGCCGCCCAGGTATTCGAGCTGCTTGGCCAGCATGTTGCCGCTTTCCAGATCCGGCACCACCAGGATGTCAGCGCGTCCGGCGACTTCGGACACGATCCCCTTGATGCGCGCCGCTGCGATGGAGACGGCATTGTCGAACGCCAGCGGACCGTCCAGGATGGCGCCGCTAATCTGTCCGCGGTCGGCCATCTTGCAGAGGGCGGCGGCGTCCAGGGTGGCCGCCATGCGCGCATTGACGGTCTCCACCGCAGCGAGAATCGCCACGCGCGGCTGCTGCACGCCGATCGCCTGGGCCAGTCCGATGGCGTTGCGGATGATGTCGGCTTTTTCGTCCAGATTCGGGGCGATGTTGATGGCGGCGTCGGTGATGATGAACGGCCTCGGATAGCTGGGCGTCTGCATCAGGAAGCAATGGCTCAGGCGTCGGCCGGTGCGCATGTCGGGGCAGGCCAGCACCGCCGACATCAGTTCATCGGTATGCAGGCTGCCTTTCATCAGTGCGGCAACGTCGCCGCCGGCTGCCAGGGCGACGGCGCGTGCCGCGGCGGCATGGCTGTGCGGCACGTCCTCGATGCGCAGGGCCGAGATGTCCAGCTGGTTGTCGTCGGCGACCGCCTGGAGTCTGGCGCGCGGCGCCACCAACACCGGAACGATCAGGCCGGCCGCCTGCGCGTCCAGGGCGGCGGACAGGCTCAGCGCGTCGCAAGGGTGCACCACCGCGGTTGTCACCGCCCCCATGGGGCGCACATGTTCCAGCAGCCGAAACAAGCCGTCGTCGCCGCCAAGGAGCCGCACTTCGGGCAAGGTGGTGCGCGGCATCGAAATGCGCTCGACGGGCGCGATGACATCGGCTTGGCCCTCGATCACCGTCACGCCGTCCTGGTTGATGCAGGAGCACGCCAGCAACAGGCGTTTGCTGGTCTCGTGACGCTCGGTGACGCGCACGCTGATCGTGAGCCTGTCACCGATACGCGCCGGCGCCCTGAAGTTGAGCGTCTGTCCCAGGTAGACCGTTCCCGGGCCGGGCAGGCGGGTGCCGAGCACGGCCGAAATCAGCGCACCTCCCAGCATGCCATGCGCGATGACGCCATGAAACCGGGTCGACGAGGCAAATTCAGCGTCCAGATGCTGGGGATTGACGTCGCCTGACAGGATGGCGAACAGCTGGATATCCTGTGCCGTCAGCGTGCGCTCTATCGAGGCGCTGTCGCCGATGGCGATTTCGTCGAAGGTGAGATTCTGGACCAGGAGCAGGTCTTCTTTGCGCATGCGGTTCTCCGGATGGAAATGCGTTGTCAGGATGAAGCGGCTGTATCGATACGGGGTGTTCAGGCCATTTGCCCGATGGTTTTGCGAAAGCGCATCAGGGCGGCAGCGAACAGCGCAGCCCCGATGCCCATGATCGCCAGCATCTGGGGCCAGATCACGGCCGCCCCCGCGCCCCGGTAAAGCACCGCTTGGGCGGCGGAAACAAAATGCGTCGTCGGCGCCGCCAGCATGATGTTTTGCACCAGCAGCGGCATGCTTTCGCGCGGAGTCGATCCACCCGACAGCAATTGCAAGGGCAATAGCACCAGCACCACCAGCATGCCGAACTGCGGCATCGACCGCGCCAGCATCGCCATGAAGATGCCCATTGACGTGGTGGCGAACAGGTGCAGCGCCGCCACCGCGAGAAACAGCCAGACCGATCCCTGGACCGGTACCTGCAAGGCGCCCTGAACGATGAACACCAGCGCCGCCGCCGCCGCCAGCAAAACCACCAGACCCATGGACCAGACCTTGGCCAGCATGATCTCCAAGGGCGTGACGGGCATCACGAGCAGATGCTCGATCGTGCCGTGCTCACGCTCGCGGATGAGCGCGGCGCCGGTGAGGATGATGGACAGCATGGTGACGTTGTTGATGATCTCCATCAGCGCCCCGAACCAGGCGCGCTCGAGGTTGGGATTGAAACGGGAATGCAGCACCAGTTCAGCGGGCGCGACGGCGATGCCGCGATAGCGCTGGAGGAATTCGGCGACTTCCGTGTTGATGATTTCAAGGATGTAGGAGTTGCCGGTAAATGCCTGGCTCATGCGCGTGGCGTCCACGTTCAGCTGTACGGCCGGCGAACGGCCGGCCAGCACGTCGCGCTGGAAGCCGGGCGGAATGTCGAGCACAAAGGTGTAGTCGCCATTGTCCATGCCGACATCCATCCGGCTGAGGGAGATCATGTCCGGGGTCTTGAAATAGGGTGGATAGAAACTGGCGGCAATGCGCGCCGACAAGGGCGAGCCGTCTTCGTCGACGATGGCGATCGCAGCGTTGTGCAGGCTGTCCGGCATGGCCGTCGCCGCCACATAGATGGAGACGGTAAAGGTGTAGGCGATCAGAACCAGCATCGCCGGATCGCGTGCGAGGCTCCACAGTTCCTTGACGCCGAGGCGGGTGATGTTGGCGACGGCGCGCCAGGAGAGTGGGATCTTCATGTCAACGCTCCTGCTTCCTGAGCAGCAGGACGGAGGCCCCCAGCATCACCGGCACGGCCGCCAGCAGGGACCAGAAGGACGGCATCAGGCCCGACAGGTCGAGCGCCTTGTTGAAGATGCCCCGGCTGATGGTCAGGAAATGCGACGCCGGATACAGTCGCCCGATCCAGGCGCCGACGCCTTCCAGCGATGACACCGGATTGAGCAGGCCGGCAAACTGCACGCACGGAATGATGGTGCCGATCATGGTGACGAAAATGGCGGCGATCTGGCTCCTGGTGAAGGTCGACGCCAGCAGGCCGAAACCGGTCGAGCAGATGATGAACACGAAGGCCGTCAACGCCAGCGAAGCGAAATCGCCCTTGATCGGCACGCCGAAAACGCTCACCGCCAGCAGCGTCAGCAGCAGGAAATTGAGCATGCCCAGCAGCACATAGGGAACTTGCTTTCCCAGCAGGAATTCCGCGCGAGTGACCGGTGTCACGTACAGGTTGATGATCGAGCCGAGTTCCTTTTCGCGCACCACCGACAGCGCGGCCAGCATTGCCGGGATCATCATCAGCAGCATCGGAATGACGGCCGGCACCATGGCCGGCAGGCTTTTGACGTCGGGGTTGTAGCGATAGCGCGTCTCCACCGAGCTGGTCGCAACCGGCCGCATGCCGAGACGATGGGTTGCCATGTCGACCAGCCATAACTGGTGCATCGCCAGGACATAGCCGCGCACGGTTTCCGCGCGCATCGGCATGGAGCCGTCTATCCATGCGCCGATCTGGGCCGGAGCCCCGCGTTCCAGATCGCGTGCGAAGCCGGGCGGTATCTCGATGGCCAGCGCCAGTTCGCCGTTGCGCATGCGACGGTCGATATCGTTGTAGTCCGACAATGCAGCCTTCTCGATGAAGTAGCGCGAGCCTGACAAGTTGAGCGCGTAGCTTTGGCTCAGCGCGGTCTGGTCGCGGTCGAGCACCGCGTAGGAGAGGTTCTCGACGTCGAGACTGATGCCGTAGCCGATGATGAACAGCAGGATCGCCGTTCCCAGCAGGGCCAGCGTGGCTCTCACCGGATCGCGCCGCAATTCGATTGTTTCGCGCAGGGCGTAACTGAACGCGCGTCCGAAGCGGAAACCACCGTTTTTTTGTTCCGGCGTCGAAGTCGATGCAGCCGCCGCGACAGCCGGTGCAAGGGCCTCATTCGCGCCGGCATCCGGCTCGCCGGCGGCTTCCCGCAGATAGCCGATGAAAGCCTGCTCCAGCGTGGCGGCTCCGCTTTGCCGCACCAGCTCGGCCGGACTGGCGCTGATCAGCACCCGGCCGGCGTGCATCAGCGAGATGCGGTCGCAGCGTTCAGCCTCGTTCATGAAATGGGTCGAGATGAAAATCGTCACATGATCGTTGCGCGCCAGGTCGATCATCAATTGCCAGAACATGTCGCGCGCGATCGGATCCACGCCGGAGGTCGGCTCGTCCAGGATCAGCAACTCCGGACGATGGACCATGGCCACCGCCAGCGACAATCGCTGGCGCACGCCCAGCGGTAATCCTTCCGGCAATTTGTCGAGCACCTGGCGCAAATCGAAGCGTTGCGCCATTTCATCGACCCTTGCCGCGATGGCGCTTTCCGGCACCTGGAATAGGCGTGCGTGCAGCACCAGGTTCTGCCTGACGGTCAATTCGCCATAGAGCGAGAAGGCCTGCGACATGTAGCCGACGCGCTGGCGCGTGGTGATGTCGCTGCCGTCGACTTCACGGCCGAACAGCCATGCCTTGCCTTCGCTGGCGGGGATCAGGCCGGTCAGCATCTTCATGGTGGTGGATTTGCCGCAGCCGTTGGAACCAAGGAAGCCGAAGATCTCGCCGCGCCGTATCTTGAAATCGACGTGATCGACCGCCACGAAATCCCCGAAGCGCATCGTCAGCCCCTTGGCCTCGATGGCAGTCTCCTCGTTGGCGGACGGTTGCAAGGGCGTAACGACCACGGCGCGATGATTGCGCCGCTTGGCCTCGGGCAGCATGGCGATGAACGCCGCTTCGAGGGACGTCGCGCCGACACGCTCGTGCAGTTCGCGCGGTGTTCCGGTGGCCAGTATCTTGCCGTCATCCATCGCGACCAGCCAGTCGAAGCGATCCGCTTCTTCCATGTAGGCGGTGGCGACAATGACGCTCATGCCTGCGCGCTCGCCCCTGATCTTGCCGATCAGGTCCCAGAACTGCGCGCGCGACAGCGGATCGACGCCGGTGGTCGGTTCGTCCAGGATCAGCAGGTCGGGATCGTGAATCAGGGCGCAGCACAAACCGAGTTTCTGTTTCATGCCGCCGGACAGTTTACCGGCGGGGCGCGAGAGGAACGGCCCCAGGCCGGTGCTGAGGGTCAGTTCATCAATCCTGCGCCGGCGCGTGGCGGCATCGTGGCCGAACAGGCGGCCGAAGAACTGCAGGTTTTCTTCCACGGACAGCGTGGGATACAGGTTTTTGCCGAGTCCCTGCGGCATGTACGCAATGCGCGGGCAGGTCCGGTCGCGATGACGCCGGTCCGCCATGCTGCCGCCCAGCACGTCGACCTGGCCTTGCTGCAGGCGACGGGCGCCTGCCAGCAGCGAGAGCAGGCTGGATTTCCCGACACCGTCGGGACCGATCAGGCCGACCATGCGCCCGGCCGGGATGACCAGGTCGATGGCGGACAGTGCCTGTGTCTTTCCCAGCAGCAGGCTGACGCCGCTCAGGCGTGCAACGACTTCCTGCGCGCCATCGGAGGCAAGCGCATTCACTTGGGTACCTTCACTGCCAGGTCGGCAGGCCAGTCTGCCTGTCCTGCCAGTTTGACCCAGGCCACGCCGGGCAAGCCGGTCTTCACCAAGTGCAGATGCTTGACCAGCAAGTCGCGGTCAATCTGCGCCTTGACGCGAAACATCAGTTTCTGGCGTTCGCTGGCGGTCTCGACGGTCTTCGGGGTGAACTGCGCGGTGCTGGCGACGTACGACACCCGGGCCGGGATCACATACTGCGGGGCGGCGTCGAGGATCAGCCGCACGTCGCTGCCGATGGCCAGCTTGCCGGCAGCCGCCTCCGGCACGAAGAAGGTCATGTAGACATCGCTGAGGTCGACCAGGTTGAGGACTTTGCCGCCGCTGCCAAGTACTTCGCCGGGTTGCGCGACACGATATTGGACCCGTCCTCCGCGCGGCGCCGTCAATGCGCTGTCGACGATGTCGGCGTCGATGCGGGCGACCGTCGCAGTGGCTGCGGTCACCGAGGCCATGGCGCCGGTGACTTGCATATGGGCCGCATTGATGGCCGCCGCCGCCGCGCCGGCTTGCGCAGTTGCCGCGCTGAGCGCCGCCTGCGTGGTGCGCACGCGGGTACGATCGTCATCGACCTCCTGGATGGAGGAGGCGCCTTCCTGAACCAGGGTTTCGGAGCGCACCAGTCGTCGTTGTGCGGCATCGAGTTCGCTTTCACGTTGCGCCACCTGCGCCAGCGCAGCCTGCCGGTCGCTCTCGCGCACGGCTACCTGCGCCTGGGCGCTTGCCACGGCGGCCACGACTTGCTGCTTCTGCGCGGCGGCTTCGTCACGTTGCGCCTGCAACACCTGGATCTGCATATGCGCGAGGGGCTGGCCGGCGGCGACGTAATCGCCTTCGTTGACGAGGATGTCGTCGATACGCCCAGGCAGTTTCGCCGCGACGTCGATTTCGGTGGCTTCGATGCGGCCGTTGCCGCTGGCGAAGTCGGCGCCGGGCCCGGTGTCGCGGAAATGTTTCCAGCCATACCAGGCGACTGCCAGGACGGCCATGACGAGCAAAAGTGAATACAGCGTGCGACGCGGAGGAGTGGTCATGGCGGGGTGTCCGGATTGTTCTTGGGATCGGGCTGCGGCCGGCCGGCAGCGGCATCGTCCGCCGCTCCGCCCAGCGCGGTATAGAGACTGACATTGCCGGCGGCCAGCGCGCGTTGCAGCTGGACCAGCTGTTGTTGCGCGACGAGCAGGTCCCGTTGCGCATCAAGGACTTCAAGGAAGGAGGCCGAGCCGTTGTCGTAGCGCAGGTTCGATAAGCGTGCACGTTCAGCCTGCACCTCCAGCGTCACGGCGGCGATGTCCACCTGGTAGTCCAGCCAGACGCGGGCGGACAAGGCATCGGAAACATCACGGAAGGCGCTCTGGATGGCTTTTTCGTAATTGAGCACGGCAATGTGGCGACGCGCTTCGTTCAGCTTGAGATTGCTGTTGCGCAGACCGCCGTCGAACAGCGGCAGGGAAATGCCGGGCGAAAAAGTCCAGGCGCGGCTGCCGCTGTCGAACAGCCCGCCCAGTTCGGCGCTGGCGGTGCCGGCCGATCCGGTCAGGGCGATGCGAGGGAAGAATGCCGCACGCGCCGCGCCGATATTGGCATTGGCCGCGCGCAGCTGGTGTTCGGCGGCGATGATGTCCGGCCGGTTGTTGAGCAGGTCGGAAGGAATGCCGGGATGGAGGCGGCGGGGCGCCTCGACCTCCGACAAGCGTTGCTGCAGCGTCGCTTCGCTGAGTTGCGTGCCGACCAGCAGGGCGAGCCGATGTATCTGCATCTCGCGTTCCTGCTCCAGTTGCGCCACCAGGCTTTGCGCCTGGGTCAGCAGCACGGCGACTTGCGTGAGATTGAGCCGCGAGGTTGAACCGACCTCGACGCGACGCTTGAATATTCGATAACTTTCGGCGCGGCTGGCAAGCGTCTGGCCGGCCAGGAACAGGCGTTCGTTGAGTTCGGAGAGCGTCAGGTAAGTGATGGCCACCTGCGCAATCAGGTCGATGCGCACAGCGCGTCGCGCGGCGTCGGAGGCGAGGTAGCTTTCAAGCGCGGCGTCCTTCAGACTGCGCACGCGGCCCCAGAAGTCCAGCTCCCAGCTAGCCATGCCCAGGCCCACCTGGTATTGGCTGGAAACCAGCGGCTTGCCGGTCAGGTTGAGGTCGCCCGGCACGCGCGCGCGATCCAGTCCAGCCTGGGCGCCGACAGTGGGAAATTGCGCCGCGGCTGCGATCCCGTAAGCAGCCCGCGCCTCGTCGACGCGGGCCAGGGCGAGGCGCAGATCCTGGCTGTTCTGCAACGCCAGTTCGATCAGCGATTGCAGGTGCGCATCCTGGAAGTAACTGCGCCAGCCGATGGGTTCGGCGGACTCGCGCAATGCGGCTGCGGTATTGGGATAGTGCGTGGGGACCGGAAGCGCTGGCCGGATGTAGTCCGGCGCCAGCGAAACGCATCCGCCAAGTTGCAATGCGGCGAGCGCCATGATCAGACGGCTGCGCACAGTGCGTTTTCCCCTTGTCGCAGCCATTCTTGCTGAACTCACTTTCGCTCCCGCGTCGATTGATGCCATGCAGCACAGTCTACGGGGCGCCCGGCTGTTGCTTCTTGATATCAATCAAATGAGCGCCGAAAGATGCGCCAGTCACTTCAAGCCGAAACGCCTGATGAGCCAGGATTTCATCAATTGCGTCATCAGCAGGTAAGCGAAGACGATCGCCAGAATCGCGGCATTCAGATTCAAGGGCAATGCCGTCAAGCCGAGCGTATGTGCAATGGACGACGCCGGCAACCAGAACGCCAGCACGCAGATGACCGCGGTGGTGGCCAGCAGCGGCAGGCTGGGCTTGCTCTGGACGAAGGGGATTTTTCCGGTGCGGATGACATGCACCACCAGCGTCTGGGACAGCAGCGACTCGACAAACCATCCCGACTGGAACAGCAACGGCTGGCCGGCGGCGCCGAAGACGTACCACAGCACGCCGAAGGTCATGTAATCGAACAGCGAGCTGACCGGTCCCAGCACCATCATGAAGCGGCCGATATCGAGGATTTCCCAGCGTCGCGGTTGCTTCAGGTACTCCGCGTCCACGTGATCGGTCGCGATCGTGGTCTGGGAAAAATCGTAGAGGAGGTTATTGAGCAGGATCTGCACCGGCGCCATCGGCAGGAAAGGCAACATGGCGCTCGCTCCCAGCACGCTGAGCATGTTGCCGAATGCCGAGCTGGAGCTCATCTTGATGTACTTCGTGATGTTGCCGAACACCCTGCGGCCTTCCAGCACGCCGTCCTTGAGCACGATCAGGCTCTTGCGCATGAGGATGATGTCGGCCGACTCCTTGGCGATGTCCACGGCGCTGTCGACGGAGATGCCGACGTCCGCCGCTTTCAGCGCGGCTCCGTCGTTGATGCCGTCGCCGAGATAGCCGACGACATGCCGGCGAGCCTGCAGGCAGCGGATGATCCTGGCCTTCTGTTGCGGATTCAGTTTGGCGAAGATGTTGCTGTGTTCCGCCAGTTCTCCCAGCGCCTCGTCACTCAGCGTGTCGATGTCGCTGCCGAGCACGGCCTGCTCTCCGGACAAGCCGACATGGCGGCAAACGTTGCGCACCACGGCGCCATTGTCGCCGCTGAGCACTTTCACCGTCACGCCGCAGGCATGCAGTCCGGCGATGGCTTCGCCGGCGCTGTCCTTGGGCGGATCGAGGAAGGCGATGTAGCCCACCAGGGTCAGCGCCGATTCATCGGCATTGCCGAGCGCGGGAACATCGGCCGTTGCGGCTGGCAGCTCCTTATAAGCGACGGCAATCACGCGAAAACCGTCTTCGTTGAGATCGTCGACCGTCTTGCTGAGCGCCGCGCCGTGATGCCCGGCCAGCGGCATCGGCGCACCTGCATGCTCGGCGTGCGTGCAGACGGCCAGGATTTCTTCCGGCGCGCCCTTGCAGATGAGCAGGCGGGTGCGGTCGGCTTGCTCGACGATGACCGACATGCGACGCCGTTCGAAATCAAAGGGCAGTTCATCGATTTTCCGGAATTCCTTTTCCGTCTCGGCTTTCATCTCCGCAGGCGTTGCTGATTTCTTGCCGGGGTCGACGTAGTTCAGGATCGCCATGTCCAGCAGGTTCTTCAAGCCGGTCTGGAAGAAACTGTTCAGGTAGGCGTACCTGGTTACTTTCTGCGAATCCATGCCATCAATGTCGACGTGTTTTTCGAGAATGATGCGGTCCTGGGTCAGCGTGCCGGTCTTGTCGGTGCAGAGGATGTCCATCGCGCCGAAGTTCTGGATCGCGTTGAGCCGCTTGACGATGACTTTCTTCTCCGACATTGCCAGCGCGCCCTTGGCGAGGTTGATGGTGATGATCATCGGCAGCATCTCGGGCGTGAGTCCCACCGCGACCGCCACGGCAAACAGCAGGGCTTCGAGCCAGTCGCCCTTGGTCAGGCCGTTGATCAGGAACACCAGCGGCGCCATGACCAGCATGATGCGGATGATCAGGCGTATATACCTGTCGACGCCGCGATCAAAGCTGGTCGTCTCGCGCGTCTTGACGAGGTCGGCGGCGATATGGCCGAATGCCGTGCGCTCGCCGGTTGCCATGACCAGCGCGGCGCCGGTTCCGCTCACCACGTTGGTGCCCATGAACGCAAGGTTGGCCAGGTCGGTCAGGCTGCCGTTCGCAGCGTTCGACACCGCCACCGGTGTCTTTTCAATCGGGAGCGATTCTCCGGTCAACGCGGCCTGGCTGATGAACAGCATCCTGGCCGAGAGGATGCGGACGTCGGCCGGAGCGATATCGCCGGCCGACAAGAAAATGATGTCGCCCGGCACCAGTTCCGCGAGCGGCAATTCAACGTGTCCCTGACCGGCGCGTTGCACCGTGGCGGTGGTGGCCACCATCGATCGCAACTGCTGCGCCGCCTTGTCGGCGCGGTGTTCCTGCACAAAGGAAAGCAGTGACGACAACACGACCATCACGCCAATCATGATCCCGCTCCAGGTCTCGCCGATCAGCAGGTTGACCGTCGTGAGCGCGAGCAGGAGCAGCGACAATGGACTGGCAAACAGCTTGAGGAACTGGCGCCAGCCCTGCAGGCTGGGACCGGCGGCAATGACGTTGGCGCCGTATTGCCGGCGTCGCTTGCCGGCTTCCTCCGCCGTCAGTCCTTGCAGCGACGAGGACTGCTGCGCGAGTCCCGCTTCCGCCGTCATGGCGGCAATGCTGCGCAATGTCGTTTCCGCAGCCTGCGCCGGCGTCGGGCCATGGGAGGTGCGCCGGCGCGCATCCGGATGGACGTCCTGCCCGGGAACCAGCGGCGGCGCAGGAGCGATGGCGGGCGAGCCGGGCATGGTCAGGTTCCGTTCATCAAGGTTGGAGAACATATTTTCCGGGCGCCGCGGGTCTGTGCGCGGGCAGGGCTGGTGGTGCGGTACGCTTGCCGGAATGCTTGCGCAGCCAGGCTTCCCAGGCTGGCCACCAGGAACCGTCATGAAGCGCCACGCCGGCCTGCCAGGTATCGGCGTCGACCATGCCCTGCTTATCGGCATGGGTGGCGATCTGATAGCTGCGATGCGGATGACCCGGTGGCGAAACGACGCCGGCGTTATGGCCTCCCGAGGTCAGCACGAAGGTGACGTCGGTATCGGTCAGGCGATGAATCTTGAACGCCGAGCGCCACGGCGCCACGTGATCGGTGACCGTACCCACGGCGAACACGGGCAGGCGGATGTCGCTCAGGCTGATGGGCTTGCCCTCGGTGCAGTAGCGCCCTTCGGCCAGGTCGTTATGCAGGAACAGCTGGCGCAGGTATTCGGAATGCATGCGATAGGGCATGCGGGTGGCGTCGGCATTCCATGCCATGAGGTCGCTTTTTTCTTCGAGCAATCCAAGCAGGTACTGCTTGAGGCGGCGCGACCAGATCAGGTCGTTCGAGCGCAACAACTGAAAGGCGCCGGCCATCTGTTTGGTGTCCAGGTAGCCTTGTTCCCACATGACGGCCTCGAGGAAGCTGACCTGGCTTTCATCGATGAACAGCGACAATTCGCCGGGTTCTTCAAAGTCGACCTGCGAAGCGAACAGGCTCATGCTGGCCAGGCGGTCATCGCCGTCGCGCGCCATGGTCGCGGCGGCAATCGACAATAGCGTGCCGCCCAGGCAGTAGCCTGTGGCGTTGATCCGTTTCGCTCCGGTCTGCGCGGTGACGGAGTCGATTGCCGCCATGACGCCGAGCCTGCGATAGTCCTCCATGGACAGCTCGCGATCTTCTTTCTGAGGATTCTTCCAGGAGATCATGAAGACCGTATAGCCCAGGTCCACCAGATATTTCACCAGCGAATTCCGGGGCGACAGGTCGAGGATGTAGTACTTCATGATCCACGCCGGGACGAACAGCAGGGGAACGGCATGGGTTGTCTTGGTTGACGGAGCGTATTGAATGAGCTCGATCAGATCGTTATGAAAGACGACCTTTCCCGGCGTAATCGCCACATCCTTGCCGACCTTGAAGGCACCGGGCTGCGCTTCCTCGCCGGGGGCTATGCTCGCGCGCCAGTCACTCATCGCGTTAAGCCATCCCTGCGCCAGATTGCCGCCGCCTGACGCAAGCGTCGCGTGCTGCGCCACCGGATTGGTCGACAGGAAATTCGACGGCGCCAGCATGTCGAGGATCTGGCGCACGGTAAACGTGACGACGTCCTCATGGTGCTGGGATTGTCCACGCACGCCGGTGGTGGCGCGATGCCACCATTGCTGCTGCAGCAGAAACGCCTGATGGATGGTGTTGAATGGCCATTGCTGCCAGGCCGGGTCGCTGAAACGGCGATCCTGGGGAAGAGGTTCTATGCAGGCCTGTTCGTTGCCAAGCTGGCAACTGCGGCTGTAGGCATACATGCGCCACCAGTTTTGCCAGGCCGTCTGCATCAGAGCGGCGCGCTTGGTAGGAGACAGCGCCAGATGCGTCAGCCAGTCGACGTAGGCGTTGAGCAGCGCGGCAGGGGAGATATTGCCGGTCAGCCGTCCCAGCCAGGCGTTGCTCATCAGATCCAGGCGGGCGCCGTCATTGTCGGCCTCCGGATACGCAAATGTGAGCGGCGTCAGCCAGGCGCTGGCCAGGCGTTCGGTGCCGATCGACGGCGAAGCTTTCTTTGTTGTCATGGGGACCTCGAGAAATACAGTGAGGTCAGCCTAACGATCTGGCTCGTCGATGCGTTGATGCAGATCAAGCCGATGGATTTATGCCCGAAAAGAGCGTGTGGAACGTGGTCCGGAGACGTGAACCCGGGTGCGCGCCTCCTCGTGCTATCTGAATATGATTACCGGCACATTGCCATGCACCAGCACCTTGTGGGTCTGATTTCCCAGCAGGATACGGTTGAGGCCGCCACGGCCGTGCGACGCCATGAATATGCAATCGCATGCATGCTCTGCGGCGGCGTCGACGATCGCTTTCCAGGGCTGCGGGCTGTCGACGGTATGCACCTGGCAAGGGACGCAGGCCTTTTCGGCGAGATCTTCAATGATGTGCACGTAGTCCCTTGCGCGCTGGCGAAGCGACTCCGACAGCAACGAGAAGTCTTCCCGGCGGCTGATGAGCGTGAAAGATTCATAGGGGTGGGTCTGCGCGACCGACAACCCGACCACCGCGCTGCCGTGATCCTTCGCGAACTCTATCGCCGCCCGCACCGCGCGGTTGGAAAGATCAGACCCGTCCGTGGGCACCAGTATTTTCTTGAACATGCGATCCTCCGTTGAAATTTTCCGCTTTTCAAGCATACGTCGGCGTTTGCATCCGGCTTTTGATGCAGATCAACGTGCCGCGCGGCGCAGTCTTCATAATCGGATCACATGTTGAATCAGGAGGACTGCCATGAACACGCTTGCCGAACCGGATGTTGACTCGCGCTGGCAGGCTTGCGTCATGATGACCGTAGGAATAGCGCTGTTGGTCTCACCCTGGTTGATGGATTATCCGCAGCAGCCAATATCCCGCAATTCAGTGGCGACCGGATCGGCGATTACAGTCTTTGCCCTGTTGGCCATCGTTGCGCCGGCGCTCTGGGAAGAGGCGGTGTTGTTGATGCTGGGCTGCTGGTCGGTGGCGTCGCCCTGGATTCTTGGCTTCGACGACCAGCGTGGCGCGGCCCTGATTTGCGTCGTCGCCGGCGGCGGCGTCCTGATATCGGCCTTGTGGGCGATGAAGAACGGAGATCAAGTCGCCGCAGGAGCAAGAAGCGCGGGCAAGGATCTGACGGAGCGCTGACCGCCGCCCGCAACGGAGTGACGCCGCAGCATGACAATTCATCGTCGGCCGGTCCCGGGTCTCCGGTTCCATGAAACTGCATTCATAAGGAAATAAAGCATGTCTTATCTCACGGAAGAACAGTTGACGCACTTTCGGGAAATCCTCGAGCGACAGGAGGCCGCGATCCGCTTTAGGGTCAGGCTTACCGTACCCGACGATCCGGACGGTTGTGACGTGACGGAGGTGGATGACGCGCTCTTCCGCAAGGAATTTGCGGAGCTGGCTGACATCGAAGCGACGAAACTCAGGATCAGCCAACGGCAGTACGGGCTGTGTTCAGAGTGTGGCTGCACGATCGCGGAGGCGAGGCTGGAAGCCTACCCCACCGCAAAACGATGCACGCATTGCCAGCGTCTGCATGAGCAGCATTCTCAGTAATACGGCAGCACCTCATCGCGACAGCAGCAGCGCGACCGGCGACTCCGCGATCACGACGCCGGTGGTCCCGCCCAGCAGGACGCCGCGCCAGCGCGGATGCGCAACGCATCCCATGACAATGAGATCGGCATCAAGCTCCGCCGCCAGCGCCAGCAACGCATGCCCGACATCTGCCGCGGCGGGACGATGCAGGATGTCAATTGGCTTGTCGAGCGACGACAGGCATTGCTTCAGTTCGTCTTCCGAGGCCGAAGCGTTGGTGCCGGGAGCAATGCCGTCGCCAAAAATCACCGCACTGATGGTGCCGACGTCTTGCAATAGCGGAATGGCGTTGCGCACGGCGCGAGCGGCGGCGCTACTGCCGTTCCATGCGATCAGGGCATGCCGCCAGGAAAACGGCTTTTCGCTGATCGCCAACACCGGCGCCGCTGCGTTGAGCGCGACAAATTCGATGAAGTCGCTGTCCTTGCGATCGTCGATGCCGTGCAGTTCGCTTTTACCCAGGACGATCAGATCGGCCGCATTGCCATGGTTGCTCAGCGCGGCGGCGGCATCGTCGTCGACCCGCAGCGTCTGGATTCTGGCAATGCCGAATTCCTGCGCCAGGACCTTAAATCGTTCCAATGAAATGGTCATGTCCAGATGCTTTTTCTCGCGCCGTTCTTGTTCTTCGGCTGGAAGCGGCGCTGCGTCGGGAAGCACTTCCCCGGCGCTGCCGGTCGCTGCCGGTAGTACTTGCGACATGAATCTAGACAGGCCCGAGATGGCAAGGCCGATTACGGTAACAGGTTGACCCGATGCGAGGCGGGCCGCGAGCCGTATGCGGCGTTCGAGATCGATGGCGTTGCTGACGTAAATCATAATGGATCGGTAGCGCATTGCGTGCTCCTTGATGTGAGGCCCATCGGATCAGGACATGCTAATGATTTCGGTGTGGATCGAATTGACTTGCATCAAACGAAGCCGCAAGAACCGGCGGCGCGACAAACACATTTTCTGCATCGCGCGATTTTGATCCAGGTCAAATGGATAGCCCGCAACGAGGCATACGATGGCCTTCATCGCATCTTTCTCCCGGAGGCACCATGCTCAAAAAGATATTGCTGGCAACGGATGGATCGGAACTGTCCAAACGAGCGGTGGCGGCTGCCGTGGATTTCGCAGCCTCGTACGGAAGCAAGATCGTCGGCCTGGCCGTCTCCGAAATCTTCCCCAGCCTGATCATGCCCGAGCTCGGTGCCGGATATGACCTGCAGGGAATCGAAGCCGAGATATTCGCGCAATCCAAACTCAATGCCGGCTACATTGCCGACTGCGCAAAAAAGGCAGGCGCGGACTGCGAAGTCCATACCGTCAAGGGCACGCATGCGAATGAAGAGATCCTCCGCTTTGCCAAAGAGTACGGCTGCGACTCCATCTTCATGGCCTCGCACGGACGCAAGGGACTGGACAAGCTGATGCTGGGAAGTGAAACGCAGAAGGTCCTGACCTACAGCAAAATCCCGGTGCTGGTATTCAAATGAAGTCGCCGCAGTCCTGCGGCATGACTTATAACCGCGTGAAGGTATTGCCATGAAAACAGACTTTCAGATCAAGCAGGATGTCGCCGACGAACTGGCGTGGGATGCAGCCGTGAACGACAACGAGATTGGCGTCGAGGTGCGCGACGGTATTGTCACCCTGACAGGCAATCTGGACAGCTACGCGGAAAAATATGCCGCGGAAAAAGCCGCGCAGCGTGTCGCCGGCGTCAAAGGACTGGCGGTGGAAATCGATGTCGTGCTGCCGGGTTCAAGCTGTCGCACGGATGCCGATATTGTGCGAACGGCGTCCCATGGACTGGAATGGAATGCCCTGGTGCCGAAAGACAGCGTCAAGATCATGGTGGAAGACGGCTGGATCACGCTGAGCGGCGAAGTGGACCATCAGTATCAACGCATGGCGGCAGAGAACGCCTTGCGCAGCCTGCTCGGCGTCATCGGCATCAGCAACCAGATCGCGGTGAAACATGTTGCCCGGCCGGCCGACATCAAGACCCATATCGAAGCCGCCTTGCAACGGCGGGCGCATTCGACCGTGAAAGCGATCGAGGTGGCGGTGAACGGCGACCAGATCACGCTCAACGGATCGGTCGCGTCGCTGGCCGAGCGCGAGGAAGCGTTCGCGGCAGCGGCGCGGACTCCCGGCGTCCACAAAGTCGTCGACAAGCTGTCAATTGTTTACTGAACGGTCGCCGTAGGCCGTTACATCGTTTCCTGCTTCACCGGCGTCAGATGATGACGTCGCATCATCTTGGGCAATGCCATGAAAAACACCATGCTCGCTGCGGTAGTCGAACAATTCGGCGGACCGCTCGTCATCAAGGAAATCCCGCTGCCGTCGCCGGGGGCCGGACAGATTCTGGTCAAAACGGAGGCGTGCGGCGTCTGCCATACCGACCTGCACGCTGCGCACGGCGACTGGCCCGTCAAGCCGTCCCTGCCTTTTGTGCCGGGACATGAAGGAATAGGCGTGGTGGTCGCCATGGGCGCCGGCGTCAGCGAAGTGAAAATGGGCGATCGTGTCGGCGTACCGTGGCTTTACTCGGCGTGCGGACATTGCGAGCACTGTCTGGCGGCGTGGGAAACCGTGTGTGCGCAGGCGGAGTTCGGCGGTTACACAAAGAACGGCGGCTTCGCGGAGTACATCCTGGCCGACCCCAGGTATGTCGCCCATATCCCCGCCGGATTGGAAGCGGCAGCGGCCGCTCCGATCATCTGCGCCGGCGTGACGTCCTACAAAGGCATCAAGGAATGCCAGGTGCAGGCGGGCGATTGGCTGGCCGTGTCGGGCATCGGCGGCCTCGGCCACCTGGCGGTCCAATACGGCAAGGCGATGGGACTGCGCGTCTGCGCCGTTGACATTGACGACGGCAAGCTGGCCCATGCCCAGCGTCTCGGCGCGGATGCCGTCGTCAATGCCCGTGTCGGCGATCCGATCGCGCGCCTGCGTGAAGTTACCGACGGCGGTGCGCACGGCGTGCTGATCACCGCGCCGTCGCTGGAGGCATTCCACCAGGGCGTCGCCATGACGCGCAAGCGTGGCACCTGCGTGCTGGTCGGTCTTCCGCCCGGAGAGTTTCCTACGCCATTGTTCGATGTGGTGGCCAACTGCATCACCATACGCGGCTCGTTCGTCGGCACCCGCAAGGACATGGCCGAAGCGCTGGCTTTCGCCGCCGCCGGCAAGGTCAGGGCGGATTTCGAGTTGCAGCCGCTGTCGGCCATCAACAACGTCTTCGAGCGCCTGCAGCGCGGCGACGTGCCGTCACGGGTAGTGCTGGATTTCTCGTGAGAAAACGCCGGATCAGTGCGGGATGCACACCGGCGTGGAAGACAGCGTCTCGGTCCCGGACGCCAGTCTGATCAGTGGCCGGCATATCGAGTATCTCGACGTCGCGCTGGCGCACCTGGATCGCCCCGGATGTCCGGGGCTTTTTTACGTCACAGCAAACGATGCATGAAGATCGCTTTGCCGGAAGAAGGATCCAGTTCATAGCCGACGAAACCGGTGGAGGCGTAGAGCGAACGCGCCACCGTGTTGCCTTCCAGGACTTCCAAAGTGATCTTGCAGCAACCGAGTTCGCGTGCGCAGTCCTCGACTGCCTGCATCAGCAGCTTCGCAATGCC
>Ga0308165_1002502_pt1 | contig 21710 bp, 17 predicted proteins | sample PhyWR2_FD_201032 | JGI IMG/M metagenome (GOLD analysis project Ga0308165, IMG submission 201032) | Phyllosphere microbial communities from UC Gill Tract Community Farm, Albany, California, United States - DLSLW.R2 | ecosystem: Host-associated > Plants > Phyllosphere > Unclassified | place: USA... | reverse complement strand
GACGGTTCCGACCGCACCCCACTGGGCCAAACCCTGGCTGCTGACGGTTCCGACCGCACCCCACTGGGCCAAACCCTGGCTGCTGACGGTTCCGACCGCACTCCTCTGGGTCAAACCCTCGCCGAAGGTGGTGGTGACCGTGTTATCGAACGCAACGCCCGCTTGAGCTAAGGCCATGACGGCCTTGAAAAAAAGCCCAATCCCCGGATTGGGCTTTTGACTTTTATGGCAGCTCCTTTCCCCGCCTGATCGTTCGACGCCGGCAAAGCCGATTTGCTAGAGTGCGTCGCTGTCCTGTCCAGAAAAAACGCCCTTGCGATGCTGCCCCGCGCCGAACAGAAACAACAAACCCGCAACGCCCTGATGGACGCGGCCCGTCATTTGATGGAGAGCGGCCGTGGATTCGGCAGCCTGAGCCTGCGCGAAGTGGCGAAAACCGCCGGGATAGTCCCAACAGGTTTCTACCGGCATTTCGCCGATATGGACGAATTGGGCCTGGTGCTGGTCAGTGAAGTCGGCCAGACCTTCCGCGAAACCATTCGCCTGGTACGCCACAACGAATTTGTCATGGGCGGCATCATCGACGCCTCGGTGCGGATCTTTCTCGATGTGGTGTCGGCCAATCGCTCACAATTTTTGTTTCTCGCCCGCGAGCAGTACGGCGGTTCATTACCGGTACGCCAGGCCATCGGCCGCTTGCGCGAAGACATCAGCTCCGACCTGGCTGCCGATCTGGGGTTGATGCCCAAGTTGCATCACCTGGACAGCGCGGCCCTGAGCGTCATCGCCGACCTGGTCGTTAAAAGTGTGTTTGCCACCCTGCCCGACGTCATCGACCCACCGGCCGAGGCGCTGCCCGAGCACCTGACGCCGCAAGCCAAGATGACCCAGCAACTGCGTTTTATCTTCATTGGCCTCAAACACTGGCAAGGACTCGGCAGCACCGAGTAATTGCGCCGCCAGCCGGAGAACGATCATTGGAAGACCTCAACTCCCTCTACTACTTCACCCAAGTGGTCGAGCACGGCGGCTTCGCCCCCGCCGGGCGGGCGCTCGACATGCCCAAGTCGAAACTCAGCCGACGCATTGCCGATCTTGAGGAGCGCCTGGGCGTGCGCTTGTTGCACCGCACCAGCCGCCATTGCTCGCTGACCGAAGTCGGCCAGGCCTATTATCAGCGCTGCCTGGCCATGCGCGTGGAAGCCGAGGGCGCCGCCGAGATCATCGAGCGCAATCGCAGCGAACCCCGTGGACTGGTGCGCATCAGCTGCCCGACCACCCTGTTGAACTTCTGGGTCGGGCCGATGCTCTCGCGCTTCATGCTCAAATATCCCCAGGTAGAGCTGTTCATCGAGAGTACCAACCGCCGCGTCGATCTGTTGCACGAAGGCATCGACGTCGCCCTGCGCGTGCGCTTTCCGCCATTGGAAAACACCGACATGGTGATGAAGGTGCTGGGCAACAGCACGCAATGCCTGGTCGGCCACCCCAGTTTTTTGCAGCAACTGCCGCCAGGGTTCGATCCGCAGGCTCTGAGCCAGTTGCCCAGCGTGCATTGGGGCAGTGCCCAGCGCGAGTACCAGTGGGAGCTGATCCAGGGCGAAGACATGAGCCACAGCCTGGTCGTCGCGCACACACCGCGGATGGTCACCGATGACCTGTTCGCGCTGCGTCATTTCGTGGTAGCCGGCGTGGGTATCGCGCACCTGCCGCGCGTGGCGGTACGTGACGATCTGGCAGAGGGGCGGCTGGTGGAGCTGCTGCCGGGCTGGCACCCGCGTTGTGGCATTGTCCATGCGATCTTCCCGTCGCGGCGCGGTTTGCTGCCGTCGGTGCGCTCGCTGATCGATCATCTGGCCGAAGAGTTCTGCATCAGCGACATGGCGTGAAACCGGCGCCGCCCAGCCCCGGTTCCTGATCCAGCACACCGACACAATCCCAGGCCTCGACGCGGCGCTACAGTGGCGGCTCCTATACGCCGGAGCGCCCATGACTGCCTTGATACGTGGGTCATCCCGCGCCTTGCTCGCCACCGCTGCAATTATCACCCCAGCCCTGAGCCACGCCGATGACGAGCCTGGCTGGTCGCTGCTCAGTCGCAATTATTTCCTGCACAGCGATTTCCGCTCGCCCTCCGCCAGCGGACAAAACTACCGCCAGGAATGGGCCCAGGGTTTCATCGGCGATGTCCGTTCCGGTTTCACCGAAGGCACGATTGGCCTGGGCCTCGACGCCTACGGTTTTGTCGGCCTCAAGCTCGACGGCGGCCGTGGCCACGCCGGGACCGGCTTGTTGCCCCGTGACAGCGATGGACGCGCCGAATCCGATTACTCCAGCGCCGGTGCGGCACTCAAGCTGCGCATGGGCAACACCCTGCTGCGCTACGGCGAGATGACCGTCGAAACCCCGGTATTCGACACCGCCGACAAACGCCTGCGCCCGGAGTACGCCACGGGATGGTTGCTGGAAAACACCGACCTGCCGGACTGGCGCCTGCAAGCAGGACGCTTCACCGCGTTCAGCAACCAGGACAGCACTTCGAGCTTCGAGGATTTCGACGGCTACGGCGCCAACACCGACGGCCATGCCATCAGCCTGGCCGGCGCCACCTACGCTCCCGACGGTCCGTTCGGCGGCTCGCTGTTTGCCTCGCAACTGCAAGACACCTGGCGCCAAGCCTACCTGAACCTCAATGCACGCGAGGGTAACTGGAAGCTGGACGGCAACCTGTACCAGACCCGTGACACAGGCAATGCCAGTGCTGGCGCCATCGACACCCTGGCCTACAGCGTGGCGACCCGATACAACTTCGGCGCCCAGGCGGTGACCCTGGCCTGGCAAAAGATCGAAGGCGACACGCCATTCGACTTCGTCGGCGGCGACTCCATCTACCTCGCCAACTCCATCAAGTACGCGGACTTCAACGGCCCGGGCGAACGCTCCTGGCAACTGCGCTATGACCTCGACATGGCCACCTTCAGCATCCCCGGCCTGAAGCTGATGGCGCGCTATGTCAGTGGCAGCGGCATCGACGGCACCCACGCGCCACAAGGCGGCGCCTACAATCCGTTCGATCCGGGCGAAGATCGCTTCACGCCCCAGCAAGGCAAGGGCGGCCGGCACTGGGAACGTGACATCGACCTTAAATACACCGTGCAGTCCGGCAGCGCCAAGGGGCTGAACCTGTCGCTGTCCCATGTCAGTCACCGCGCCAACAGCGCCCAGGCTGGCGATGACATCGACCGCATTTACGTGATCATCGAATACCCACTCAAAGGCACCTTCTGATATGAGCACTGCAACCTCAGGCGCCTGGAGCCCCCTGCGCAACACCACCTTCCGCATGCTGTGGATCGCCACCATCGCTTCCAACATCGGCACCTGGATGCACGAGGTGGGTGCCGGCTGGTTGATGACCACGTTATCCGCCAGCCCGCTGCACGTGGCCTTGATCCAGGTGGCCGGCTCACTGCCGATGTTCTTCCTCGCCCTGCCTGCTGGCGCGGCAGCGGACATCGTCGACAAGCGTCGTTACCTGTTGTTGGTGCAGTTGTGGATGTCGGCGGTCGCCCTGACCCTGGCGCTGCTGACCCTGTTCGGCATGATGAACGTCACGCTGCTATTGATACTGACACTGGCGCTGGGCATCGGCACCGCGCTGATGATGCCCGCGTGGAGTGCGCTGACGCCGGAACTGGTGGGCAAGGACGAACTGTCCAATGCGGTGGCGATTTCCAGCGTCGGCATCAACGTGTCGCGTGCGGTCGGCCCGGCGTTGGCGGGCGTGCTGGTGAGCCTGGTCGGCCCCTGGCTGACCTTCGCCCTCAACGCCGTATCGTTCGCCGGCGTGATTATGGTGCTGCTGTTGTGGAAACGGCAGGTACAGGAGCCGCTGCTGCCCGCCGAGCGATTTGTCGGCGCCATCCGAACCGGGCTGCGCTTCGCCCGCAGTTCCAAACCTTTGCAAGCGGTGTTGATCCGCGCCCTGGCGTTTTTCTTCTGCGCCAGCGCCGGCATGTCCCTGCTGCCGCTGATCGTGCGCGGTGAAATGCACGGCAGCGCCGCCGACTTTGGCATGTTGCTGGCGGCCATCGGCATCGGTGCGGTAGGGGGCGCGACCTTGCTGCCACGCCTGCGGGAAAAGATCAGCCGCGATCGCCTGGTGGCGGTGGCCAGCCTGTTGTACGCGCTGTTTCTGCTGGCCCTGGCATTGACGCGCAATTTCTACGCGCTGCTGCCGGCGATGCTGCTCAGCGGCGCGGCATGGATTGCCGTGCTATCGAACCTGCAAGTGGCGGCGCAAACCTCGGTGCCGGCCTGGGTGCGGGCGCGGGCATTGTCGGTGTACATCCTGGTGTTTTTCGGTGCCATGGCGGCGGGCAGCCTGCTGTGGGGCAGCCTCGCGAGTCACGCCTCGATTACCCTCAGCCTGCTGCTGGCGGCCGGGGGCCTGGCCCTCTGTACGCTGCTGACTATCAAGGTGGCACTACCCAGCACCGAGGTTGAGGAACTGACGCCCTCCCTGCACTGGCCAACGCCGCTGCTCAGTGATGCCCTGGACCGAGACAGCGGGCCGGTGATGATCACGGTCGAGTACCACGTCGAACCGAGCAAGGTCGAAGCTTTTCAGCAAGCCGCACGGGCACTGGAAGCCATGCGCAAGCGCAACGGTGCGTTGTCGTGGGGGTTGATGCGTGACAGTGCCAACCCGGACTTATGGGTCGAATTCTTCTTCGAGGAATCGTGGCTGGAGCACCTGCGGCATCACGGCCGGGTCACCCGTGGCGAGCTCAAGATCGAAGCGCGCGTGCGGCAGTTGCAGACCGATGGGGTCGAGATCCCGATTCGGCATTTGTTGGCGGGGCCAGCCTGACAAATCGCGGCGCCCGCTAACCCATCGCGAGCAGGCTCCCACAATGGAACTGCGTACATCGCACCACTGTGGGAGCGGGCTTGCCCGCGATGAGGCCCGACCAGACAACACAAAAAAAGGGGAACCCTCACGGTTCCCCCCCTTCACATCAGAAAGCAAAACACGAACAACCCAAGGCTCCCCAGAACCCTTGGTAATCATTGACCGGCACACTCGAATGCCGCGCCCGCTCATGGCTGTGCGCATGCACCCCACAAGGCCCGACGCACTGGTGCGCCACCGCCGCCAACGAGGGCGCACCGGCGCGCCAGTGCCCTGGCACCTTGGCCACCGGCGACCATTCAGGCAACACCGGCACCTGGCCAGGGCCGAGGTTGCTGAATTCCGCCGCACCGTACACCACCTTGCCGTCGACGACGGTCAGCACCGACTCGATGCCTTTGATCGCCTCTTCATCGACACTGAAGAAATCCAGCGACAACGCGGCCAGGTCCGCCAGTTGGCCGACCTTGATCTGCCCCTTTTTTCCCTGTTCACTGGAGAACCAGGCACTGCCATGGGTGAACAGTTGCAACGCGGTTTCGCGACTCAGGCCTTCCGGGTACAACGCCATCCCGCCGACGGTCTTGCCGCTGACCAGCCAGTACAGCGAAGTCCACGGGTTGTAGCTGGAGACCCGAGTGGCGTCAGTGCCGGCACCGACCGGAATACCTTCGGCAAGCATGCGCTGGATCGGCGGCGTCTTCTCGGCAGCCTTCGCACCGTAACGGTCGACGAAGTATTCGCCCTGGAATGCCATGCGGTCCTGGATGGCGATGCCGCCGCCCAACGCTCGCACGCGCTCGATGTTTTTCGCGCTGATGGTTTCGGCGTGATCGAAGAACCACGGCAGGCCGTTGAACGGAATGTCGCGATTGACCTTCTCGAACACGTCGAGCATGCGCGAGATCGATTCGTCGTAGGTCGCGTGCAGTCGGAACGGCCAGCGTTGCTCGACCAGATGGCGCACCACCGGTTCGAGTTCCTGCTCCATGGTCTGCGGCAGGTCCGGGCGCGGCTCAAGGAAGTCTTCGAAGTCGGCCGCCGAGAACACCAGCATCTCGCCGGCACCGTTGTGGCGCAGGAAGTCGGTGCCGTCGCCGGGCTTGACCCTGGACGTCCAGTTCTTGAAGTCCGCGAGCTCTTCCTTAGGCTTCTGGGTAAACAGGTTGTAGGCGATGCGCACGGTCAACTGGCCCTTGTCGGCCAATTCCTGGATCACCTGATAGTCGTCCGGGTAGTTCTGGTAGCCGCCGCCGGCATCGATGGCGCTGGTCAGGCCAAGGCGGTTGAGCTCGCGCATGAACTGGCGGGTCGAGTTGACCTGATATTCCAGCGGCAGCTTCGGCCCCTTGGCCAACGTGGCATACAGGATCATCGCATTGGGGCGCGCAATCAGCAGGCCTGTGGGCTCGCCGAACTTGTTGCGCTGGATCTCGCCGCCCGGTGGGTTCGGCGTGTCCTTGGTGTAACCCACGGCCTTCAGCGCGGCGCGGTTGAGCAGCGCACGATCGTAGAGGTGCAGCAGGAACACCGGAGTATCAGGCGCGGCCTGGTTGATTTCCTCCAGGGTGGGCATGCGTTTTTCGGCGAACTGGAATTCGTTCCAGCCACCCACCACGCGCACCCACTGTGGCGTCGGCGTGCGGGCCGCCTGATCTTTAAGCAGGCGCAAGGCATCAGCCACCGAGGGCACCCCTTCCCAGCGCAGTTCCAGGTTGTAGTTCAAACCGCCACGAATCAAGTGCAGGTGGGAGTCGTTCAAGCCGGGGATGACGGTACGACCCTTGAGGTCGATGATCCGGGTGGCCGAGGTCTTGTGGGCCATGGCTTCGCCGTCGTTGCCCACGGCAATGAAGCGGCCGTCCTTGATGGCGACAGCGGTGGCCAGGGGTTTCTCGCGGTCGACGGTGTGCAATTTGCCGTTGAACAGAATCAGGTCGGCGCTCATGGAGCCACCTTGGCTGGAAGCGTAGGCAGAACCGGTGGAGCCAGAAAATGGCAACGCCGACCAAAGCGCGCCGGCGGCACCGAGGATGGTGCTGTTGGCCAGGAACTGTCGGCGGCTTTTGTCGTTGGAGTCTTGGGTCATGATGTTCTCCATCTGGATGCGGCAGCGGTGGGCACGACTGCGTAGCATGCCGGGGATTGCCCGGCCGGAATTGGATGGATGTGCGGTGAACGAAGCGGCGCCCAAGACAACGATAGTCGTTGCCTTGGGCGCGGTTGGCTTACTTGGCGGTGTTGAAGGCGTTGTAGCTGGTCATCAGGTTGCGGTAGTCCGGGATGTGGTTGGAGCAAAGCGCGGCCAGGCCCTCGATGTCGTTGCGCCAGTCGCGGTGCAGCTCGCAGGCCACGCCGAACCAGGTCATCAGTTGCGCACCCGCTTGGCTCATGCGGTCGTGGGCGGCGTCACGGGTCATCTGGTTGAACGTGCCGGAGGCGTCGGTGACCACGAACACATCGAACTCTTCTTCCAGGGCAGCCAGGGCCGGGAAGGCTACGCAGACTTCGGTGACCACGCCGGCGATGATCAGCTGTTTCTTGCCAGTGGCCTTCACCGCCTTGACGAAGTCTTCGTTATCCCAGGCGTTGATCTGGCCAGGGCGTGCGATGTACGGAGCATCCGGAAACAACGCCTTGAGCTCGGGAACCAGCGGACCGTTGGGGCCTTGCTCGAAGCTGGTGGTGAGGATGGTCGGCAGGTTGAAGAATTTGGCCAGGTCAGCCAGGGCCAGCACGTTGTTCTTGAAGGCGTCAGGATCGATGTCGCGAACCAGGGACAGCAGGCCCGCCTGATGGTCAACCAGCAGCACGGCAGCGTCGTCTTTGTTCAGGCGGTTGTATTTGAATTTAGTCATGGCTGTTGCTCCTAAGGTGTTTTGATTTTCAGTAGTGGGTGTGTTTCGCGTTGATGGGAGAAGATTAAAACCATCACCTTTTGAGCGGTAGATAGCGAAAATTGGCTTTAGCGTTCTATTTCGGGAACGATGGATTCGGGGCGCCCTATCGCGAGCAGGCTCGCTTCTACCGTTGCCACGCGACTCCCTGTAAGCACTGGCTTGCCAGCGCTAGCGCCCCGACAGACACCACATACCCAAGGCCTGCTAACATGTCGCGCCATCAACCCTGCCGTGACGCCAGCCAATGCCGCCTGTTTCCCGCTCCGCTTCCCAGCCTGAACTGACTGCCCTGTTTGCCACGGTGCAAGCGCATTTTCTGAACGTGATCGTGCCGCTCTGGCAGGGGCCCGGCTGGAATGCCGAGATGGCGTTGCCCTACGAGGCCCTGGATGCCGCGCACCAGCCGCTGCCGCCCCAGCGCTACCGGGCCATGGCCTGTGCACGGCAGCTGTACTTGTTTTCCAGCCTGATCGGCCAGGTGCCCGGCGCCCAGGCTCGCGCCGCCGCGTTGTTCCGTTCGCTGCAGCATCACTTTCACGATGCCGAACATGGCGGCTGGTTCTATAGCATCGATCCACAAGGCGCCCCGCTGGATCAAAGCAAGGACCTCTACACCCACGCATTCATCGTCTTCGCCTGCGCCCATTACTGGGGCAAGGTTCGCGAACCGCTGGTGGAATCGGTGCTCAATGCCTCGCTGCAAGTGGTGGCCGAGCGATTCGCCACGGGCGACGGCCTTTACGAAGCCAGCCTTGACCGCGACTGGTCGTCGCGTAGCAGCGGCCCCCTGCAAAATCCACTCATGCATTTGGCTGAAGCCCTGCTCGCGACCTTGTCGGTACGCGAAGATGACGCGGTGCAGGCAGCCCTCATCGGGTTATGCACAGCCATGCAGCAACATTTCATCGATCCGGAACACGGCGTGCTGATGGAGAAACCGCTGGGCGCTGTGGATAACTGGTTCGAACCTGGGCATCAGTTCGAGTGGTATTTCCTGTTGGAGTCCTCGCCGTTATTGCGTGACTCGGCCCTGCACGGCTCGATCAAGCGTGCTTTCAGGTTCACCGAACGATTGGGGGTCGACCAGAAGACAGGGGCGGTCAAGGCCACACTGGTGCTGGAACACGATGGCGTGCCACGCGATGCGACCCAGCGTATCTGGGCCCAGGCGGAATACCTGCGCGCACTGACCCTGCGGCCGGACAGCGAAGCCAATGTGCTGCGCCAATTACAGACATTGCGGCGTCGCTTCCTGCATGCCGGCGGATGGCATGAGTGCCGTGCGGTGAATGGTGAAGTCAGCCGCCGTGACATGCCGTCGACCACGCCGTATCACCTGGCGACCTGTTATGGCGGATTGGTTGAGTATCTCGGCTGACGGTTAGACCGCTATCGCGGGCAAGCCCGCTCCTACAGTGATTTTCATTGTTCACACCCTTTGTGTGTCACACCGGACCCTGTAGGAGCGGGCTTGCCCGCGATTGGCCGCGACGCGGTTTAAGCCTTTCCACCCGAACGATCAATCGCAAACCCCGCCCAACTCTGGCTCACCGGCATCAACTCAAGGGTGTTGATGTTGATGTGCGCCGGAGCGTTGAGTACCCAGAAAATCGTCTCGGCAATGTCCTGGGGCTGGATCGGCTCGGCACCGGCGTAAGTCGCGTTGTAGCGCTCCTGGTCACCGGCGAAACGCACCAGCGAGAACTCGCTTTCGCACAGACCGGGTTCAATGTTGCTGACCCGCACGCCCGTGCCTTGCAAGTCGCAACGCAGGCTCAGCGAGAACTGCCCGACGAACGCCTTGGTGCCGCCATACACATGGCTGCCTGGGTACGGGTAGTTGCCGGCAACCGAGCCAAGGTTGACGATACCGGCGCCACGGCCATGGGCGATCAGGCGCGGCAACAGCAGGCGGGTGGCGTACATCAGGCCCTTGATGTTGGTGTCGACCATGGTGTCCCAATCATCCAGGCTGCACTTCGGCGCCGGGTCCGCGCCCAGGGCCAGGCCAGCGTTATTGATCAGCCCGCGCAGCTTGGCGAAGGACGGCGGCAGATTGGCAATGGCTTCTTCCATGGCCTTGCGATCACGGACATCGAGCACCAGGCCATGGACTTCGGTCTGCTTCGATAGCTCGGCGCACAGGGCATTCAGACGCTCTTCACGACGACCCGTCAGCACCAGTTTCCAGCCAGCCTCGGCGAAACGACGGGCGCAGGCTTCACCAAAACCGGACGTCGCGCCGGTAATAAACAGGGTGTTGGACATCGTGTTCTCCTTGCTTGGGCTGCCGTGCAACCCTTGGAATGGAAGTTCAGCAGCCAGCATGCCCGCCTTGGCACGCACCGGCAACCGGTAGCATTGCACAAAAAACGATCAATACGCCGCACGCCTCGCCAGCCGTGGCCTGCAGCCAGATACCCGCATGTTATCCACAAGCCGCTCCACAGTTTCCGGGGGCAAGTCATTACGCTGCAAGCCGCTGTGCATAAGGCTTTGCGGGCAGATTACAAAGTTTTTTGCTTGACCCCGTAATACTCACTGTGCAGACCTGGGCAATTTGCACGATCTACCGACTCAATCGGCGATGGCGCCAAGCCAGTAACGACGGCCCTCGGGTGAGTCTTTCCAGAGTTTAACCACAGAGTTATCCACAGGCGGTATCTTGCGTTTTTGTGCGCCTGACGCGACCAATAAAAAGGTTGACATTGCAGGCCTGACGCAGGCCAAAACCACCTGATCAAAAAACAACCGTCACGCTACAAGCCACGATTTACAAGGCGTTCAGCCGGCTACTCCCATGTTATTCACAGCCAGTTCCACAGCAAACGGGGACAACTCAAAAGCTTGGCGAAACAACTGTTTACAGCGGCTTTATGTCGCGCTTTCGGAGCTTCTGGAATTTGTTTTCCACAATTGACCTTTTGCTCCCCCCATCCTGTAGGAGTGAGCATGCTCGCGATGGTGGCCCAGGCACCGCGGGGAACCAGATACCCAACGTTATCGTTGACGACCATCGCGAGCATGCTCGCTCCTACAGGGGTTGGGGATAGCCATGAAAAAGCCCCGGCGCTTTGCGCGCCGGGGCTTGGGTGTTGCCGCCGAGATCAATGCCCGCCAAGGTAGGCGTTGCGCACGTCCTCGTTCACCAGCAGTTCCTTGCCAGTGCCGCTCATGCGGATCTCGCCGTTGACCATCACATAGGCCCGGTCAGACAGGCGCAGGGCATGGTTCGCGTTCTGCTCGACAAGAAAGATGGTCATGCCGGTCTTGGCGAGTTCGCGCAGGGTGGCAAAGATCTGTTTCACCACGATAGGCGCCAGGCCCAGGCTTGGCTCATCGAGCAACAGCAGTTTCGGCCGACTCATCAGCGCGCGGGCGATGGCGAGCATCTGTTGCTCACCACCCGACATCGTCATGGCCCGCTGAGTGCGCCGCTCTTCAAGACGCGGAAACAGCTCGAACATGCGCTGCATGTCTTCCTTGGCGTACTTGTCACCAATGGGAATGGTACCCATCAGCAGGTTTTCCTCGACAGTCATATCGGGGAATACACGCCGGCCTTCCGGCGATTGCGCGATGCCGTTGGAGGCAATGTAGTGCGATGACTTGTGGGTAATGTCCACGCCCTGGTAGAGGATTTGCCCACCCGCCGCACGCGGCTGGCCAAAGATCGACATCAGCAGCGTCGACTTGCCGGCGCCGTTTGAGCCGATCAGGCTGACGGTTTCCCCTTCGTTGATGTGCAGCGAGACTTTCTTCAGGGCCTGGATTGGCCCGTAAAACACGTCCAGCTCCTTGAGTTCGAGGATGGCGCCGTTAGTCATACGAGCTCCTCTTCATCAGCGCCCAGGTAAGCGGCAATCACTTTCGGGTCGTTGCGGATAGCGTCGGGGCCGCCCTCGGCGATGACAATGCCGTGGTCCAGCACCACGATGTGGTCGGAAATGCTCATAACCATGCCCATGTCGTGTTCGATCAGCACCACGGTCAGATCGTGCTCGTCACGCAGCAGACGGATCATCGCGCTCAGCGCTTCGGTTTCCTGAGGGTTGAGGCCGGCGGCCGGTTCATCGAGGCAGATGATCTGCGGCCGGGTGCACATCGCACGGGCGATTTCCAGGCGGCGTTGCTGGCCATAGGACAACTCACCGGCCAGGCGGTTGGCGCAGTCCACCAGGTCCACCACTTCCAGCCAGTAGAAAGCGTGGTCCAGCGCATCGCTTTCGGCCTTGCGGTAGCCCTTGGTGTTGAGGATGCCCGCGAGCAGGCTGCGGTTGACCCACATGTGTTGCGCCACCAGCAGGTTTTCCAGCACCGACATTTCCTTGAACAGGCGAATGTTCTGGAAGGTACGGGCCAGGCCGGCGCGGTTCACCAGGTGGGTGCCGCCGAACATTTTGTAGTACATGCGGCTGGCGAAGGATTTCGGCGAAACGAAATCAGTCGGTTTGAATGATTCGCCCAGCAACTGGATGACGTTGGTGCGCTCACCCCGCACGTTGAGTTCGATCTTGCCGCCGGAAGCCTTGTAGAAACCGGTCAGGCAGTTGAACACGGTGGTCTTGCCGGCGCCGTTGGGGCCGATCAGGGCGAAGATCGAGTTGCGATGCACGTTGAGGCTGACGTCGTTCAACGCCTTGATGCCGCCAAAGTGCATCATCAATTTTTCAACTGAAAGTACGACTTCGCTCATGGTGCTACCCCCTTGCGTGGCGTCACACCGGTACGGCTGATCCTAATCAGGCCGCGCGGTCGCCAGATCATCATCACCACCATCAGGATGCCGAACAACAGCACGCGGTATTCAGCGAAACCACGCAGCAGCTCCGGGGCCACGGTCAGTACGAAAGCCGCGATGACCACACCGATGGTCGAGCCCATGCCGCCGAGTACCACGATGGCGAGGATCAGGGCTGACTCAAAGAAGGTGAAGGACGTCGGGTTGACGAAGCCTTGATAGGTGGCGAAGAACACCCCTGCCAAACCGGCGGTCGAAGCACCGATGGTGAACGCCGAGAGTTTGACCAGCACGTGGTTCAACCCCATGGAACGGCAGGCGATTTCATCTTCCCGCAGGGCTTCCCAGGCGCGGCCGACCGGCATGCGGGTCAGGCGGTGCTTGATGTACAGCACGGCGAGTACGACCAGGAACAGCACGGCGTAGATGAAGTAGTACTTCACGTCCGGGTTGTAGGCGATGCCGAAGAACTCGTGGAACGGCACCCCGCCATCTTTCGCCCGCTTGCCGAACTCAAGGCCGAAGAACGTTGGCAGTGGCGCTGGCATGCCGTTTGGCCCGCCGGTCAGCGACAGCCAGTTGTTGAGCACCAGGCGAATGATTTCACCGAAGCCCAGGGTCACGATCGCCAGGTAGTCGCCGTGCAGACGCAACACCGGAAAACCCAGGATGCAGCCCGCCAGGCCAGCCGTGATCGCCGCCAGCGGCAGCACGGTCCAGAACCCCAGCCCCAGGTATTGATAACCCAGCGCCAGGCCATAGGCACCGATGGCGTAAAACGCCACGTAACCGAGGTCGAGCAGGCCGGCCAGGCCCACCACGATGTTCAGGCCCAGGCCCAGCAACACGTAGATCAACCCGAGGATGACCACGCCCAGCAGGTAGGAGTTGGAGAAGAACGGAAACACCACGGCGATGACGATCATCAACGGGATGATCCAGCGCAAGCGTGATTTGTAGTCAGGTGGCAGTACGTGTACCCCGGAGCCGGAGCTTTCAAAACCCTCGAGAATTTTCAGGCCCCTGCGAGTTTGCAGGAAGGTGCTGAGGGCAAAACGACCGGCCATGACAACGGCGATGATCCAGGCCACTCGCGTGGCTTCCAGATTGAAGCCATAGCCATCGAGTACGACGCCGACGATCGGCCCGAACACGATCAGGGCAACTAGGCCGGAGAGAATCGCATCAACCAGACTTTTCTTGAGATCAATGGTTTTTTTAGTGGTTGAAGACATGACTTACACCTTCGACACAAGAGGACGGCCGAGCAGGCCTTGAGGCCGAAAGACCAGAACGAGGACCAGCAGCGAGAAGCTGAAGACGTCTTTGTAGTCCGAGTTGACGAGACCCGAGAACAGCGACTCGGAAATCCCGAGGATAATCCCGCCGAGCATGGCCCCAGGCAGTGAGCCGATGCCGCCGAGTACCGCTGCGGTAAACGCCTTGATGCCAATGACGAAGCCTGCGTAGAAGTCGAACGTGCCGTAGTTCATGGTGATCAGCACGCCGGCCAGGGCCGCCATCGCTGCACCGATGATGAACACGTAGGAAATCACCCGGTCGGTGTTGATCCCCAGGATCGAGGCCATTTTGCGGTCTTGCTGGGTGGCGCGGCACATGCGGCCGAGCTTGGTGTACTTGATGATGTAGGTGAGCAACGCCATGCCGGCGAATGCCGCGACCAGGATGAAGATCTTGGTGTAGGTGAGCTGGACGAAGCCAGTACCGATGTCGATCCGCCATGCACCAGTCAGCAGTGTCGGAACACCCTGCTGGCGAGCGCCCTGGCTGATCTGGGCATAGTTTTGCAGGATCAGCGAAATACCGATGGCGCTGATCAGCGGTGCCAGCCGAGTGGAGTTGCGCAGGGGTTTGTAGGCGATGCGTTCGATGACCCAGCCATACACCCCGGTGACGACAATGGTGAAGACCAGTGTGCCCAGCATCAACAGAGGGAAGGATTCAATACCGAAGTAAGCCAGCAGTGCCAGACTGATTGCCGCGAGGTAAGCGGAAATCATATAAACCTCGCCGTGGGCGAAGTTGATCATGCCAATGATGCCATAGACCATTGTGTAGCCGATGGCGATCAGGCCATAGACCGACCCGAGGGTCAGGCCGTTGACCAGTTGCTGCAGGAAAATACCATCCATAACGCAATCTCACGCATTTGAGAGACTGCACAGAAGCCACCTGCGACGGACCGGGGTTCAGCCGCCGACGCAACGCGGTTGTGTGCAGCTCTACAAGAAAAGTCAGGTACTGCACGGACATGTTCAAGGATTGCCCGGCGCACGGGGCGCCGGGCAGTCATGTCACTTCTGTTTTTCCAGCTGGTGGTATTTGCCGTCCTTGTCCCACTGGTAAACCACGTAGTCGGACACTTTCAGGTCACCCTTGCTGTCCCAGGTTTTTTCGCCCATGACGGTCTTGACCGGGTTTTTCTTCAGCCATGCAGCCGCGTCCTCGCCCTTGTTGGACTTGGCGCCGTTGAAGGCTGCAGCCAGGGTCTGGACCGAGGCGTAGGCGTACAGGGTGTAGCCTTCTGGCTCGGTGCCGGCTTTGCGGAAGGCGTCTACCACCGTCTTGCTGTCTGGCAGCAGGCGAGGGTCGGCACCGAAGGTCATCAGCACGCCGTCCACGTATTGCGGGCCGCCGGCGGTGGTCACCAATTCGTCGGTCACGATGCCGTCGTCAGACATGAACTTCACGTCTTTCAGGCCTTCGGTACGCAGTTGCTTGACCAGTGGACCGGCTTCCGGGTGCAGGCCACCGAAGTAGACCACGTCGGCACCGGCGGCACGGATTTTGGTGACCACGGCGCTGAAATCTTTCTCACCACGGGTCAGGCCTTCGTACAGCACCGGCTTCACGCCACGTTTTTCCAGCTGTGCCTTGGTGGCATCTGCCAGGCCTTGGCCGTAGGTGTCCTTGTCGTGCAGCACGACGACTTTCTTGCCCTTGAGCACGTCGACGATGTAGTCGCCGGCGACGATACCTTGCTGGTCGTCACGCCCGCACATACGGAACATGGCGCTGAGGCCGCGCTCGGTCACCTGCGGGTTGGTGGAGCCCGGGGTGATGGCGATGATGCCCGCTTCGTCGTAGATCTCGGAGGCCGGGATGGTCGACGAGGAGCAGAAGTGGCCAACCACACCTGCGACTTTCTGGTTGGTCAGGTCCTTGGCGACCGTCACAGCCTGTTTCGGTTCGCAGGCGTCATCGCCCTTGACCAGTACGATTTTTTCCCCGTTCACGCCGCCTGCAGCATTGACCGCATCGGCCGCCGCTTGTGCACCCTTCATGTACTGTTCGCCAAATGCCGCGTTGGCGCCCGTCATTGGACCCGCTACGCCGATCTTGATGTCAGCCTGAGCAAACGCAGAAACGCCCAACGCAGTAGCCACTGCGAGGGCCAGAAAGCCTTTCTTGTAAAACGTCTGGGACATGAGGTGGTGCTCCAAGGTTTTTTTTGATTTGGCACTGCAACTTCACTGAATGCTCAGAGCAAGGGCCGTGCCATCGGTTTTTTATTCTGAAAAAAGTCGCTGCGTTATTGTTTTTATGACTGTTTCGGTCCCATTTTCATTGGGCGTGCAACCGTCTAAACCGCGGAAGGTAAAACCAATTATTTTTTAAGGCGCAACCTGCCTGCGCCATCATTGCAACCGCGACACCAAACGGCGTGCAACCAGCCTGTAACAACCCGCGTCACCGAACTGCACACTGCTGGTGCGGGGACTGCTACAACCCGCACCATTACAGGCTAGTCGCAACACCGAAAAGCGCCGCTTCGGGCAACAAATTTCTTCAATCAGATCACGATGCGCAGGCACTGGCCCGCGTGATACAGCGAAAAGCCGGCTTCGTACAGACAACTGCGCAGCCCCACCCCGGCTACCGGCTGCATGGGTGCGAATGGAATCGGCAGGGCCTGAGGATTTCCGTTACACAGATAGTCCGCAAACGCCTTACCGACCACCGTGCCCGTGGTCACACCGCGCCCGTTGTAACCGGTGACGGCCACCAGCCCCGGGGCCGGCTCGAACAGGCGCATCAGGTGATCGGGGGTAAACGCGATGCGCCCGGTCCAGGTGCACTCCCACTCCACCGATTTGAGATACGGGAAGTAATGCTGCTGCACCCGATCGGCCCAGGCTTTGAGAAACCACGTCGGTTTCTGATTACCGTTGCCCAGGCTGCCGAGCAATAGTCGACCTTCTTTGTCCCGACGCACGCTGCTGAGTACCTGACGGGTGTCCCAGGATCCCTGACCGCCGGGAAGAATGCGGTCCGCCGCCTCGCCGCTTAGCGGCACGGAAGCCACCTGATAGTAATAACCGGGGAAAAAATTGCGTCGCAACTCGGTCCAGTCGCCTTCGGTGTAAGCGTTGGAGGCGATGACCACCTGTTCAGCCAGCACCGCCCCCTGCTCGGTCTGCACCGACCAGCGCTGGCCTTGGCGCTCCAGGCGCGTGACGGGTGAGTGATCGAAAAGTTGGCCACCCAGCTTTACGGCGGCATTGGCCAGCCCGGTGGCGTAGGCCATCGGGTTAATCGTACCCGCGCGCCGATCGAGCAGCGCTGCGGCGATCTTTTTGGTGCCCGTGGCTTGCTCGCAGGCCGAACCGGTCAACAGTTCGATGGGCGCGCCACGGCGTTTCCATTGTTGTTCACGACTGCGCAGGTCCGCCTCGCCACGCGCGTTGTGCGCCATGTGCAGCGTGCCTTCGCGGCGCAACTGGCAATCGATGTTGTATTTGTCCACCAGACTGAACACCAGCGCCGGCGCCGCGCCCAGCATGCGATTGAGCTGACTGCCGACCGCTTCGCCAAACCCGGCTTCGATGTCATCCGGCGGGATCCACATGCCGGCATTGACCAGCCCGACATTGCGTCCCGAACCGCCATGACCGGTACGGTGGGCTTCGAGCACACAGACGGTCTTGCCTTGTTCCAGCAAATGCACCGCCGCCGACAAACCGGTGAAACCGGCGCCGATGACACACACATCAACCGTTACTTCGCCCTTGAGCGCCGCATGGTCGGGCCTTTGCGGCGTCAGTTTTTCCCACAGACATTCTTCGCGTAACGGCATGTTGGCTCCTGGCGGAGCAGCTGCAAGCGGCAAGCTAAAAGCTACAAGCAAATTGGCTTGCAGCTTGTAGCTCGTAGCTCAAAGCTGCTCAATCAAACGTAATGCCCTGCGCCAACGGCAGCTCGAGCGAATAGTTCACGGTGTTGGTCTGGCGGCGCATGTAGGCGCGCCAGGCGTCGGAGCCGGATTCGCGGCCACCGCCGGTTTCTTTTTCGCCACCGAATGCACCGCCGATTTCCGCGCCGCTCGGGCCGATGTTGACGTTGGCGATGCCGCAGTCGCTGCCGACTGCCGACATGAATTTCTCGGCTTCACGCACGTCCGTGGTGAACACGCACGAGGACAGGCCTTGTGGCACCGAATTGTTCAGACGCAGCGCCTCTTCAAAATCGTTATAGCCGATCACGTAGAGGATCGGGGCGAAGGTTTCGTGGCGGACCACGTCGCTCTGCTCCGGCATTTCGACGATGGCCGGCTCCACGTAATAGGCGTTCGGGAATTTATCTTCCAGTTGGCGCTTGCCACCGAATACCCGACCGCCCTCGCTCAGGGCCTGTTCCAGCGCATCCTGCATGTTGTCAAAGCTCTGCTTGTCAATCAGCGGACCGATCAGGTTGCCTTCCAGCGGATGGCCGATGCGCACCTTGGCATAGGCGGCTTTGAGGCGGGTGACGATTTCTTCCTTGACCGATTCATGGGCAATCAGGCGACGCAGGGTGGTGCAACGCTGGCCAGCGGTACCAACGGCGCTGAACAGGATGGCGCGTACGGCCATGTCCAGGTCAGCGCTTGGGCCGAGGATCATCGCATTGTTGCCGCCCAATTCAAGAATGCTGCGGGCAAAGCGAGCGGCAATTTTAGGCGCCACTTCACGGCCCATGCGGGTGCTGCCGGTGGCGCTGACCAGCGCGACGCGCGGATCATCGACCAGCGCTTCGCCGGCATCGCGGCCACCGATGACAACCTGGCTGAGGTGTGGCGGGGCATCGCTGAAATTTTTCAGCACGCGCTCGAACAGCGCCTGGCAAGCCAAAGCGGTGAGCGGGGTTTTCTCCGACGGCTTCCAGATCACCGGGTTGCCGCAGACCAGCGCCAGCGTGGTGTTCCAGGCCCAGACCGCGACCGGGAAGTTGAACGCGCTGATCACGCCGACGACGCCCAGCGGATGCCAGGTTTCACGCATGTGGTGGCCAGGACGTTCGGACGCGATGGTCAAACCGTACAACTGGCGGGACAGCCCGACGGCGAAGTCGCAGATGTCGATCATTTCCTGGACTTCACCCAAACCTTCCTGGGTGATCTTGCCGGCTTCCCAGGAGACCAGCTCACCGAGGTCGGCCTTGTATTCACGCAAGACTTCGCCGAATTGACGCACCAGTTCGCCACGGCGCGGGGCCGGCACCTTGCGCCACAACTCGAACGCATGATCTGCACGACTGATGTGCTGCTCGACTTCGGCGGCACCTTCCCAGTTCACGGCACCGATCCGGCTGCCATCGATCGGCGAATGCACCGGCACTTTGCCGTTCTGGTACAGGGCCGGGTTTACACCAAGACGATCAAGCAATGCGGCAACCATGGGTCACTCCTCAAGCAAAAAACAGAAAACGTCCAGCCGATTACGCCGACTGATCAGACCTGTAGTTTTAGCCTGCCGCAGGTTACCCAACAAACGACCTTTAAGAGAGATATCATTCCGTTTATTCATGCTGCGAATTGCTGGCCAGAAAGAATCCGGAAAAAGGACACCCCACATGCTGAATAAACGTTACTTGCCGTCGATCACCGCCCTGCAGTGTTTCGAGGCCGTGACCCGGCATTTGAGCTTCACACGGGCAGCCGAAGAGCTGAACCTGACCCAGAGCGCGGTGAGCAAACAGGTCGCGCAACTGGAAGAATTGCTGCAACACCTTTTGTTCCGTCGCGTGCGCCGTCGCCTGCAGATGACTCCGGCCGGCGACTTGTACCTGGTGGAAGTCCGAAAAATCCTCACTCAGGTCGAAATGTCGACGCATTACCTGCGTTCCTACGGCGGTGAGACCGAGGTACTGCGCGTCTCCACCCCGCCGACCTTCGGCGCCCGCTGGCTGGTGCCGCGCCTGAAAGGCTGGCGCCTGCGTCATCCGTCGATCCACCTGGACCTGTGCAGCGAACAGGAAGCCGACGACCTGCTGCAAGGTCGCAGCGACCTGGCGTTCTACTTCGGCCAGGGCTCCCGCCCCCGCAGCGAATGCCTGAAGCTGTTCGGCGAAGAACTGGTGCCCGTTTGCTCGCCGGCCAGCCTGCCGGCGAAACCCTTTACTGATCCGACGCAACTCACAGACCTGGTCCTGCTGCAAAATGCATCCCGCCCCCAGGCTTGGCACGACTGGTTCGACAGCCAGGGCTACCACACCGAACACAGTTACCACGGCCCGCGTTTCGAAACCTTCTACATGTGCATCCGCGCCGCTCAGGTGGGCTGCGGCGTAGCGCTGTTGCCCCGGTTTCTGGTGGAAGAGGAACTGGCCGACGGCAAGCTGGTCATCCCCTGGCAACATGCGATGCCCAGCGCCGACGCCTACTACCTGGCCTACCCGGAACACTCGGCGGAAGTGCCCAAGGTGCGGGATTTCGTGCAGTGGATGCTGGAGCAGATCGACACCCCGAATTAACGCGACATTGCTTTTGATGGGAGCGGCGGTGCGACGATTCGACTTGCTCGCGAATGCGCTGTGCCAGTCACCCTGAATGTCGACTGATGTACCGCTATCGCGGGCAAGCCCGCTCCTACAGTGGATCGAATCCACTAAAAAATCGCTGGTCATGAGCGGCACCGATATGCGCCACTATCGCCATTCAAAGTGGAGAACCCCCGTTATGAGCGAGAGCGTATTTGCCGACCGCATCGTGCAGAACCTGCTCGACACCGACTTCTACAAGCTGACGATGATGCAGGCGGTGCTGCATAACTACCCGAACGTGGAAGTCGAATGGGAGTTTCGTTGCCGCAACAGCGAAGATTTACGCCCTTACCTGGCGGAGATCCGCTTTCAGATCGAGCGCCTGGCCGAGCTGAGCCTGAGCGCCGATCAGTTGGGCTTCATGGAGCGCATCAGCTTCATGAAACCGGACTTCCTGCGTTTTCTTGGCTTGTTCCGCTTCAACTTGCGCTACGTTCATACCGGCATAGAGAACGGTGAGTTGTTCATCCGCCTGCGTGGGCCTTGGTTGCATGTGATTCTGTTTGAAGTGCCGCTGTTGTCCATCGTCAGCGAAGTGCGCAACCGCTATCGCTACCGGGATATCAAGCTGGAGCAGGCCCGCGAGCAGCTATATCGCAAGTTCGACTGGCTGACCGTCAACGCCAGCAGCGACGAACTGTCTGAGTTGCAAGTCGCCGATTTCGGCACCCGCCGGCGTTTTTCCTACCGTGTGCAGGAAGAAGTCGTGAATGTGCTCAAGCACGATTTTCCTGGTCGGTTTGTCGGCACCAGTAACGTGCATCTGTCCCGGGAGCTGGACATGAAACCGTTAGGCACCATGGCCCACGAATGGATCATGGCGCACCAGCAGCTAGGCCCGCGCCTGATCGACAGCCAGAGTGCCGCCCTCGATTGCTGGGTTCGTGAATACCGTGGCCTGCTGGGGATTGCCCTGACCGATTGCATCACGATGGACGCCTTCCTCAACGATTTCGACCTGTACTTCGCCAAGCTCTTCGACGGTTTGCGTCATGACTCCGGCGACCCGGTCATCTGGGCAGAAAAGGCGATCGCGCACTACCAGAAGCTCGGCATCGACCCCATGAGCAAGACGCTGACGTTCTCCGACAGTCTGACGCTGCCCAAATCGCTAGAGATATTCCGTGCCCTGCGTGGTCGGATCAATGTCAGCTTTGGCATCGGCACCCATCTGACGTGCGATATTCCGGGTGTTGAACCGATGAGCATCGTGCTTAAAATGGCCGCCTGTAACGGCCAGCCGGTGGCGAAGATCTCCGACGAGCCCGGCAAGACTCACTGCAAAGACCCTAATTTCGTCGCCTACTTGCGACACGTATTCAAAGTACCTGCC